>Ga0265294_10003067_pt1 | contig 21643 bp, 17 predicted proteins | sample MunlanPumphouse3_FD_192504 | JGI IMG/M metagenome (GOLD analysis project Ga0265294, IMG submission 192504) | Groundwater microbial communities from a municipal landfill in Southern Ontario, Canada - Pumphouse #3 | ecosystem: Environmental > Aquatic > Deep subsurface > Groundwater | place... | reverse complement strand
AACCAATGTATGCCTGGCATGCAAATCATGGAAATGAAGATGACCCCGAACAAAACGAAGTGGAATTCACTTCCGATGCCTTCCTGGAAGGCCTTTCTGGCCTCTTCAATGAAGTTCAGGTGATCGTGGATAATCCGCTGGAAGTCCTTATCGATGGTGTGGTAGCCTCTACTGACAATGAATTCATCTGGCCTACCATACAGATCGGCCCTTCTCCTATAAACGGAATGCGCAGAGCGTATGTGGCCAATCGTAATTCTGTATCTCATAACGTAGGAGAAAAGCCAAGTGAAAACATCCATATCGCCTGGGCAGATTTCGATGCTAATATGATTGAAATGGGAACTCCATTGGAATGGAACCATAGCTCTATCCCCGAAATGGACCAATGGAATCATGATGATGACTGGCGTCGTCCTTTCCACGCTATCACTACCGATGACCTGGGTAACGTCTTTTATGCCGGTTACCATTTTGCTTACACTGATGCTGAAGTAGCGATTGTTGAGCCCGATGTGGACATCTTTATGTGCCCTAACTATGGAGAAGGCACCTGGTCCCGCATAACTGAATTTGGCAACCTTCCTACCTGGAACCCCCCGGGAACTCCTGGAGGTACTGGTTATTTTGTAGGTGACGGTGATGTACCTTATGCAGACAATGAGATTCACTGGGGCATAGTCAATTCCAGCCATTTGAATGCAGTTACCAGTAGCAATGGTAGAGTCATCTTCCCTGTGGTGTATGCAGTTTCTACAGATGGTGGATCATATTATCCGGCTTTCCAAAATGTAAAAACAGTCACTTATAACACAAATACTAATGATTTCACTGTCAGTGATGTCTATCCGCAAAAGCACCCGGATGATGATTTTAACGTAACTTACACCCCATGGGATCGCGAAGCTCCTTGGGGCGAAGCCGAACATCATGAGGCTAGCGATGGCGGGTACTATATTCTGGAAGAAGGTGGTGCAGAACGTATTCTTCAAACAGTCTGGCCTTTCCCGCATTGGGATGATACCCTTCATGACAGTAGCATGATGTTTCATTGCAACAATATCAAACTATCAGAGCCCAATGCAGACGGCCTGATGGTGGCAGTGTGGCAGGATGCTATGCGCGCCCGACTGTATAACCAATACCCGGATTCATACCCTGAATTTGCTGCTTATTCAAATACTCCTGAGATCTTTATTGCCCTCAGTAGCGACAACGGTAAAACTTGGTCTCAGCCGATCATGCTAAATAATGTCGATACCCCTGAACTGACTAATATCAAGCCTATGTGGATATATCCGGCTGATAAAGTTATCACCACCGGAACCGATTCTGAAGGTAATTACATTGGTAAGATCGGCCTCATGTTCTTTGATGACTACACTTGGGGTGCCAATGCTATTGCCCCGCCTGCCCACTCTGTAAACGATGGTGGTGCTGTGATGTTTGCTGAAATGCAGATGACATTTGGACCTGGTGACTCAAATAATGATGGCACCGCTCCTCAGATTACCAGGATTCTGAATCAAAACTATCCCAATCCTTTCAATCCTGAAACTAATATCAGCTTCGATATGCCTGTTAATGGCAAAGCCAAACTGGATATCTACAACGTTAAAGGTCAGCTCGTGAAGTCTCTCTTCGACGGCATTGCACCTTTTGGCAGAACCAGCTTGGTCTGGGATAGCACCGATAATGGCGGTAAAGCCGTTTCCAGCGGTATCTATTTCTATCGCCTGACCACAGAAAATCATAGCGAATCTCGCAAAATGATGCTGATGAAATAAAATAACTAAATGATGCCTTAAAGCTTTTGTAAAAGAGTTTTATCCGGCATCACAAACCCAAAGATATGGGGCACAACCATTGGTAGTGCCCCATTTTTTGGTTTTCAGGTTTTGAAGTGCGGGAGTTCTTAGTTCGGGAGTTTTCAGGTTTTCATGTTTTCATGTTTTGAGGTGCGGAAGTGCGGGAGTTCTTAGTTAGAGAGTTTTGAAGTTTTCATGATTTCAGGTTTTTGGGTTCTGCGATTTTGGGAGTTTACATGAAAGCTGCTGGACTTAAGGCATCTGGTCTGCAAAGGACAGGCTCTGCTCTTTTTAAGGCCTGCGGCCTTACTGGGCGTGAGACGCATCCAATCCAGCGAATAGGCCAATCTATCAGTAGGCCAATCCCGCTCCTCCCTTTTTCCCAGAACTTGCTTTTGATACGTTTTTAACTCGAGCCTACTCGAAGCTTCGAGTGAACTCGAGTTAAAAACAAGTTAAAATTGAATTCATCAAAAGGGCGAAAGGAGAGCTTCAAGCTCAAAAATCTGGCTTTCATTGCCGGTGGCAAAAGTCAATTTTTTCAAGTTTTGGCGAGAGGTCATGCTCCCTTTAACCTCCAATCTACATCCAAGCACGATCGCCCCTAAAAAACGGAATATGGCCAAGGTTGAGAGGGACGGATTGCTAATAAAATCAGGGACGCCAGATAATCGCATCCGGCGTCCCTCAATCTTTGGAACTTGAGATTCACCTTCTGCAAAACCGCAGATTGGCAAATCCCTCTTACTCCTATTTGGGTATATCTTTCATTTACAGTTTTTTATGTTTTTCAGCTATCTTTTCAGCGAGGTCTTTCAGCTCTTTATAGGCTTGCTCACTGGGGTCTCCTTTGCAGGTTACAGCTCCCAGAACTTCTACTTTCAGGTTTGGAATCATGCTGACCACATTTTCCACGGCTTTGGTAGCCCAGCCATAAGAGCCGATCACAGCGGCATATTTCACTTTAGGTTTGATCGCATTGGCCAGAATAGCGGTATTGGCTACAAAGGGATGCGGACCCACGTGCACGGTAGGGGTTCCGATCACCACCGTAGCGGCATCCACCAAGCCCATGGCGAGTTTACCGATATCGGTTACGGCCAGGTCATAGAGCTCTACTTCCACGCCGAGGTCCACCAGCTCTGCTGTGAAATAATCCACCATCTTTTGAGTGCTGCCATGCATAGAGACATAGGGAATTACCACTTTGTTGTGCACATCGTCTGAAATCCAATCTTCATAAGCGGAGAGGATAGTCTCGGGATTGTCCCACAAGGGACCATGGCTGGGACAAATGAGATCAAAATCCAGAGTGCGAACCTTCTTCATATTATTCTTGATCATGGATCTGAAAGGCATCATGATTTCGGCATAATAACGTTTGGCGGCTTCCAGAACAAAAGGCTTGTCTTCGGCATACATATTGCTTCCGGCTACGTGGGAGCCCAGGAAATCACAAGTATAGAGCACTTTATCTTCTACCAGCAGGGCACTCATGGTCTCAGGCCAATGCACCCAGGGAGTGTACACAAAGCGCAGAGTGCGATCGCCCAGAGAGAGCTCTTCCATATCTTCCACAGTTCTGATGCGGGCGGGGTCCAGCTCGAGATGATCCACCAAAAGCGGCTTGGCCTTGAGAGAGCAAATCAGCACGGCCTCGGGGTACTTATCCATCACCAGCGGGAGGCTGCCAGAGTGGTCCTGCTCTGCGTGCAGCGAGATCATGTAATCAATTTTGGGAATATCTTCCAGCTGGTTCATAAATATTTCGGAAAAGGCGGGATCGACAGTGTCTATCAAAGCGACCTTTTCACTACCGGGGATAAGGTAGGAATTGTAACTTGTTCCATCGGGCAATGGAATCAGTGAATCAAAGAGCCTGCGTGACCAATCTTGCACGCCAAGCATCTTTAGCCCATTGCGAATTTCTCTTGCATTCATATTGTATCTCCTTAATTCATATTCTGTATCTGACCTTTTCAGCGTTAGCCTAAGGGCATGATTAATGGATAGGATAACCCTCTCTGTATGATTTGTCAAATGTTTTGTGCGCCCTTGATTCTGCCTTGTCTGCTTCCTCTGTTTGCCAGATTAAAAAAGACGTGTAAATATGGGCTAAGCTCCCTCTTGTTTCCACTACATCCTATCTGGGAAGGATTTAGCACAAGCTGGGAATATACTCAATTCACTCAAAGCGATGAGCCTGAGCCTCTTCGCCGTTTTTTTGCACAAAAAGCTTGACTCAAAGCATAGACCTGAAGAAGGTGAGCCATGAGAAAAATCCTTTTTGCGGCACTAAACAGCAGTTGGAGCCAGTCTAATCTGGCCTTTTACTATTTGAGGGAGATGATCCGGGACCTGGATTATGAAAGCATCCTGAGATCATACACCTTGAAAGAACCACTGATGCAGGTGATGGAGGATATCTACCGGCAGCAGGCCGATGTGATCTGCTTTTCAGCCTATATCTGGAACCGGCTTTTTCTGCAGAGCCTGCATCGGGAGTTACTCAAGATTTTGCCGGAAACTATCTTTGTAATCGGGGGCCCGGAAGCGGTGCATTTTAAGAATATAAGAAATACCATCGTGATCGAAGGTGCGGGAGAAGCGGCTTTCAGAGAGCTGGCAATAAGTAACTTTTCACTGCAAGATTGCGGTCACTCCAACCCGGACCCACTGCCTTTGAACAAGATACCCTTCCCATATCGGGATGAAGATAAGGCAGATTTGGAAGATCATCTGCTTTATTACGAAAGCTATCGGGGCTGTCCTTATCGCTGTGCTTATTGCCTTTCGGCCAACGACCAGCGGCAGGAAGCCAGATTTGACCTGCCAAAAGACACCAAGCTGCTCTATCAGGAATTGGATGCTCTCTGCCGGCTCAGGCCTCGCACCATCAAATTTATCGACCGCAGCTTCAACGTGCAAAAAGCCCTGGCGCATGCGATTTGGCAATATGCTATTGAATTTGGTGAAGGTCAGGAATTCCACTTTGAAATCTATCCCGATCTTTTAGATGAGCAGGATTTGCAAATCCTGGAGCAGATGCCGGAAGGCAGAATCCGCTTTGAGATTGGGATTCAGAGCATAAACCGTGATGTCCTAAAAACCTGTGGGCGAAATTCCGCTTGGGAAAAGAGTAAATCCGCTTTGATCGCCCTGAAAGAGAGAACTAAAATCCGCATCCATGCAGACCTCATCGCCGGCCTGCCCAAAGAAGACTATGCTTCGGTGCTACGCTCTCTGAATGAGCTCTGCAAGTGCGAGCCGGCCGCGGTGCAACTGGGCAGCCTGAAAATCCTGGCTGATACCCCAATGCAAGAAATAGCCGAAAGCAGAGGCTACCTCTTCCTGGACAATCCGCCATATCAAGTATTGGCTTCAGACGCCCTTTCTTATGAGGAAATGCGTAAACTGGACAATTTTGCCCACCTGCTCAATCTTTACTGGAATAAAGAAGAATATCCCCAGCTCTGGCACGAACTACTGCAAAAATACTCTGCCTCGCAGATCCTTACCGCACTGAAAGACATACATCAGCAAAACAATCTGCCTTTGCACAGCATCTCCAAAAAAAGGCGGGCAGAGGTAATGGACATTTTGTCAGATCAAATGATCCCCGGGTTTTTATCGCCTTGAGAGTGAAATTTCAATGGATATCGGCTTAGCTTATCATTTGTATTGACGGAAAAGACAGCTCTTGATAAATTGTTTTATATTCCTTTTTTGCTGATGGATATTGGCAACAAAGGCAACAATAATATCGCATGATCATGGAGGATAAGATGTTACAAGGATCATACGTTGCATTGGTAACGCCATTTAAACATGGCAGTATAGACTGGAACGCCCTGGAAGGCTTGATCCAGTATCATCTGGATGAAGGCACAAATGGCATATTGCTATTGGGCACTACTGCCGAAACGGCGTCCCTGGCTCAGGATGAGAAAGAGACTTTGCTCAGATTTGCCCTGAAAAAGATCGCCGGTAAGGTGCCAGTCATGATCGGCACCGGTACCAACAATCTTTCCCAGAGTCTGGCCAACACCCAAAAGGCCAGGGACCTGGGTGCAGATTCCGCTCTGATAATCACACCCTACTATATCAAACCCACCCAAAACGGGATGTATGAATACTATAAACACATTGCCGATACAGTAGATGTCCCGATCGTGATCTACAACGTTCCGGGCCGAACCGGAGCGAATATAAGCGCTGAAACGGTAGTCAAGCTGGCCCATGAATGCAAAAACATCATCGGGGTCAAAGAAGCCAGCGGGAATCTGACTCAGGCCACCAGGATCATTCGTGATGCTCCAGTAGGCTTCTGCGTCATGAGCGGAGAAGACGCCCTCAATCTGCCTTTGATGGCTATCGGCGCCAAAGGCTGCATCTCTGTAACGGCTAATGTGGCACCCCGGCTGATGAGCGAGCATATCGCCAGTTGCTTGAAAGGGGATTTTGCCAAAGCCGCAGAGCAGCACCTGCATCTGGCGCTGCTGAATGAACTGATGTTTATCGAGACCAATCCCATCCCTGCCAAAGAAGCTTTGTGCCTGATGGGCAAGATCGACGCTGAATTCCGCTCTCCGATCTGCCGGCTGCAAACACAGAACCTTCAGAGCTTGAGCGAAGGACTGAAGAAATACAAATTAATCTGAAAAATTAGATAACTAAGGATAAAACATGACGAAGAAACCCCAAACTCAGCATGGCTTTGAGCTGGTTCAAAGTCAGGAGATCAAAGAGCTCAACGCTACCTATCATCGCTACTTGCACAAGAAAAGCGGGGCTGAGCTAATCCATCTGGCCTGTGATGACAATAACAAAGCCTTCAATATCGCCTTCAAAACCATCCCGGAGGATGATACCGGTTGCCCTCACATTATGGAGCATTCCGTGCTCAACGGCTCCCAAAATTACCCTGCTAAAGGCACTTTTATGGAGCTGATCAAAGGCAGCCTGAATACATTTATCAATGCCATGACTTCATCGGATTGGACTTCATATCCGGTGGCTTCGACCAATGACAAAGACTTTTTGAACCTGATGAAAGTATATCTGGATGCGGTGCTCAGACCCAGAATCTACGATGAACCTATGATTATGGATCAGGAAGGCTGGCACTATGAGCTTTTTCAGGAAGATGATGAGATCAAATACAAAGGTGTGGTTTACAACGAGATGAAAGGTGCCTTTTCCTCTGTGGATAGCATCGTAAACAGATTTTGTCAACATACCCAATTTCCGGATACCCCCTATGGCTTTGAAAGCGGGGGCGATCCCGATGCGATCCCTGAGCTCACTCACGAAAAATTCCTGGCCTTTCATCAGAAATATTACCATCCTTCAAACAGCAAGATCTGGCTCTATGGAGATATGGATATACAGGCCTGCCTGAAGCTGATCGACAATGAATACCTTACGGAATTTGATGATCCGGGAATACGCCTGGAATTTCCAGCCCAAAAGCCATTCCCCCAGCCCAAAATGCTGAAACATCAATACCCCCTGGCAGACGATAAAGACCCAAAGGGGCAATACTATCTGGCCTTGAACTATACCTATGGTAAGGTCACGGACAAAGCGCTGACGTCGCAGGCGTCCCTGCTTACAGAGCTGCTGATGCTTACACCGGCCTCTCCCCTCAAGGCTGTGATCAGGGAATCCGGCCTATGTAAAGATTCGCAAATATCCATCATGAACGACATCCTGCAACCTACGATAAGCATAGTCTGCAAACAGGTCAAAAAAGAAAATCTGGAGACTTTGAGCAAACTCATCAAAACAGAAATGCAGCGCATCGTCAAAGCAGGATTTGAAAAGAAACTCATTGAAGCGCTGATAAACTCCAAGGAGTTCTTCCTGCGTGAAGCCCAGATGCAAGGCTTTCCCAAGGGACTGTTTTACAATCTGTACTGCTTTGGAATGTGGAATCATGGCGGCGATCCCCTCGATATGCTGGCCTTTGAAGGATATCTCGCCCACCTTCGCAAAGGCCTGGACGCACCGGTCTATGAAGAGCTATTGGATACATTTTGCCTCAGCAACCCCCATGCCAGTGAAATCCACTTTGAGCCTGTGCCCGGCTTGATAGCCAAACAGGATGAGCAAATCAGAGCCAGGCTTGCCGAGTATAAAAAGACTCTGAGTAAAGAGCAGATTCAGGATTTGATTCGCTATAATGAAAAGCTGAAAATCTGGCAGGAAGAGCCGGATAGCGAAGAAGACCTATTGAAAATCCCGCTGCTCAGCCTGGACGACGTCGATCCCAAAGCAGCCTCCATGCCCTGTGAAGAAGAGCCTCATGAGGAATACACCCTGCTGAAGCATCCTCTGCAGACCAATGGCATCTTGTATCTTAAGGTCTATTTTGACCTGACACATGCAAATCAGATGAATCTGCCCTGGCTGAAGCTTTATACCCAGCTTTTAGGACAGCTAAATACGCAAAATTACAGCTATGGTGATCTGGAAAATGAGATTCGCAATTCCACCGGAGGAATCAAGCTGGGCATCGATGTCTTCAATAGCTATCAGACGCCGGATGAAATCATACCAAAAATGATCCTCACCGGCAAAGCGGTGGCAGATAAGATTCCCCAACTGATGGACTTGACTGCAGAATATGCCTTAAGGCCTGTATTTGACAATCCCTCCCGGCTCAAATCCTTAATCCGGGAAATCAAAGCCAGCACCGAGGAATTTGTGATCATGCGGGGAGTGACGGTTGCTATCAATCGCATGTTTGCCCCATTCTCACAGCTTCATAGCTGGAAAGATAAGATCGTAGGTTTGGATTATCTGCATTTCCTCTGCGAACTGGAGAGTAAAATGGACGAAGATATTGAGCATATCATCGGAGAGCTGAAATGGGTACAAGAGCATTTCTTTACCATCCAAAAAGCCATCATCAGCCTCACTGCCGATGAAGAGCTGCTGCCAAAGGCTATTTCAAACCTTCCTATCCTTAGCGAAAAGATTTCCAAAGCAAGCTTTGAGCCTGTTCCGCATGGCTTTGAAACCAGAGTGGTAAATGAGGGTATCTCTGCTCCGGTCAAGATACAATACGTGGTAAAGGGCGGTAATTATTTCCGCAAGGGCTATCCTTATTCCGGCCGCTTGAGAGTTCTGTCAAACATCCTCAGTAATGAATACATCTATAAGGAATTGCGCGTCAAAGGCGGAGCCTATGGAGGAGGAGCTGGATTTACTCTGGATGGGTATCAGTTCTTTTATTCCTACCGTGACCCCAATCTGCGCGAAACCCTGGAGGTATATGACAAAGTGCCAGATTTTATCCGCTCTTTCAAATGCTCAAAACGCGAAATGGATAAATACATCCTCGGCGATATCTCTCAGCAGGATTATCCCAAGACACCCGAAGCTACAGGCCTTCAGTCAGATATGGATTATCTCACTGGCTTTACTCAAGAAGACCGGCAGCAGATCCGCGAAGAAGTATTGGCTTGCAAGCTGGAGGATTTGCGCGTCTATGCCGATATGATCCAAGCTCTAATGGATCAAAACCAATACGCAATATTTGGTAATGAGGCCAATATCAGAGCTGCGGCAGACCTCTTTGATGAGATTACCCCTGTATTTAAAAAGTGAAACAAAAAGATAAGAAACGCAGAGCACGCTATACCGGCAGGTTAAAAAATATTGACCTGCCGGATGCTGATATCCTGGATGAAGCGCGCTCTTCAGACACATATAAAACAGCTCGTATAGATACCAGACAAGACCAGACCCCCACAAGCAAAACGAATCTGAAGAAGGGACGCGTAATGGCTGTAATGAGCAATTACCGGTGCCTGGTGAAGATACAGGAAGAGCAGGTCTTGGCCTCAATCGGAGGCAGGCTTAAACAATTTCGCTATCAAAGCACCTCAATGCTCGCTGTGGGTGATTATGTGAAAGTGGATATGTCTTTGGCGCCAGACTATAGAATCGTGAACATCCTGCCCCGCAAAAACAGGCTCAGCCGCTATGACTCCGGCAGCTTTCAAAAAGAGATTCTGGTAGCGGCAAATATCGATCAATTGGTCATTACCAGTAGTTGGCGGATGCCGATGTATAAGCCGGGACTCATCGATCGCTATCTGATTTTGGCCGCAGTTCATCATGTCACTCCCCTGATCGTAATCAATAAAATCGATCTCTGCGAAGACTTTGAAGAGCTCAAAGAAGGCATCGCTTATTACGAGCAGTCTGGCTTTAAGGTGATTTTGACCTCCACCTTTACCCAAGAAGGGATTAGTGAGCTAAAAGCTGAACTCAAAGATAAAGATTCGGTATTCTCAGGACACTCCGGCGCAGGCAAAAGCTCCCTGATAAACAGCCTGCAACCCGGGCTCGAGCTCATCACCGCAGAAGTGAGTGACTTCAATGAAAAAGGGAGACACACCACTACCCAAACCACCATGCTGCCCTGGGATTTTGGCGGGCACCTGATCGACACCCCGGGGGTTAAAACTGCGTATTTGAACCGTAAAGACATCGATCTGATCCCCAAGGTCTTCCCCGGCTTTGACCGCTTTTATCCAAGCTGCCGCTTTCGGGATTGCAGGCACATGCAGGATGATGATTGCGCTGTCCTGAAAGCGCTGGAATCAGGGGAGATAGACCCTGATCGCTATGAATCTTACCGCTGGATTATGGATAACCTATGAGGAATTTTGCCGTCTATATCAACCCTGCTTTTGCAGATAAAAAGAGCATCTTCGACCTCTTGATCCGCCTCAGAGAAGAAGATAGAATCCAAAGCAGAGAAGACGCAGGAATGAGCTTCTTTGGCGACATTTCCCAACAGAGCTTCTTCAAAGACCCCGTGCAGACTGTGGATTTTGATGCTCATACAGGAATGCCTCCCATGGATTGCATCCTGGTCTTTGGCGGAGATGGCACCATACTGCGGGCCAAGGAGCTGGCTCTTAAGACCGATGCCCCGATCTTGGGGATCAACCTGGGTTATCTGGGCTTTCTTTCTGAAAGCACCCTGCCTGAAATCAGCGCATCAATCCGGGATTTGGTGGATAGCAGATACAAGATACTCTCCCGAATGCTGATTCTGTGCACTTTGAAGCGTGACAAACAGCAGATACTCCAATATGAAGCCCTCAATGATGCCGTAGTCTATAAAGGAGAAAATCCTGGCCTGATCAATGCCCGCATCTTTGCATCCGGACGCTATGTCTTTGATGCACGTTGCGATGGCATGATAGTAAGCACTCCTACCGGTTCCACAGCTTATTCTCTCGCTGCCGGCGGGCCTATCCTCGCTCCACAGATGAAAGCGATGGTGCTCAGCCCCCTAAATCCGCATCTGCTCTCAATCCGCCCCATGGTCTTCCCCGCCGAAGAAAAACTGAGCATGAAAATCCACAGTCTTTCTGAGCAGGCCTGGCTGCAGATAGATGGCAGCAACGTCTGCCCCATTCAAGATCAGGATGAGATTCACGTCACTGCCTCCAAAAGACATGTAAACTTCATCAAACTCTCCAAACGCACCTTCTACCGCATTTTGCGCAATAAAATGCATCTGGGAAAGTAAATGCTGAGCGAAATCTATATCAAGAACTATATTCTGGTTCCAGAGCTGCGTCTGCAATTCGGGGCTGGACTTACCGTGATCTCAGGAGAAACCGGAGCCGGAAAATCTATTATTATAGGCTCCATCGGCCTGATCTTTGGCGAAAGTGCTTCAGGCCTGGAAGCCTTTGACAAAAGCAAAGCCATCTATCTGGAAGCTACTTTCCTGCCTGCACAAGACCCAGAACTGATAGACTATCTGCAACAGATCAATGCCCCTGGTGAAGAAGAGCTGATCCTAGCCCGTGAAATATCTGTGGGGAAGAAATCCTCTTATTATATAGGCGGCAGAAAAGTTAGCGCAGCTGTGATGAAGGGGCTCAAGACCCTATTGATAGATTTTCATCATCAACGCGATCAGCAGAAATTGCTTTCAAGCTCTCATCAGCTGTATCTGCTTGATCGCTATGCCGATACTATCAAGCTAAGAGAGACTTTTGCCCAAAGATTCCGTGAGATCAAGGCTCAGCGCCAAACTTTGCAAGACATGATACGGCAACAAAATGAACAAAGACAGAAGCTGGAGCTGTATCGCTATCAGCATGAAGAGATCGAAAAGGCTGCCTTAAAGGCCGGTGAAGATACCCGCTTAGAACAGGAATACGAGCTTCTAAATCACAGTCTCGATATCCTGGAGCTCAGCCAGAGCATGAAGCAGGAGACTTTTGAAAGGGAAGACAGCATCTTTGATCAACTCAGCTTATACAGCAATAAACTGCAGGGTTTTAAAACCCTGAATCCTGCCCTGGAGAATGCTGCACAAGCGCTTTTGGAAGCCATGGAATCATTGCGTGCAGTAGCTTCCAGCCTATCTGACATTAGTGATAGCCTGGCCTATGATCCTGCCCGCCTCTCGGTTATCGAAGCCAGACTGGATACGATTAACGAGCTTTTACACAAACACAAGGTCAAAACTGTGGAAGAATTGCAACAGCTTTTTCTGCAAAGAAAGCAGGATATCTTTGCTATGGAAGACCTAGACAAATCCATCAAAAAGCTTAATGCCAAAGTAGTTTCAGATACTCAAGAGCTGGTCAGACTGGCCGATCAATTAAGCGATGCAAGGCAGAAAGCGGCCGTAAAACTCGCCCGTGAGCTTCAAGATAGCATACGCCAATTGGCCATGAAAGACGCTAAGCTTCAAATTGACATTGACAAAAAACCCCAGCTTGAGATTTTACAATCAGATTCCCTGTCTGCCTTTACAGAAAGCGGACAGGATAGGATAGAGCTTTTGTTTTCCGCCAATGTCGGCAGCAGTCTGAAAGCACTTTCGGCCGTGGCCAGTGGCGGGGAATTGAGCCGTATCCTATTGGGAATCAAGGAAGTGATTGTGGCTCGCGAAGCTCCCAGGTTGCTGATATTGGATGAAATCGATGCCGGAATCGGCGGGAAAACCGCTGAAAGCGTGGCAGCTTGCATCAGCAAGATTGCAGACCGTCATCCGGTCTTTTGCATTACGCACCTGGCTCAGATCGCAGCCCATGCAGATACTCATATCGCTGTAACAAAGTTCGGCGATACTAAAACGACTATAACCTTGCGCGTCTTAAGCAAAGCAGAGCGCACCAAGGAGCTGGCCAGAATGCTATCCGGCAAGCTCACTGATGCCGCCTTAAGACACGCTGAAGAACTTAGAAAACTATAATAAAGAAAGGGGAAGATGTGGATAAATCTTCAAGACGTAGAGTAAAAGGCGTTGCCGTCTTTGTAATGTTTCTGGCCGTAGCGATTACTTTGTTTGAATTTCAAGGCAAAGGAACTAAAGCCCCAAGCATGGATTTCAAGCCAAGTGCCAATGAATACCGTGATCTTAAATTTATTAACAAAGCTAAGCTTGGCTTTAGCTCAAACAACATCTTAAAGGCTCAAGAAGGCATCAGTCTGATTATGGATAAGTATGCTAAACAGAGGATTCGCAAACAAAATGAAGGCAGTTTTGGAGCTTATCTGTTTACGATTTCACAAGATAAACTCTATACTGTGATCGATGAGCTGCAAACTTTGGGCACTGTAGGTCCCCAAGTGGAACAAATTGACACTGCTTTGGTGAATCTTGATTTTGAGAACGAAAGCGGGAAACTGACATCCTACGAAACCGAACTGGCTGAGTTAAATAAAATCCGCCAGCCTTCCACTCAACAAAACGACCGCAAAGAAGCTCTGCATAGCCTGATTCAAGCCTCCCGCAACAACCTTGATAAGCTGCGCAATAGCGATAACGTGCTCTTGTATCTTACCCTTAGGCCAGAACAAAAATCCAGAGGATGGGTCATCATGGTCAAGGCCCTTACCAAAAGTTTCCTCACATGGCTTGCCATTCTTAGCATCGCTGCGGTTCTAATCTATTATGGCACCAAGCTTTTGATGTACTTCCTTGCCGCTTTGGGCATTCGTGGCCCTAGGGTCACTGGAGATGGCAGCTATGGCGGCTATGGCGGATACTCAGATTATTCTCGCTATTCTTCCCGATATGGCAATAGCAGACGTAAGATTAAACGTATATACAAAGACAAAGGCTCTTCACCTGAGCAAAAAGATTCAGAGGAAGGGTAAAAAATAAGCATTAGGAGATTATCATGGCACTGCTTGCCTGGCACATTTGGTTGATACTCGGTATCATCTTTATCATAATCGAGATCTTTGATCCCGCTTTCTTCTTCCTATCTCTGGGAAGTGGAGCCATTATTACCGGACTTTTGGCTCTATCTCCCTTTGTAAAAAGATATTTATGGCTGCAGATTCTTATTTTTGCCATTATCAGCTTCATAGCTTTTCTCTTGATGCGCAGACTTGGCAAAAGAGTTCTGGCCGACTCCGGGCCTCAGACCAACGTATTCGCCCTCAAGGGAAAGCTGGCCCTTGTTACCGAGGCCATCCCCGCAGATGGCAGAGGCCGCGCCAAAGTGGGCAGTGAAGAGTGGGTGGCAACTACCGCAGATCATAGCGCTATAGCCGAAGGAGCCAAAGTTGAAATTCTGGATATCCATGGAAATAAGCTAATTGTAAAAGAAATTGAGCAATAAACGCTTTGTCCCGATAGACCTTAACAAGCACAGTAGCCCCTACTCACATAGGAGGAACCAGATGAGTCTTAGGATGCAATTCCTTTTGATCGTTCTCGCAGGCCTGATTTTGGCAGCCTGCAGCCCCAAAGAAAAACCCACCTTAAAAATTGGCATGAATATGAACTTCCCGCCCTTTGGCTCCGAAGTCGATGGCGCCTACGTGGGCGTTGATGTAGATTTGGCACATAAAATTGCCGAAAAGCTAGAGCAACCTTATGAAATCATTGATTTAGATTTTGACAATCTGATCCCGGCAATTCTTTCAGGCAAGATAGATATTGCTATCTCGGCCATGTCTATCACGGAAGAACGCTCCCGACAAATAGAATTCACCCAAGGATATTACACGGTTAATCAAGCGGTGATAACCAAAACAGACAGCCCCGTAAAGATCAACAGCATCAATGAAATTGCCAATTACAATGTTGGTGTAACCAGTGGTACCACGGCTCTCAAATGGGTGGAGGAAAAGCTGCTTATGAAAGACTTGATTACCATAGACCAACTGCTAATATATCCGGATATGGATGAAGCCCTGCAAGACCTCATGAAAGGCCAGATTGATATTGTAATAAATGATGAAGTAGCTATACAGGGATATGAAGACAAATACCCTATTACCAATAAATTCCTGATCGAAAACGGTGAATCATATGGGATCGCCATGCACGCTGAAGGACCTTACAATCAGAAGATCAAAGCCGCTCTGCAAGACCTTTTGGACAGTGGAGAGATGAAGTCCATTATCCAAACCCATATTCAATAAACTAAAGGCATATAAACGCAAAAAGCGGAGCAGCTGCTCCGCTTTTTTACTATCTAAATCCTATCTGTTATTTGCTGATAGGTTCTACGCTTACATATTTTCTGCCAGCTTGCTTGGTGCTAAACTTTACCTGTCCGTCAATGAGACTAAACAGTGTATAATCCCGCCCTATGCCGACATTCTCGCCGGGGTGAAACTTAGTACCCTTCTGGCGTACAATAATATTACCGGCTACTACAAATTCGCTACCGTACTTTTTCACACCACGGTATTTAGGATTGCTATCACGACCGTTGCGAGTACTCCCGCCACCTTTCTTTGTTGCCATAAATCTATCCTTCCTTAAGCCCGAATATCAGTAACTTTGATATCCGTAAATTGTTCGCGATAACCCTTTTTCACTCTGTAGCCTTTGCGGCGCTTATGATGATAGATTATCTTTTTCTTACCTTTACCGTGTTCTATAACTTCAACAACGACTAAAGCGCCTTCTACTACGGGAGTGCCCACCATTACTTCGTCATCCTTGCGGACTAAAAGTACGCGGTCAAACTCAAGGGATTGACCAGGCTCTGCCGTATTCAGCAAGGGAACGCGAAGCACTGCGTTTTTTTCGGCCCTAAACTGAAATCCTTTAATATCTACGATGGCGTACATCATTTCTCCTTGTTATTTATCTTGAAAGAGCAGTATTTTTTAGAGGCTATAATCTGTCAAGCAGAAAGATAGCTGGCATTCCCCTTTTCCCAAAAATTCGCATGATCTGCTCTTGCCGCTTCTGCAGGATTAAAGCACTCCGCTATTCATTGATAGTAGTTAGGTTCAGCGGCATCGGAGAATTTGGTAAAATGCTATCAGCAGCATCAGCTTGCTCCTCTTCCCTATTTGATATCGTGGAGATGGCGTGGAAATAAGGGAATTTATTACTGCTATATACACGGCATTTATACTACGGCAAAAGAGGCAGGATGGTCTGGCAGAAGCAGAGCGACGCTACACTTTATATCATTTTGTGCTAAAATCTGGACTCTAAAATATCCGGAGCTTGGGATAAAAATGCAGGATATAAAGAGTCACCCAATTCTTCAAATTGGCTCACTTGGACATTAGGCGATAAGTGCTTATCTGGTGGAGAGATAGATTGGACTATGTTTAGACTTGGACATTGCGATTTTGGATGTTTCTGGACTCATTTGGGGCACTGATATCTTCAAATTGAGCCGATTTTGGACTGGAATTGGACATTCTCCCCTTCCAGTCCAAAATGCCGAATTAGAAAAGCCGCAACTGAAGTGACAAAACTCCGATCAGAAATATATCCAGACCCTGATCCTCGTCTAATATCTGGACTTTATAGTCCATATTAAATGGCTGTAAGATAATACGTTTGTTAGCGGGATCAAGCTCCACTTTCTTAAGTGTGACACCGTCCTCTGCACGTACTGCACTGACCTTTTCATTAGCCATTTCCCAATCAAGTTCCTGTTTGATGATTACAATGTCCTCATGCAGGATATTGGGCTCCAAGCTATGTCCATTTACTCTAAATGCCATATAGTTATCTGGTCTGCCGGGGATGAGAGAACGCGGTATCTCAATATTCTCGCCTAAATCCCGAAGGTCTAGGATGTCCTCTCTGGGTCCCGCGGAAATTTCGCCGAGAATTGTGAGGCTTACAGTTCGAGTGTAATCTATTGTAGGAGCTTGGATTAGCCCTGAACGGCTATCGACCACCTTGAGCTTCTCTTCCAGTCTCTCCTTCATCCACCCATCAAAATCCTTCACAATTTGGGTCGTACCCTTACCGGTTAGAAGCCAATTTATGTTGATCTGGGCTTCCGACATCTTGAGTAAAAGTTCGGGATCGGGATATCTCTCACCGGACTTATAGCGGGATAATGAAGCTGCAGATATGCCAAATTTCTCGGCAAACTGATAATTCTTTAACTTCATGTTCTTTATCAGCATAGCCAGTCTTTTACCAACCTCTTTTGCTGCCATAATACCTCCATCATGTAATTTGCTATTGACAATTTCCATACGGATAGAAAAATTAACTTGGAACAGCTAAACAGAGCTACATAGATGTGTCAACCTTTTTTTTTAGCAAGGGTCTATCCTGATGGCGTTCGTGCCGTCAAGATTAGCACCCCCTAAGAAAAGTGCCGGAAAGTTCTGCAAGTCAGCAGAAAGGACTTCCCAAGATATTGGATGTATGGAAGTTAGCACCCCATTAAGTCTAACATAAGAGGTGAAAATGAACGCTAACAAGAGCCGAAAATCAGGCTGCGATGCCTGCAGTGTGCAAAATGTCCAAGTCCAAATCATTCCGATCGGACTTGGACAAAACAGCTTAAAACGCCCACTGCGTATAGCATCCGGGCACAATATCCATTCTTTTGCGGAATTAGTGTCCAAGTGCTACGGAAAATTTCCAAGCCCCAGCAAATGTCCAAGTCCAAATCCATGTTCAAGTCCAAAATCTAAGAAGCAGATTGAAATGGAAGGTTATGAAATGGAGAACGACTCTACAATGATCTGGCTGCCCTTGGCGAGAGTAGCTGAGATAACCGGTAAATCGGTAAAGACGATACGAAGGCTGGTGAAAGAAGGCAGCTTGGCAGCGGTCAACAGAACCGTAGCCAGTGGCAAGACCCATACCACCAAGACCTTTATCTTCGCACATGGTGAGCTCCTCGATACCGAGATGGCTTACCGCACTCAGCGTGGTCAGCAAGCTGTTAACCTTGCTCCAGAGAGAATGACTTTCTGCTCCGAGGTTCGGGACTGCCTGTTTATCACATCATATACTAAGGTAGGAGAGGCGTAATGGAATCCTATGACGATATCTTAAACAGTATAGATAAGGAAGCCTACAATCGGGAAGCCGAGAAGATCATGGCATTGGTGAAAACCGGACACAAGTTCGAGTTTATCAAGAAACCAGCCAATACCAAAAAAACTGTCCGAACGGAGATAATTGAGCCTGAGCCGAAGGTTCAAGAGCATCTCCCGGTCCCGGTAATTGAATCTCAGCTTATTCAAATGGCTGAACCGGAACTTCCAAGTCCTATATATGAGGAAGAGTATGAAGACTTCAATCTGGAGCCGGAATCCAAGGAACTGCTCAGCTGCATGGGTGAAGCCCAGTTGTATGCCAAGTTCTGTGAGACTGCCTTAGAGATAGTTGAAAACAGTGAGCATAAATTAGAAGCCTGGATTCAGATAGCTGCCGACTACAATAATGGCAGACTGGTGCCGGAGCTTTATGCATTCAGAGGGAAACGCACAGAGCGATCTCTTAGAAAGTGGGTCGATCTATACCTCAGCACCGACCGGGATATGTTCGCATTGATCCACAAGAACAGATTCCAGACCCGGGGACGCAAGGTAACCTATCTTGAACAGCACTTTCTACTCAAGATGCTGCTGTGTCCCAATAAGATCAAGATCGGTTCCGCCATCGCAGCACTGAAGAGCTATGCCAGGTTAGGCTCTCTGGAATCGCCAAGCTCAGTTCCAACCCTGAAGAGATGGTGTAAGGACTGGGAAATGAACAATAGAGCTATCTGGACTCAAGCCAGACTTGATAGCAAGGCAGTGGCTGAGGATATCGTAAAGACCATCTTGCGAGACAACAGCCTGCTTAACGTGGGAGATGTATGGGTGGCTGATGGTCATACCCTTGCCTTCGATATTATCAATCCCAAGACCGGGAAAGCCCAACGCATGACCATGATCATGGTAATCGACTGGGCAAGCCGCTATCCGGTAGGTGCCTCACTCGTCTTTACCGAGGACAGTCAGCATATCCAACTCGCTTTCAGAAACGCCTTCCTTAACTATGGTGGAGTGCCCAAGTATGTCTATCTTGATAATGGCAAAGCCTTCCGCTCAAAGCTATTCAATGAGAAATGGCAGGAACATGATCTCTCCAATGAGTTATCTGGCATCTTCCCACGATTGGGAGTGCAAGTAGCCTTCGCTGAGAGTTACAATGCCAAAGCCAAGATCATCGAGAGGTTCTTCAAAACCTTCCAAGAACGCTTTGAACGCTTCGTATCTTCATTCAGAGGTGCTTCCGTAGCCGATAAACCTGCCACTCTGATGCGTAACGAGAAATGGGCACGTAAGATGTTCGAGAGCAATCCTCCAACTCTTCAAGAAGCCATGCAGATGATCGGGTTCTTTATCCGGCTCTTCTATGGCGAATCACCCCATCTGGGACTGAAAGGCATGACCCCCCCTGGCAACTTTACTCTCATAGCCCGGTACCCCCGGAACAGAGAGTGGAAGCCAAGCGGCTCAACTTCATGATGATGTCCGCAGTCCGCAAGACACTGCGTAATAACGGCATCATGCTCAATAAACTACACTACTGGGATACTGCCCTGATGGAGCATATCGGCAAGGAAGTGGTAATCAGGTACGATCTGGCAGATCTCAGGTGGATCGCCATCTATGATATGCAAGACAACTTCCTCTGCCAGGCAGAGGTGCGTAGGGCTCAAGACCCCTTCATCCACCTCGATAAAGACAATCCTATCTCGCACTCGGAACTCAATAAAGAATATAAGGCCATCAAGCGGCATCAGCGGCAGATTGCCACCCGCACCAAGATGGTGGTCAAGGCATCGCAGGATGTGGTGCATCGTCTGATGAAGCCACTCCCGGCCCTGGAAAGCAATCCCACCTTCATACAAGCTCCCATCCTCACCCAACCAAAGCGGGATACGGAAGAGCTGATGCAGAGACTTGAACAGCAGGTGATCAAGCAAATACCTGCTCCGCTAACGGAACCACTGCCAGTGGATATACCCACCTTAATAGATGGCGAAATCAAACCCAAACAAAAGAGCTTCGATGAGATGCTCAAGTTTATCGGAATCAAGTAGGAGGAATCGTGAAACAGAATAAGCTCGTAAAGATAAGCAACGTAGTGGAAGCCGACCAGTGCATCCAATACCTGTTACGCAGACCTAAGATGAAGATGGTGGGACTGGGACTGATCTATGGCAGACCGGGACTCGGCAAGACCACTTATGCCCAACGCATCGCCTTCCAGAGGAACTATGTTTACCTCAGGCTGGAGTCGATGACTACTCCCAAGGCATTCTCCACTATGCTATTAACCGCACTCTACCGCAAGTTTGACCTCGACAACTTCATACCCACCGGATCGACCAATAATCTCTTCAAACTCAGTATGCAGATATTGGATGAGCATCCTGACACTGTGATCATCATCGATGAGATAGACTATGCCTTCAAGCTCGATAAGCTCTTGGGTGCAATCCGGGAGTTGAGTCTCAAACGTTGGTGTAAATTCCAACTCATTGTTCCTCAGGTTATTTGAGAACATTCTTATTGTTCTCGTTCCTTACACTTTATATATTGTCTTACGACTGTTTCCATTATCTTCATCTCTTCTTTATTAGTCAAGTATTATTTCACTATAGCTACCTTATTGCGACGGGCTGAAGCCCTGCGGAGCTTGCGGAGCAGGGTATGCGTTCTCACTTATTTTTTCAAATCGTATCACCATTTTTTCAATTCGGCGTTTTTGCTGGCCTGCGATATCACGACTTTTTCAAAACGATATCACGATTTTTTCAAATGGAATTTCACGATTATTTCAAACGGATTTTCTAAGCCATATCAGCGGAACAGATTAGAGATTTCCGATTCCGAATCGATAAAACAGGGCTCACGAAGCAATAAATATCACGATTATTTCAGATGCGTTTTGTAAGGCCTTGAGTGGCTGCTGATTGTAATCAAGTTTCCTACAAACTGATCGGTAACCAAGGCATTGATCTTTCTTATCATATTGAGCGGAAAGGACTTGACCACCTTTGCGAGGGGTGCATAGTAGCACCCATTAATCAACAGTCGGGTAACCGAGAAGGAGATCAAGATGACCAAACAAAACAAGAATCGCAAGAAGCAGGCAACGCTGGAGGAGATGGTAAAATCAGGCAGCCAGATAGTTCTGGTGCATGACGATGGCTCAGAGCAGCCAATTGAAGAGATTATCGAAGCCAATCAAGCATCCCAGGATGATCCATACGCTAACGAGTTTCACTACAAGAGCTGGTGGAATCAGTTCCGAGGCCCATGGCTGCAGTCGGAGAAGATGACGGTGGAAGAGATCAAAACCAGAGCAGACGATGCTTGGGAATGCGGTGACTACAAGGAAATGATCAACTTGATGGCGGAACTAATCTGCCGGCTTGAAAAGAAGTAGCGGATCGTTAACGATTAACATTAACCCGGTTCTACTGGGTTTCTTGACATAGGAAAGTCCAAGACCAACTAAACATGTGTGCATGTCATATCTTACTTTCCTGTAATGTGATATCATCTGTTGTCCAAGTGAGAACGATTTGAAGTTTTCGGTGAGGGTT
>Ga0265294_10003066_pt1 | contig 21649 bp, 11 predicted proteins | sample MunlanPumphouse3_FD_192504 | JGI IMG/M metagenome (GOLD analysis project Ga0265294, IMG submission 192504) | Groundwater microbial communities from a municipal landfill in Southern Ontario, Canada - Pumphouse #3 | ecosystem: Environmental > Aquatic > Deep subsurface > Groundwater | place... | reverse complement strand
TCTTTAGGGATTCAGGAATTCCGCTCCTTCATGAATGCCCGCAAAAACTTCGCCGTCTGCGACCCTTTCCGGACCTTAGCCACTTCCTCCGGCGTCCCCTGCGCCACCACCTGCCCACCGCCCGCGCCGCCTTCCGGCCCTAGATCGATCAGCCAATCGGCCTCGGCGATGACGTCGAGGTTGTGTTCGATGACCACCACTGTGCTGCCTGCATCCACCAGCCGGTGCAGGACGCGGATGAGCTTTTCCACGTCGGCCATGTGCAGGCCGATGGTGGGCTCGTCGAGGATGTAGAGGGTGTGGTTGCTCGCGTTTGCGCGCGCGGCCTTGCCGGGCGGGAGGGTGTCGGGGTCGGCCTTGGGTTTGGCCTTGGCGAGTTCGGTGACGAGCTTGATGCGCTGGGCTTCGCCGCCAGAGAGGGTTGGGCTTTGCTGGCCTAGCGTTAAATAACCGAGGCCGACGTCCTGCAGAAGCTTCAAGGCGTGATGGATGGGGGCGTGGGCGGCGAAGAACTCGGCGGCTTCGTCCACGCTCATGGCGAGCACCTGGGCGATGGTCTTGCCCTTCCAGAGCACGTCGAGGGTTTCCTGGTTAAAGCGCGCGCCGTTGCACACTTCGCAGGCCACTTCCACGTCGGGCAGGAAGCTCATCTCGATCTTCTTCACGCCCTGGCCTTCGCAGGCGTCGCAGCGCCCGCTGGAGACGTTGAAGGAGAAGCGGCTGGCGGTGTAGCCGCGCAGGCGCGCCTCGTTGGTGCCGGCGAACAGGCGGCGGATGTGGTCCCACAGGCCGACGTAGGTGGCGGGACAGGAGCGCGGAGTCTTGCCGATGGGCGTCTGGTCCACTTCGAGCACGCGCTTGATGCCCTCCCAGCCCTTGATGCTCTTGCAGGCGTAGAACGCGGGCTCGCGCTGCTTGCGGCGCTTGTCGGCGCTCAGCAGGCGGTGCAGGTTTTCGTGCAGCACTTGGCGCACCAGCGTGCTCTTGCCGGAGCCGGAGACGCCCGTCACCACCACGAGCCGCTCCAGCGGGAGGGCGACGCGCAGGCCGCGCAGGTTGTTGAGGCGCGCGCCGACGATCTCGATCTTCGGGGTCTTGCGGTCGCAGGGCCGGCGCGCGACGAGCGGGTGCGGCACGGGGTTGGCGAGAAAGCGGCCGGTAAGGGAGTCGGGGCTGTTGAGCAGATCTTCCAGCGTGCCTTCGGCCACCACGCGGCCGCCGTTGACGCCCGCGCCGGGGCCGAGGTCCACCACATGCTCGGCGCTGCGAATGGTCTCTTCGTCGTGCTCCACCACCACCACGGTGTTGCCCTTGGCTTCGAGCTTGTGGAGGGTGTCGAGGAGCATGCGGTTGTCGCGCGGGTGCAGGCCGATGGTGGGCTCGTCCAAGATGTAGCACACGCCGCGCAGGTTGGAGCCGAGTTGCGCGGCGAGGCGGATGCGCTGCGCTTCGCCGCCGGAGAGCGTGGGAGCGGCGCGGTCTAACGACAAATAGGAGAGCCCTACTTCGCGCAGGAACCTGAGGCGCCCGCGCAGCTCGGCGAGGATGTCGCGGGCGATCTCGGCGGCGCGGCCCGAGAGCTTCATGGTGCGGAAGACGCGCTCGGCCTGCTCCACCGGCATGGCGGCGAACTCGGCGATGTTGCGCCTCTGGAAGCGCACGGCGAGGGCCTCGGGGCGCAGGCGTTTGCCGTCGCAGGCGGGGCAGGTGTGCTCCGTGCCTTCGTACCAGGCGTTCCACCAGATCTCTTCGCCGGTCTGTTCTTCGTCGAAGCCGTGGAGTTCCAGGCCGGTGCCGTAGCAGTGCTCGCACCAGCCGTGCTTGGAGTTGTAGGAGAAGAGGCGCGGGTCGAGTTCGGCGAAGCTGCGGCCGCAGCCGGGGCAGGCGCGTTGGGTGGAGAAGGTGGTTTCGGAAGCTTCCCCTTTTCTCCCTTTAGAAAGAGCGCTGGATTTGGCGACGGCGGTGCTTTTGGCGCCCCCTCCCCCTCGCCCCCTCCCTCCAGGGGAGGGGGGATTATTCACGGCGGGGGCGATCTTCACCACGCCCTTGCCGAAGTCGAGGGCGCGGTGGAGGAGGTCGCGCAGGTCGGCTTCGGCCTTGGCGGTGACGGTGACTTCGCCCACGGGGAGTTCGATGTCGTGTTCCTTGAAACGGTCGAGGCGCGGCCACTGGTCGGTGGGCAATAGCTGTCCGTCCACGCGCAGGTGGGCGTAGCCCTTGGCGGCGGCCCATTTAGCGAGGTCGGTGTAGTAGCCCTTGCGCGCGGTGACCAAGGGCGCGAGCACGCTGATGGGCTGATTGCGGTAGTCGCGCAGGATGCGGGCGAGGATGGCCTCGGGCGTCTGCGGCTCGATGGGGATGTCGCAGTCGGGGCAGTACTGGGTGCCGAGCTTCACGAACAGCAGACGCAGGAAGTGGTAGATCTCCGTCATGGTGGCAACGGTGCTCTTGCGCCCGCCGCGGCTGGTGCGCTGCTCGATGGCGACGGTGGGCGGGATGCCGAAGATGGCGTCCACGTCGGGCCGCGCGGAGGGCTGCACGAACTGGCGCGCGTAGGCGTTGAGCGATTCGAGGTAGCGGCGCTGGCCCTCGCCGAACAGGATGTCGAAGGCCACCGTGCTCTTGCCCGAACCGGACACGCCGGTGATGACCGTGAACTTGTCGCGCGGGATGGTGATGTCGACGTTCTTGAGGTTGTGCTCGCGGGCGTTGTGGATGCGGATGGCGTTGTCGCGGGCGTGGAGGACGGCGGGCAGGCCGTTCGGCGCCTTCATCACCGAGGCATCGCACGATGTGCCGCGAGTTTCAGAAGGCCGGCCTTCGGCCGAAGTAATTTGGTGGGCGATGCCCACCCTACCTTCGAGTTCGCCCAAGGTGGTTTCGTAATCGCGCAGGGCCTTGCCGGTGTGGCTGGTGGGGTGGCGCATCACGTCAAAGGGCGTGCCAACGCAGACCACTTCACCGCCCGCCTCGCCGCCTTCGGGGCCCAAGTCGATGAGCCAGTCGGCGGCGCGGATGACGTCGAGGTTGTGCTCGATCACCACCAGGGAGTGGCCTTCGTCCAGCAGTTGCCGAAAGGCGCGCAGCAGGCGCGCGATGTCATCGAAGTGCAGGCCGGTGGTGGGCTCGTCGAACAGGAACAGGGTGTGGCCCTTGGCGGTGCTGGCGCGGCCCCGGCCCTTCTTTTCCTTGCACGCCTCGGCGAGGAAGCCGGCGAGCTTCAGGCGCTGCGCCTCGCCGCCCGAGAGGGTGGGCACGGGCTGGCCTAACTTCAAGTAGTCAAGCCCCACTGCCTCCAGCGGCTCCAGCGCCTGGCGCACTTCCGGATACTCGGCGAAGAAGGCGATGGCCTCGGAGACGGTCATGTCCAGCACGTCGCTGATGGACTTGGCCGGCGCGCCCTGCCAGGGCAGGAGCTTCACCTCCAGCACTTCGGGGCGATAGCGCTTGCCGTCGCAGTCGGGACAGCGGATGTAGACGTCGGAGAGGAACTGCATCTCCACGTGTTCGAAGCCGGAGCCGGTGCAGGTGGGGCAGCGGCCCTGGCCTGCGTTGAAGCTGAAGGTGCCGACGGTGTAGCCGCGCTCCTTGGCCGCGGGTTCGGCGGCGAAGATCTGGCGGATGGCGTCGAAGGCGCCCACGTAGCTCGCGGGGTTGGAGCGGGCAGTCTTGCCGATGGGCGACTGGTCCACCAGCACCACCTCCTTGATGTGCTCGTGGCCGCGGATGACGCGATGCTGGCCGGGCGGCTCGGTGGGCTGGCCCTTGAGCTTGCGCAGGGCGGGATAGCAGACGTCCTGGACGAGGGTGGACTTGCCGGAGCCGGAGACGCCGGTGATGCAGACGAAGCGGCCGAGGGGGATGCGGACGTCTACGTTCTTGAGGTTGTGTTCGGTGGCGCCGAGGATTTCGAGGTGGAGGGTTGCTTCTTCTCCCCGCACCCCCTCTCCCTGTCCCTTTACTCCGGGCATCCCTGCCCTCCGCCCTGCGGGCCGGCCTGCGGCCGTTCCAATCCGCTCTAAGCTCGACCATCCTGGTCTCGCTAAGAGCCCAGCCTGCGCCGCTCCCTGGCGCAGGCGCTCGGAGCGTTGCTCCGAGCCCCGGCGGATTGGTCCCTCAAGGGGAGAGGGAACGTTCTCTTGGGGCTTGCGGGACTTGGTGGCAGCGTTAGACACGTTAGCGGCTTCGGTGGTGTCATTGACTCTTGTAGTGGCGACACCGCCATTGGCGTTTGCTGGTTCGGCGACGACGGTCTTTTCGCCGCGCAGGTATTGCGCGGTGAGAGAGCGCTTGGCGTTGAGGAGTTCCTGCGGCGTGCCGAAGAACACCACCTTGCCGCCGCGTTCGCCGGGGCCGGGGCCCATGTCGAGGATGCGGTCGGCGGCGAGCATCACCTGGGGGTCGTGCTCCACCACCAGCAGGGTGTTGCCGGCGTTGCGCAGGCGGTGCATCACGTCCACCACGCGCTGCATGTCGCGCGGGTGCAGGCCGATGCTGGGTTCGTCCAGCACGAACAGCGCGTTCACGAGAGAGGTGCCAAGGGCCGTGGTGAGGTTGATGCGCTGCACCTCGCCGCCTGAGAGGGTGCGCGACTGGCGGTCGAGGGTGAGGTAGCCGAGGCCCACGTCCACCAGATAACGCAACCGCGTGCGGATCTCACCGAGCAGCAGGTCGGTGGCCTCGTCGAGCGGCGCGGGCAGGTGCAGCGTCTGCATGAACTCATGGCAGCGCTCGATGGGCAGCAGCATCACGTCGTGCAGGGTGAGGCCGGGGAGCTGCGCGTAGCGCGCGGCGGGGATCGTCACGTGGGCGGGACGGAAGCGCTTTTCGGGCGGCAGCACGTTGTCCGCGTCTTCCCTGGTGCCGATGCGCCACAGCAGCGCGTCGGGCTTGAGGCGCGCGCCCTGGCAGGCGGGGCATTGGTTGTAGGCGCGATACTTGGAGAGCAGCACGCGAATGTGCATCTTGTAGCTCTTGGTTTCGAGCCAGTCGAAGAAGCGCCGCACGCCGTACCACAGGCCGTCCTCCCAGGAGCCCTCGCCCTCCAGCACCCACTGCTTGTGCGCGTCGGAAAGATCGCGCCACGGCATGTCGGTGGGGACGCCGCGCTTGCGCGCGAAGCGCATCAGGTCGGTCTGGCACTCGCGGTTGCTCGCGGTCTGCCAGGGTTTCACCGCGCCGCCGGCAAGCGTTTTGGATTCATCCGGGATCACCAGGCCGTAGTCAATGCCCATGGTGCGGCCGAAACCGCGGCAGGTGTCGCAGGCGCCGACGGGCGAGTTGAAGGAGAACAGGTTCGGGCTCGGGTCGCGGTAGTGGATGTCGCATTCGGCGCAGTGCAGGTCCGAGGAGTAGCGCCAGGGAGCAAGCGCCTCCCGCGCCTCGTTCAGCGGGTAGACGTTCACGCGCCCGCGGCCGTGCTTCAATGCGACTTCCAGCGCCTCGGCGATGCGCTCGCGGTTGGCCTCGGACAAGCGCACGCGGTCCTGGATCACCTCGATGAGCGTGCCGTCCCGGCGGTGGATGCGGGTGTAGCCCTGCCCGGTGAGCAGGTTCAGGATTTCCTCTTCGGTGAAGTTGTCGGGGACCGGCACCGGGAAGGTGATGAGCGCCAGGGGCGCGCGCTCCGCCTCCACCGCCGCCGCACGCTCCACCAACTGCGCGTAGATGCTGTCAGGCGTGTCGCGCCGCACCGGCGCGCCGCAGCACTGGCAGAACAACTGCCCGGCGCGGGCGAACAGGAGCTTGATGTGGTCGTTCAGCTCCGTCATGGTGCCCACGGTGGAGCGGGAGGTGCGCACCGGGTTGGTCTGGTCGATGGCGATGGCGGGCGGAATGCCTTCGATGGCATCCACCTGCGGCTTGTCCATGCGGTCCAGGAACTGCCGCGCGTAGGGCGAGAAGGTCTCCACGTAGCGGCGCTGGCCTTCGGCGTAGATGGTGTCGAAGGCGAGCGAGGACTTGCCCGAGCCGCTCACGCCGGTGACGACGATGAACTCGTGCAGCGGCAGCTTGAGGTCGAGGTTCTTGAGGTTGTTCTGACGGGCGCCTTTGACGACGATGAAATCGGAAGACATGTAAGACTCTCTACTACGGCCGGTTCGCGGCTGGGCCGCTGCCATGGAGCTGTCGGCATTCGATTCCCTCCCTTGGCGGGAGGGGTGAGGGCGATGGGAAAGCATCCGGCGGCACGACCGTTTCGCCCTCTTACCAACCCTCTCCCGTCTGCCGACAACTCCCACGGGAGCGCGTGGCAAATGCAGTGCGTCGTGTACCGCGCCGATGACCGGAGCCAGCCGGTGAAGCATCGGCACGGGAATCGAAAAGGCTGCTAATTTTACCCGATAACGCACCCCGGTGTGCCCCGCATCGGCACGGGCAGCGTCGGCGTCCGGATGCGGTAACGGCATGATTTCTGCGGGATTGGAAGCGACACGCAAGGAAAGGAGAAGAATATGAAGGAATCAACCCGTCTTGTCGCCGTCCTGGGCCTGGCGTTCGCCGCGGGCTGCGCGGCCACGCCTCCGGCGGATTTTCCGCGGACGGTTCACGCCGGACTGGATGCCGAGGGGGTGCAGCGGGCCGACATCATCGCGGGCAATTATTATTTCCGGCCCGAGCGCGTGATCGTGCAGGCCAACGTGCCCGTGGCGCTGTTCGTGCGCAAGGAACCGGGCCTGGTGCCGCACACCTTCGTACTGCACGCGCCGGAGGCCGGCATCGCCGTCGACGTGCCCCTGGAGACGGAGCCGAAAACCATCCGTTTTACCCCGAAGCAAGCGGGCGAATACATGTATTACTGCGACCGGAGCGGCCTGTTCGGAAGCCACATCGAGAAGGGGATGATGGGCGTGCTGGAGGTGGTCGAGCAGCAGCGCTGATGGGCGGCACGCGCGCCCATCCAGCCAGCGGAGAATTACCAGTTTACGTAGGGTGGTGGGCAACGTCCACCGAAAATGCCTCCGGCAAACGGCGCAAATGGTGGGCGGTGCCCGCCCTGCATCCGGTCAATCGGATACGGTGGTGTCTTGCTTCCGTGCCGGTTCGCCCGGGCTTGCGGTCGGTACGTACTCCTGCGCGGAGCGCAGCCAGTTGCGCCGCAGCGGCGGACCGTAGCGCAGCAGTTCGGGCACGGTCACTAAGCGCATGCGCCCGCGCAATTCGCGCAGCACCCTACCGAGGCCCTCCAGCATGGCATCGCGCGGCGCGTAGCGCTGATTGGCCTGGGTGCGCAGGGCGTCGTGCAGCAGTACGATGGCGCCATGCTTGAGACGGGTGCGCAGACGCCCGGCGATCTCGTCGGGGTCGTCGGTATTCCAGTCCGCCACGGACACGTTCCAGCCGATCACCCGATAACCCAGCAGCAGTGCATCGAGCCGCGAGGCGAGGGACTGGCATCCCCAGGGCGGCCGGAACAGGCGCAGTCCATAGGGCGCGAGTGCCCGCGCACAGGCACGCAGCTCGCGGCGCCGCTCGGCGGCCGAAAGGGTGGTGAACGCGACGTGATTGTGCGTGTGGTTGCCGATGGCATGGCCGGCGTCCGCCACCTGACGCACCACCTGCGGCGCCTCCAGGGCCGCGCTGCCCAACATGAAGAACGTGGCGCGCGCATCATGCTCCTGCAACAGCTCCAGCAACCGCGGCGTGTAGTACGGGTCCGGTCCATCGTCGAAGGTCAGGGCCGCGACCGGTTTCTTGGTCTGAACGCCCACGATGGTGGGCATGAATCGGCGTATTACGCCACCCAGCAGGTCGCCTGCCTGCGCAGCTTGGTATCCTTCCGGCACGTCCCTATGCCCCGTGTCGTAGCGGTTTTCAACGGTGCCGGCCCGCGTATTTCAACGAGAATCGCGGATGCCGGCGAATTTGACGCAAGCCCGCCTTGGCCTGCGCTCTGCGGTCGATCTGCCCCGCGGCGGCCGGCCTGGTGAACTAGCCGGTCCAGGGTGCGGCCTGAACGGGGCGGCGCTCCTGGTGATCCTCCGCCGGCGGAGCGAGATTGGCCCAGCGCGCCCATGCGGCGGTAATCCGCATGCCCTGGTTGAAATCGAACTGCGGCTCGTAGCCGAGCAGCCAGCGCGCCTTGTCGATGCGGAACCGCGTCTTGGCCGCCATGAACTTCGCCTGGTCGGCTGTCGGCAGCAACAGCGGCCGCTCCGGCACCGTCACGGCGGGCGCCGCCGCCAGGGGCATCTGCCGCGGCCGCTTGGGCGCACGCAATCGGCGCTGCACGGTCTCGGGCAGCATATGCTTGGCCGTATCCACCAGCGCCGCCACTTCGCGCGTATGCCGGATGCGCCTGCGCACGTTCTTGTCGTCCCGCACGATGCGCATCAGTTCGCCGAACACGCTCCCGGCCCGCTGCGCGCGCTGTTGCCGCGCGTAGCGTAATTCCGCCTCCGCCAGCGTCAGCTCCACGGCGTCCAGCCCGCCGAACAACTGCCCGAAGCCTTCATAAAAGCGCCACCAAGTGACGGGCTCCGGGCCGGAGATGAGAAAATCCTCTCCCACCGCCTCTTCGCGCGTGGCGGCCAGCAGCGTGCCGGTGACGACATCGTCGACGTAGACCGCGTTGCACAGGCCGTCGCCGCCGTTCACGAGGACGATCCGCCCCTTCTTCAAGCGGTCGATCACGCTCTGCGTCCACACCTGCACGAACGGCCCGTAGACCGTAGTGGGCTGTACGATGGCGGCGCGCACCCCCTGATTCCTGATGTAAGCGTAGACCACATTTTCCGCATCGAGCTTGCTGTCACTGTAGATGTCGCCCGAATAGCGCTTTGGCGCGGTTTCGTCCAGGTCGCCATCCGGCGTGAGCATGCCGAATACCCGGCAGGTGCTCATGTGCACCACGCGCTCGACACCCGCCTGGACGCAGGCGTCCATGACGTTGCGGGTGCCTTCGACGTTCACCAGGCGGTGACGCTCCAGATCGCCGGAATCGCCGCGGGCGCAATGAATCACCAGATCGCACCGCTCGGCCGCGCGCCGCAGACTGTCGCGCTGCAGCACGTCCCCTTCGCACAATTCCACCGGCAGCCGCGCGATGCGCGCCGCCCGCGCCAGATTGCGCACCAGCACGCGCACCTCGGCGTTGCATTCCAGGACCAGGCGCTCCACCAGCCGCGCGCCGATACCGCCCGTGCCGCCGGTCACCAATACCCGCCGGCCCGCAAGATCAACCGTCGCCGCCATTTTCGCACCCACAGGATTTCACCTATTCATACGCCCAAGAAGCTGTTGGTGATTCGTCGCGCGGACCGGATCAGCACCCTCTCTCCCCATTCGCACGGGGAATCCAGGTTCCTCGGCAGTCCTTGGCGTCCGTCAGGGGAGCATCCAGGGCTGAACCAGCGGTCGGCGGTTATGCTGACCGGCCTCCATCAGCGCGATGGCGCGCATGCCCTCGGCGCCGCTGACCACGGGCTCGCGGCCGGTGCGCACGGCATCCAGGAAGTCGTCCATCTGATATCGGAGCAGGTTCCACGCGGTCTCCTGCTCGCCGCCGTCGTGCACGGCGGCGAGCGCCAGGTCGCTCCCCTCCACCGTGAGCCGCACCGCCGCGCCCCAGCCCATGCCGAGTTCCAGGCTCCCGCGTGTGCCCCGGATGCGCCAGGTATTGCGCATCTTGCGCAGCCTGCTGAACGCCAGGACGCCGCTGGCGCCACCAGTCATTTCGAGGTGGAACTCGCACTCCGCCTCCACGCCGCCCAGCGCGTCGTCGTAGTATTCCACCTTCACCGCGTCGCCGAACCACCACAGCAACAGGTCCATGGAGTGGATGCCGATGCCCGTCAGCACTCCGCCGCCCAGTTCCTTCGACAACATGGCCTTGTCCGCCGACTGCCAGCCGTAGACGTCGCCCTCGCGCAGGTCGAACTCCTGGATCGCGCCCAGCATGCCGCTGTCAAGGATCTGTTTGACCAGACGGCAGGACCGCGAGAAGCGCCTTTGCATGCCGACGGCGAGGGTCACGGCGTTCCGGCGCGCGGCATCGAGCATCGCGCGGCACTCGGCAGTGTTCATGGCCATGGGTTTTTCGACCAGGACGCTGATGCCCGCGTCCATCAGTTCGAGGGCCACGGGGGCATGCAGATGGTGGGGAACAGTAACGAGAGCGGCGTCGATGCCGCAGGCGGCCACGGCGCGGAGATCCTGCGCGCACTCGGCCTGGGGAAAGCTTTGCGCCAGGCGCTCGGTGCGTGCCGGATTCTTGTCCACCAGCAGCGCCACCTCGACATCGCTCCGTAGGGAAAGCACGGGCTGGTGGTAGCGTTCGGCCACGGCGCCGCAGCCGATGATCGCCAGCCGCCTGCCCGCGTTACGCCGCGCGGCCGATGGCGACCCGGCGCCCGCGCGCTCCGGCGCGGTAAGTGCCTCTCGTCCCTGCATACGATAACTCCGACGCCCGAGTGGACGTAGTCGAAGCCGCCGATGGTGCTGCGGGAGAGATCGGATGGCAAGCTTTGCCATCCATGGCGCCGTCTGCGCTGACCCGCATGATGCGTATCGAATGAAAACGGTTAGATGCGTCGCGTTCTCTAACCGCTACTTAAAGCCTAGAAGCGCCTGCCCGCTTGTCAAACCGCGCGCTCCGGAACAAAAAAAGACCACTCTGCGCTCGGGGAGTGGGGGTTGTGGCGCAGAGTGGCATAAGGCCTTTCAAGGCTGGCTTGTTGTTGTAGTCACTGCATGGCAAGGCGTTTGGTGCGCACGATCTGGTAGGCCCGGCCGAGATAGCCCAGCGGCACGCTCCAGATGTGAACGAGGCGCGAGAAGGGGAACAGCAGGAACAGGGTCATGCCGAAGAAGAGGTGGATCTTGAAGATGAGGTCCACGTCCTTCAGCAGTGACGGATCGGCACGGAAGGTCACCACGCTCTGGGCCCATTCGGCCAGCGCGATCATCACGCCGGGGTTGCCGTGCGCGGCGTGGTTCATGGACACCGGGATGGTGGACAGGCCGAGCAGCAGCGTGAGCATGATCCAGGACAGGATGAACACGTCCATCCTGCGCCCCGCCGCGCGCACGCGTGGATTGGTGACGCGCCGCAGCCACAGCATCGTTCCGCCGATCAGGCACAGGGTGCCGAAGATGGACCCGGCCGCGATCGCCAGGTTCTGGTGCGCCATGTCCGACACGCCCAGGGCCAGAAAGACCGAGTGCGGGGTGAGCAGCCCGATGAGATGGCCGAAGAAGATGGCGATGATGCCGATGTGGAACAGGTTGCTCGCCAGGCGCATGTTGCGCTTGGACAGCAATTGGGTGGAGTCGGTCTTCCACGTGTACTGTTCGCGGTCGAAGCGTATCCAACTGCCGATCAGGAACACCGTGCCGGCGAGGTAGGGATAGACACCGTAGAGGAAGGATTCCAGGTTCATGCGTTTTCTCCTCAGGCTGCGAAACGGGCGAGCCGCCCGTGGTTGGCGATGACGCGGACGAGCGCGGCGTAGGGGCTCTGTGCCTTTTCGAGATTGGCCGCGAGGACATCCAGCACCTTCGCCGCATCGTTCAAGAAGACGCGGGCCTGGGTTTCGTCCAGCGTCGACACGTATTCGAGGATCAGGGGCAGATAGTCCGGCAGTTCGCCTTCCACCGCCTGCAGGCCGGCGCCCTTGTAATGCTCGGCCAGGTCCACCAGGGCGGGGCCGCGGCCGCGATCGTCGCCGAACAGGTGGTGTGTGAGGTGCAGGCTGTGCTCGGGCGTCAGGTCGAAGGTCTTCACGTAGACTTCCTGCAGCGCGAGCAAGTCCGTCCCCTGCATCCAGGCCACCACGTCCTGCACCCGGAGCCGTTCGCGTTCCTCCAGCGCGGTGTCCTGCATGACGGATTCCATGATCAGACCCAGGTTGTCCTTCAACTCCTGGTCGGGGTAGTCCAGCAATCTGGAAAAGATATTGTAAATCACCATGTCAGCCTCTGTGTCTGTATGGGGGCTATAGGGCGGGCACTGCCCACCATGCACCGGTTGCGGACGGCATTTCGACGGCACTGCGCCTTACGCCTCCGTCTTTGACGCCGGCGGCGGCACGAACGTCAGGGGCTGCGCGTTCACGGTGCGCCGCTCCGGGAACAGCGAGAACCCGCCCGTGCCCGGCACGCGGTTGCCCGGGCTGAAGCCGTTGGCGCCCTGGAAGGCGTGGACGTCCAGGTTGCGCAATTCCTCGTGGCCGGTGGGGATGACGAAGCGGTCCTCGTAGTTGGCGATGGCGAGGTAACGGTACATCTCCTCCGCCTGCTCTTCCGTAATGCCCACGGCATCGAGCGCGCGCGTGTCGGCCTTGCCGTCCACGTGCTTGGAGCGCTGGTAGCTGCGCATCGCAACGAGCCGGTTCAGCGCGCTGCGGATAGGCGCCTCGTCGCCGGCGGCGAGCAGGTTGGCGAGATACTTCACCGGCATGCGCAGCGCTTCGGCGCGCGGGATCACGCCATCGGCCTCGGTGGGCAGATTGCCTTGATCAAGCTGCGTCTGCACCGGCGAGAGCGGCGGCACGTACCACATCATGGGCAGCGTGCGGAACTCGGGATGGATCGGGAAGGCGATCTTCCACTCCAGCGCCATCTTCCACACCGGCGAGCGCTGCGCTGCGGCGATCCAGTCCTCGGGAACGCCGTCCGCGCGCGCCTGGGCGATGACCGCGGGATCGTTGGGATCGAGGAAAATGCTGAGCTGCGCCTCGTAGAGGCCGCGTTCGCTGTCGGTGCCGGCGGCCTCGGCGATGCGGTCGGCGTCGTACAGGATCACGCCCATGTAGCGGATACGCCCGACGCAGGACTCGGCGCAGGCGGTGGGCATGCCCGACTCGATGCGCGGATAGCACATGATGCACTTCTCGGCCTTGCCGGACTCCCAGTTGTAGTAGACCTTCTTGTACGGGCAGCCGCTGATGCACATGCGCCAGCCGCGGCACTTGTCCTGGTCGACGAGCACGATGCCGTCCTCTTCGCGCTTGTAGATCGAGCCCGAGGGGCAGGACGCGACGCAGGCAGGATTCAGGCAGTGGTTGCAGAGCCGCGGCAGATACATGTGGAAGGTGTTTTCGAACTCCGCGTACATCTGTTTCTGGATGCCCTCGAAGTTGCGGTCCTGGGCGCGGTGCTCGAACTCGCCCGCCAGATCGTCCTCCCAGTTCGGCCCCCAGGTGATCTTCTCCATGCGGCTGCCGTCGATCTGCGAGCGCGGCCGCGCGGTGGGCGCGGCCTCCGACAGCGGGGCGTGCTGCAGGTGCGCGTAGTCGAAGGTGAAGGGATCGTAGTAGTCGTCGATCTCCGGCAGGTCCGGGTTGGCGAAGATGTTGAGCAGCTTCGATGCGCGCCCGCCGGCGCGCAGCTCCAGCGTGCCGTTCTTCTTCTGCCAGCCGCCCTTCCACTTCTCCTGGTTCTCCCACTGCTTGGGATAGCCGATGCCGGGCTTGCTCTCGACGTTGTTGAACCAGGCGTACTCCACGCCCTTGCGGTTGGTCCAGATGTTCTTGCAGGTGACCGAGCAGGTGTGGCACCCGATGCACTTGTCCAGGTTCAGGACCATCGCCATCTGTGCACGAACTTTCATGCATTCGCTCCTAGATTTTTGGAAATTGATTCAACGCAAAGGTGCCAAGAGCGCAAAGGGATTCGATGTTTCATGGCTGAACAGTCCGCCTGTTTAAACTCATAGTTTTCTTTGCGATCTTTGCGCCTTTGCGCCTTTGCGTTTAACCGTTTAACAACATCATCCGAGCCGCGTCAGTTGCCGATGCCCGGCGGATTCAATTGCCCCTCGCGCTGGGGCGTCAGCGGGCGCTCCAGCCAGTCCACGGCGCCGTCCTCGATCTTGTGGATGACGACGAACTCGTCGCGCTGCGAGCCGACCGTGCCGTAGTAGTTGAAGCCGTAGGCGAGCTGCGCGTAGCCGCCGATCATGTGGGTGGGCTTCACCACCACGCGCGTGACGCTGTTGAGGATGCCGCCGCGCTTGCCGGTCGTGGGCGAGCCGGGCACGTTCACGATCTTCTCCTGGGCGTGGTACATGAGCGCCATGCCACGCGGCACGCGCTGACTCACCACCACGCGGGCGACCGTGGCGCCGTTGGCATTCACCGCCTCCACCCAGTCGTTGTCCTTGAGGCCGATGGACTTGGCGTCGGCTTCGGACACCCACATGGTGGGGCCGCCGCGGAACAGGTTGAGCATGCGCAGGTTGTCGTTGTAGGTGCTGTGGATGCCCCACTTGCTGTGGGGCGTGATCCAGTTGAGCACCAGGTGCGGCTTGCCCTTCACGTGCGCCGGGATGGTGTGGTGCGCCTTGAGGTCCACCGGCGGCCGGTAGGCGCAGAAGCCCTCGCCGAAGTCGAGCATCCACTCGTGATCCTGATAGAACTGTGCGCGGCCGGTAAGCGTGCGGAACGGGATGTACTCGTGGATGTTGGTGTAGCCGGCGTTGTAGCTCACCTCCTCCGACTCGATACCGCTCCAGGTGGGCGCGGTGATGATCTTGCGCGGCTGCGCCTGGATGTCGCGGAAGCGGATCTTGTCGTCGCGACGCGGGTTGCACAGGTGGGTATGGTCGATGCCCGTCTTCTGGCTGAGCGCCGCCCAGGACTTGTAGGCCACCTCGCCGTTGGTCTCCGGCGCCATCATCAACACCGCTTCGCAGGCGGCGATGTCATCCTCCAGGGACGGCATGCCCTTGCTCACGCCCTCCTCCTTGACCGTGTAGGAAAGCTTCTTGAGTTCCTCGTACTCGTGCTCGGTGTTCCAGTCGATGCCCTTCACGTTGTTGCCGAGTTTGGTCATGAGCGGACCGAGGGCGATGAACTTGCGGTAGGTATCGGCGTAGTCGCGCTCCACCACCTTGAGCAGCGGCAGGGTCTTGCCCGGCACCGGCTCGCACTCGCCCTTCTTCCAGTCCTGCACGCCGAAGGGCTGGGCGAGTTCCATGGGCGAGTCGTGCAGCATGGGCAGCGCCACGATGTCCTTGCGCGTGCCGAGATGCTTTTCAGCGAGCGTGGAGAAGGCCTTGGCGATGGTCTTGAAGATCTGCCAGTCGGACTTCGACTCCCACGCGGGCGACACCGCCTCGGCCAGGGGATGGATGAAGGGGTGCATGTCGGTGGTGTTGAGGTCGTACTTCTCGTACCACGTGGCGGTGGGCAGCACGATGTCCGAGTAGGCGCCGGTGGAGTTCAGGCGGAAGTTGATATCGACCATGAGGTCGAGCTTGGCGACAGGCGACCGGTCATGCCATTTGACCTCCTTGGCGCCGGCGCCCTCCACGCCTTCGGTCAGCACGCCGTTCTGCGCGCCGAGCAGGTGCTTGAGGAAGTACTCGTGCCCCTTGGCGCTGCAGCCGAGCAGGTTCGCGCGCCACACGAACAGGTTGCGCGGCCAGTTCTCGGGGCTATCGATGTCCTCCGCGGCGAAGGCGATGTCGCCGCTCTTGAGCTTTTCCACCAGATAGTGCGCGATGCCCGCCTCGTCCCTGGCGCCCGCCTGCTCCGCCTCGGCGCAGATGTCGAGCGGGTTCTTGTTGAAGTGCGGCGCGGAGGGCAGCCAGCCGAGGCGCTGGGCGACGACGTTATAGTCGACGAGCTGGTAGCCCTTGTATTTCGCCTTGGCGGCGGGCGTGAGAAACTGATCGGCGTCCACCCGCTCGTAGCGCCACTGGTCGGTGTGGAAATACCAGAACGAGGTGGAGTTCATGTGGCGCGGCGGACGGTGCCAGTCGGTGGCGAAGGCCACCGGCGCCCAGCCGGCCTGGGGACGCAGCTTCTCCTGACCCACGTAGTGCGCCCAGCCGCCGCCCGACTGGCCCACGCACCCGCACATGTGCAGCAGGTTCATGATGGCGCGGTAGTTCATGTCGTTGTGGAACCAGTGGTTGATGGCCGCGCCCAGGATGACCATGGACTTGCCGCGGGTGCGCGCTGCGTTGTCGGCGAATTCACGGCCGGTGCGGATGAGGTCGGCGCGCTTCACGCCGGTGATCCGTTCCGCCCAGGCCGGGGTGTAGGGGACGTCGGCGTCGTCATAGGACTTGGCCACGTTGCCGCCCCCGAGCCCGCGGTCGAGGCCGTACTGCGCCACCTGCAGGTCGAACACGGAGGTGACCAGCGCCTCGGTGCCGTCGGCGAGCTTGAGCCTGCGGACCGGCACGTTGCGGTGGAGCAGCCGGTTTCCGCCCTCGAAGTGGGGGAAGCCGACGGATACGACCCCGTCACAGGATTCGAGGCAGGACAGCTCCGCCTCGATCTCCGCCTGCGTCACGGCGTTCCTGGGCAGCAGGTTCCATTTGCCCTCCTCGCCCCAGCGGAAGCCGATGGAGCCGTTGGGGACGACGAAGCTCCGGCTCTTCGCGTCGTAGACGACGGTCTTCCACTCGGGATTGTTGGCCTGGCCGAGCTTGCCGTCGAAATCGGAGGCGCGCAGGAAGCGGTCGGTCACGTAGCCGTCGCCGTGCCTGCGCAGCAGCACCTGCATGGGCAGGTCGGTGTACTTGCGGGCGTACTCCAGGAAATACGGGTCCTGCCGCTCCAGATAGAACTCCTTGAGCGCCACGTGGCCCATGGCCAGGAACGCGGCGGCGTCGGTGCCCTGCTTCACCGGCATCCACAGGTCGGCGAACTTCACGTACTCGGCGTAATCGGGCGCCATGGAGACGACCTTCGCCCCCTTGTAGCGCACCTCGACGCAGAAGTGGGCGTCGGGGGTGCGCGTCATGGGCAGGTTCGCGCCGCACACGATGATGTAGGTGGAGTTGTACCAGTCGGCCGCTTCGGGCACGTCGGTCTGCTCGCCCCAGGTCTGTGGCGAGGCGGGCGGCAGGTCGCAGTACCAGTCGTAGAAGCTGCCGCAGGCGCCGCCGATGAGCGAGAGATAGCGCGAGCCCGCGGCGTAGCTGATCATGGACATGGCCGGAATCGGCGAGAAGCCGTAGATCCGGTCCGGTCCCCACTTCTTGATGGTGTAGACGTTGGCCGCGGCGATCAGCTCCACCACCTCGTCCCAGGTGCCGCGCACGAAGCCGCCCAGCCCGCGCACGGCGGTGTACGCCCGGCGCTTCTCCGGGTCTTCCTGGATGGCGGCCCACGCCTCCACCGGGTCCTTGCCCGCAGCGCGCTCCTTGCGGTACAGCTCCAGCAGCCGCCCGCGCACCAGCGGATACTTCACCCGGTGCGGGCTGTAGAGATACCACGAAAAGCTCGCCCCGCGCTGGCAGCCGCGCGGTTCATGGTTGGGCATGTCGGGGCGCGTGCGCGGGTAGTCGGTCTGCTGCATCTCGAAGGCCACGAGACCGTTCTTGACGTGGATCTTCCAGCTACACCCGCCGGTGCAGTTCACGCCGTGGGTGGAGCGCACGATCTTGTCGAACTGCCAACGGCTGCGGTAGACATCCTCCCAGGTGCGGTCCTCCGTGGTCACGATGCCGTGGCCGCCCGCGAAGCTGTCCTGCACCTTGCGGAAGAATTTCAATCTGCTCAAGAAGTGACTCATGTTCTGCTCCTGTTTCTGGTAAGGCGAACCTCACATCGTTTGTCGCGCACCGTCGCTCAGCACGGCATCTCGGCGTTCTTGCGCGAGTAGTACCACCAGGTCAGTGCGAGACAGCTCACGTAAAACGCGATGAACCCGTACAGCGCCAGCTCCGGCCCGCCGCTGACGGCGATGGAGGTGCCGAAGCTCTTGGGGATGAAGAACGCGCCGTAGGCGGCGAAGGCGGAGGTGAAGCCGAGCACGGCCGCGGCCTCCTTGTTGGCGTCCTTGACCGCCTGCTCCTGGGCGGCGGCGCTTTTGCCCTGCGCGGCGCGCTGGTGCTGGGTCAGGAAGATCATCGGGATCATGCGGAAGGTGGAGGCGTTGCCCACGCCGCTGGCGGCGAACAGCACCATGAACATCGCGAAGAACATCCAGAAGTTGCCGCCCGTGCCCTCCTGCGGCAGGAAGGCCATCACGCCGAACACCGCGCCGGCCATCGTGACGAACACCCAGAGGGTCACCACGGCGCCGCCCAGCCGGTCGGAGATCCAGCCGCCGACGACCCGGAACAGAGCGCCCATCAGCGGCCCGAGGAACGCATACTGGGTCGGATTGATCTCCGGGAACTGGGTCTTGGTGAGCAGCGGGAAACCCGCGGAGTAACCGATGAAGGAACCGAAGGTGCCGAGATACAGCCAGCACATGAGCCAGTTGTGCTTGCGCCGGAAGATCACCGCCTGCTCGCGGAAGGAGGCCTTGGCCGAGGCGATGTCGTTCATGCCGAACCAGGCCGCGAGCGTGGACAGCAGGATGAACGGCACCCAGACGAAACCGGCGTTCTGCAGCCACATCTGCCGGGAGACATCGTCCTTGACCCAGGTCTGCGGGTCGCCGCCCAGGCCGCCGAAGATGCCCACGGTGATCACCAGCGGCACCACGAACTGCACCACGGACACGCCCAGGTTGCCGAGGCCGGCGTTCATGCCGAGGGCCATGCCCTTCTGCGCCTTGGGGAAGAAGAAGCTGATGTTGGCCATGCTGGAGGCGAAGTTGCCGCCGCCGAAGCCGCACAGCAGGGCGAGCGTCAGCATGGTGGCGTAGGGCGTCTCCGGGTTCTGCACCGCGAAGCCGATACCCACCGCCGGCAGCAGCAGCGACGCGGTACTGATGGTGGTCCAGGCGCGCCCGCCGAAGATCGGCACCATGAACGAGTAGAAGATGCGCAGCGTCGCACCCGACAGGCCCGGCAGCGCAGCGAGCCAGAAGAGCTGATTGGTGTCGTACTTGAAGCCGATGCTGGGCAGGTTCACCACCACCACGCTCCACACCATCCACACGGCGAAGGCGAGCAGCAGCGCCGGAATGGAGATCCACAGATTGCGCGCAGCGATGCGCTTGCCCGTACGCTCCCAGAACTCCCTGTTCTCCGGGTCCCAATACGTCAACACGTATTTGGCAGGTGCACTTCCTGTCTGTGCGGCTGTGTAGTTCGTCATGGTTCGTCTCCGTCGTGCTGTGTGGGTCAACTCTTTGCGGGCGGCGGTTGCGTCAGCGTGCGCCCTCGCCTGCGGCTTCCAGTGGTGCGTGCACGGGCGCCGCCGCGTGCCGCTCCTCCGGCGCGCTGCTGCGCATCACATCGACGCCGCGGATCTCCGTCGCGTACATCCAGACCAGAGACACGCAGGTGATGCCGTACATCAGCATGAAGATGCTGCTGTTGACGCCGGTGATATCCAGCAGCGCGCCGAACATGATGGGCAGGACGAAGCCGCCGAGGCCGCCCACCAGGCCGACGATGCCCGAGATCGCGCCGATGTTGTGCGGGAACTCGTCGCTGATGTACTTGAACACCGAGGCCTTGCCGAAACCCCAGGCGATGCCGACCGCGAACAGCAGCGCGGTGAACACCCACACGTTGAGCCCGATGTGCAGGCTGACGTCGCCGTTCACCGTCTTGATGGTCATTTCGGTCTGCGGGTAGGAGAGGATGAACAGGCAGACCCAGGAGACCCACATTACCCACCAGGTCACCTTGTGGGCGCCGAACCTGTCGGAGAGCCAGCCGCCCAGCGCGCGGATCACGCCCGAGGGCAGCACGAAGATGGCGGCGAGCAGTGCTGCGGTCTGGATGCCGAAGCCGTATTCGCTGATGTAGTACTTGGTCATCCACAGCGACAGCGCGACGTAGCCGCCGAACACGATGGAGTAGTACTGGCAGTACTTCCACACGCGCCAGTCCTTCAGCGCCGCCATCTGCTTTTTGAAGGTGGCGTGGGCGTGGCCGTGGTGACTGGGATCGGAGTAGGTGAACGTCCAGAACAGCGCCGCCATGAGCGCCATGGCGAGGGCATAGACCTTGGGCACGGCCTGCCACCCGTAGGCCACCACCAGCGAGGGCGCCACGAACTTGGTGACCGCGGCGCCGGCATTGCCCGCGCCGAAGATGCCCATGGCGAGGCCCTGCCGCGCCTTGGGAAACCAGCGCGCCGTATAGGCGATGCCCACGGAGAAGGAGCCGCCGGCAAGCCCCACGAACAGACCAAGCACCAGGAAATGCCAGTATTGGTTGGCTTCGCCGATGAGGTAGATGGGGACGATGGTGGAGACCATCAGCAGGAAAAACACGATGCGCCCACCGTAACGGTCGGTCCACATCCCGAGCGGCAGCCGTATCAGCGAGCCGGTGAGAATCGGCGTGGCGGCCAACAGGCCGAACTGGGTTTCGTTCAATTGCAGGCCGGTCTTGATCGGAATACCGATGATGGAAAACATCACCCACACCGCGAAACAGACGGTAAAGGCGAGCGTGTTCATGGTCAGCACAGAGAGCTGTTTTTTCTTGTACGAAGCCTTGTCTGCAACCTCATGTGAGCCCATGTTCCCCCTCCTATTGCCGAGAGCGGCCTGACGGTAACAATGCGCAGGGGAACGCCCACTTGATCTACATCAAAGCCGGAGGAGAGCCGTGAGCGGAGGCTAAAGGCACGATTACCACCAAAGAGGTAACAGTGGTATTGCCAACAAGCAATTGAGGGAAGGCGGGTTTTCTGCGAACTTTCCGCTCGTCGCAGGGACTGCATCAGGCACCCCTGTCATCCGTGGTGGTATATCCACTGCACTGCCGGAAGCGCATCATTAACGACAGGGTACGAATGGGGTTGGAGAATGGCGCAGCTATTCGAAAAGTCGCTCTTGCTGCGGTTAGCCGTGATGATGACCACCATCACCGCGCTCGCGGTCATAGGCATGGTGAGTTCGGTGATCCTGGCGGAGATGATGAAAGGCGAGGCGGCCGCCATCAATCAGGCGGGCTCGCTGCGCATGCAGTCCTACCGCATCGGCACGCGGCTGCTTGCGATGCAGCAGGAGGCTGACCGGTACGAGGAGAACCTGAGCCGCGAGATCGTGGAATTCGAGGAACGCCTCGCCAGCCCCCGCCTGGTGAACATCCTGCCGTCCAATCCCAAGTCGGTGCTGCGCGCGGCCTACGATCAGGTGGTGGCGGAATGGGGCACCAGCATGCGGCCGCTGCTGATCGCAGCGCTGGAGAGCACGCCGCCCAGCGGGGAAATGGGCGCCGAGACGCTGCAGCACCTCGACAACTTCGTGGCGCAACTGGACCACATGGTCAAGCTGCTCGAAGACGACGCGGAGTCGAAAATCTTCCTGCTGCGCCTGATTCAAGGCATCTCGCTGTTCCTGACGCTGGTAGTGGTCTATCTCACCATGTATTTCATGCACACGGATGTGCTGATCCCGCTGCGGGATCTGCTCACCTGCGCGGAGCACGCCCGGCGCGGCGAGTTCTCCACTCGCGTGCAACATACCGGCGAAGACGAATTGGGACGCCTCGGCAACGCCTTCAATGTGATGGCGGAGGATCTGTCCAAGATGTATGACGATCTGGAATCGCGCGTCGCCGAAAAGACCGCCGACCTGGAGCGCAGCAACCGCTCCCTCGAACTGCTCTACAACACCATCGCGCGCCTCACCGAAACGGCGATATCGGACACGACCTATACCGCCCTGCTCCAGGACATCGAACGGGTCATCGGCATCCGCTCGGGCCTCATCTGTCTGAGCAATGCCGGCGGCGGCAGGATCTTCACGTATCCGCCGGACGAACATGCAGGGCATTGGGCGGAACACGACGCCGAATTCGTCTGCGACACCTGCAGCGGCGACGTGGAGAACT
>Ga0265294_10003065_pt1 | contig 21651 bp, 22 predicted proteins | sample MunlanPumphouse3_FD_192504 | JGI IMG/M metagenome (GOLD analysis project Ga0265294, IMG submission 192504) | Groundwater microbial communities from a municipal landfill in Southern Ontario, Canada - Pumphouse #3 | ecosystem: Environmental > Aquatic > Deep subsurface > Groundwater | place... | reverse complement strand
CATCTGATTTCTTAATATCGCAATTATCCAGGAGTTCTTCCATCAAGTACTCCTCACCTGCCCACTGCATCCTGTTGTAGACGGAATCCAGATTCCTGGCCACTTCTGACTTCATGAATGATTCAATGAAAGACTTGCTCGATAGATTCATGTCTGATGACATCTCAAAAAGCCTTCCCTGAATGTCGCAGAGCTTAAGCTGCATAGGGTTCATCTTAGCTCCTCCTTGGCACTGCGCAGGATTTCATCAAAGAAGACCCCTTCTCGTCTGTATGCCTTGCAGATATCATCTGCCAGAGAAATCCCTTTTTCACGATTCTCTTCCGCAATATCTTGAATACAAATGCGTTCCAAATATGAAAGCCCGATTTCTTTTTCAATATGAACATGATCACAAGCCTTCTGTGTAACTGCAACATACTGAAGACCAAGATCCAATGCAGAAAGGCTCCCAACCAATGCTGCATCGGTGATGTTTCCTTGGAAGAAATTGTCCAGCACAAAGAACATTCGGTCATTTGCAATGCTTCCAATTATTATATCAGCATCATTAGCCATTTTTTCATATTTCCTGTAGAGAGAAGTGCCTTTGATGTCTGTCATTTTTCCTCGATTGAAAGCTACAAGCATCGCCCAATCAATATCCGGGTCGACAGTAACGCATGCAAGTCCTTTCAAATCAAGAGAAACAATGTATAATCTGGATTGCTCGAAATCACAGGCTAGCGAAAGCGGCTGTTCTGGAGCAGTTCCCATATAGAATCCTTTCCCAAAATCACACCTGTCACGGCTTATCGGCGAAATTTTTCCTCCAATACCTGCTTTAGATCCATGATATAGAACAAGTTTTTGGTCATCCAGATTCAATTTATACTCTTCTTGCTGGATTTTATCGACTATCATCGAAACAATGGAGATGCTTTTATCCTTTGCCAGATCATGCATTCCGAGCTGAGCAATCTTATTGGGAAGTGCTTTTCCGTTTTCCCAGCGGTTCACAGTAGAAAAAGAAACGCCAAGAGCATCACCGAAAGCTGTCTGACTGAGACCGGTTTTTTCTCGGATCATCCTGATCATTTCTTGCATTCTTACATCTCCTGCATTGCTAATATAGCTTTTACTATCATTAATAATATAGCATATGCTATATTATTTCTCAAGAGCCACCACCAGCCCGACAAGCTGCTCCTGAATGATATCGACAAGTTCATCGGCATTCTCCTTGCGTCCGCTTGAAAGCCACGTAGTTAGTACGCTGATAGTGAATCCTGTGCGGATGGCGATGAAGTAGTTCCCATGTTTCGGAGCATTGCCGAAACGCTTCTGAAGAATCTTGGCATTCTTCATATGGCAGGCATAGATGATATCCTGGCGGTTAATCCGTATCAGCAATTCAAGGATGTCGCTATGAGTTATCCAGTAAGAGAAATAATGCCTTGCAAGCTCAATCTCATTAGGAAAACGCTGTGGATTGTAAGCACCGAGGACTTCAAAGAAGCACATATCGCATTTCCACATCAGCACATCGGAGATATTGTCAAAACATCTGTAGAAGGTGGTGCGGGCAACGGAAGATGCCCTCTGAAGGTCACTTATGGAAATCAAGTCAAAAGGTTTGCTTTTCAGGCATTCAAGCAGACCTCTGTATATCAGAGCAGCAGATCTCTCGCTTCGCTTGTCGGCTTTGATATGATACATCCAGGACCTCCATCATCATGCGCTACAATCTTTGCGAACCGTGTAGCGTTTTCTTATTGGCCAATATATCACACTTCGCCGATGTGATACATTAGTAGCGTAAAGGGAAAACCGATGGAAACAATTATTCAAGCATGGCTCTCGATCTGGCTTTATGTGATGACAGCAATTGCTGCCGGCCTTGGCATCAAGATTTACAGGAATCGAAAAGCATGGACCAAGCTAAGCATATTCTGCACCTTGGCAATCATAGTGCTTGTTCTCCATGTACTTGAAGAATGGGTCCTCCCCGGCGGGCTTCATTATTCTTACAACCTAAGCCATGGCTCAAGCTATCTGAGCCGTTATCCTATGAACAGGCTTACAGACATGATCACTAACTTCGGAGCCGTCATCATAGGATGCATCGTTCTTCATTTCTGGGGATGGAAAAAGAGTGCGGCAATCGCCATCATGCTGTTCTCGCTGTTTGAAGTAGTGATCCACGTAACCATCGGAATAGCTGACATGAAAACTTTCAGCAGCTACGGAATGAATACCCTCTACTCGCCCGGGCTAGCAACCTCGCTGTTCGGGTTCCTGCCAGTTGCAATCGGCATCGGAATCGAACTGTTCAAGGGAAAAGGCAACCGGCCAAAGTTCAGGCAATGGCTCATGGCAATAGCAGCAATAGGAGTGCTTGGCTTCCTGCTTATAAACCTTCCGGAGCAATTGCTTTCAGACGAGAACACACCGTATGAATTCACCGACCGAGGCTATTACGAACGATTCGGAGAACAATTTGAAGAAGACAATGGCTATGATTATTTCGAACAGCAGAAATGACACTGACAATCAGAAAAGCTGACCGGGAAGCTTCAGCCTGATCTTCGGAGGAAATGATTCATCGAATTGCTTGGCCTCTTTCTCATCAACGAAGTACCCCTGAGGAGTATGATAGGTTCCTGTAACCCCTTTGAGATAACCTTCCTCGAGCTCCTTGCAGAGGAAATACGGAACTACGGCATCTCTTGGCTCGGCATAGTAGTGAATTCCCATTGTCGAGGCAACTTTGAATCCGGATTTACCATAGAAGCCGATGTTCCCCTCGAAGCACAACGCACCAGCACCCATTGCCTTTGCCTTGGACATCGAAAAATCAAGAAGAGCCTTTCCATGTCCTTTTCTCTTGTACTCAGGCAGAATCCCGATAGGACCCATCGTCATTATCGGAAGCTGTCCTCCACTATCAAGGGCAATAGAGGCCCGGACATACATCACCTGTCCAATGAGAATCCCGTCCTTTTCCATGACCAGATCAAGTTCGGGAACAAAGTCATCCCTGTACCGGTACGTATGAAGCACATAATGCTCCAGACAGCCTGGCCTATAAACGTTCCAGAAAGATTCCCTGACCAGATTCTCAGTCTGCCGCCATTCATCAGGCCGTTCAAGCCTTATACAATAATCCTGTGCAGTCATATTGAGCCTCTCCTATTTTTTTCAAGATGATTTCGAAGCATCTTCCGAACGCCATCTTCATCGCCGCTGCCATCATAAAGGCTGTAAAGCATGAAGACAGGCCCGTAGAATTCCAGAGCCTTCTGCTGTGCATCATAACAATCAGGGCACTGCATGCTGAATATGTCCGCAACATATCCCAAAGGTCCCGAACAGACATACTGTTCGAAGAGCTTTGCCATCTCGGCATCACGGTTTTTCTCCAAAGCCAGCATCTTACGAAACCGTGAGGCAAACGGGTCTTCAGTCCAATAGGCAAACTGCATTTCGGTGAATTTCATCAGATCTTCAAATGTGGTCTGCCTGTATGAATCAGGTTGATCGGACAGAGTTCCGGACGGGAGGTCGCAGGCCTCTGCGCTTATGGCATCTTCTTTCTCCATCCGCATGACAATGCTTTGAAGAATATCATGCTTGCTTTCAAAATGCTTGTACAAAGCGGCTTTCGTGATGCCAAGCTCATCTGCTATCTCCCTCATGGAAACAGCTTCATAGCCACGCACGGCAAACAGCTTCAAAGCTTCGATTGTGATCTCTTCCTTCGTATTATTCTTCATATTCCCTTCAGGTTACCGCTCGGTAACCTTAAGTAGAATACAGAATCAGAAGCATCATGTCAATCAAGCTTATAGGTCTCTCGTGCAACTACGAGTTCTTCATCAGTTGGTATTACACGGACAACAACATCAGAATCATCAGCCGAGATGATCGGACAGTTCCTATCATTCTTTGAATCATCAATGCGGACTCCAAGTGCACCAAGCTTCTGGCAGACTGCTTTCCTTACAGCAGCAGAATGCTCTCCTATGCCGGCGGTGAACACAAGATTGTCCAAACCACCAAGATCCATGGCGAAAGCACCGATGTAATGGACTATCCCATTCACATAGGCGTCCAATGCAAGCTTTGCACGGCTGTTTCCTTTGTCTGCTGCTTCCTGAACATACCTCAGGTCTCCGCTGACCCCTGAAATTCCAGCCAGTCCGCCATTGATCTGCAAGCCATTGAGGATCTCATCCTGCCCAAGACCTTCCTGCATCAGGTAGAAAACCATCGTAGGATCCATGTCGCCAACTCTATTGGCATGAATCAGGCCAGTTTCCAACGACATGCCGAAACTCGTATCAATGCTCTTGCCATCCAGGATCGCACAGATTGAACCGCTTCCTCCAAGATGGCATGAAATTGCACGATAATGCTGCTTCAAAGCGGAAAGGCAGCTTGCAATATAGCTGTGCGATGCCCCGTGAAAGCCCAGGCGCTGGATTCCGTACTTCTCGTACCACTGATACGGAACGCCATAGATCCTTCTTTCAAGCGGTATGGTCTTGTGGAAGCCGGTCTCGAACACCCCGATCATCCTTGCATCTGGAAGGCTCTGCTTCATTGCCTGAATCGATTCAAGATAGGCCCGGGCATGCACTGGAGCAAGCACTTGCCAATCCCTCATTCCTCGCAGCACCTGGTCATCAAGTTCGCAAGTGCCGAAGCAAGTCCTGGACAAGACAGTCTTGAACCCCACCCTTCTGATTTCATCGATGCCGCATATGTCGCTGCTCAGATGCTTCAGAAAGAGTTCAATTCCAGACTTGTAGTCCTTGATGCTGCACTTCTGAAGATTGACTTCTTCACAGTCAATGCTCCTGTAATGAAACACAGCATCATCTTCCGACCCTACCCGTTCGACGCCTCCAGAAGCGATAACCCGTTCAGAAGGCATTTCAAACAGCTTGAACTTCAAAGACGTGCTGCCGGCATTGCATACGAGAATCTTCATTTTTTCCTTGCTCATGGATCGAGCATATCACAAGCAAAGACCAGATTGAAGCGTCAATTCTTAAGTTTTAGGTTTTCCCGGGCTTCCGGACTGTATTCAATAACAGGTCCGACAGTCGGGCAGCCATGAATCTCAGGACAGTCACCGCAGGTTTCCAATTTCCTCTTCAGCGCGCACTTTCTGATTTTACAAAGGCTTTCACAATAAGGGGTCTTCACGCCATTCATGCGGCAGCCGTCGCAGTTGATCATCTCAGGCGTGATCGGCGCATGGTTCATTTCACTCCAAAGCTTTGCAGTCTTCTGCCGAAGCTCATCATCGTCGGCTGCCGTTGCCTTGAAAACATCGCATTCCTGGCAATCCAGCCCGCAGAAGGCAATCATTTTCTTCATCTTTCAATCCTCCTTGATCAATGCTTTCTGCAAGCAATCGCATCAACCTGGAACTTTATCCTATCTCTGATGAAATCAGAGCAGTTTTCCAGTCTTTTGATATCTTCCATTGCTTACCTCCGCAGATATATCTGCATAATACCATAAGCAAGCTTGATTTCGGAAGTTTTCATCTGTTCAAATATCCCATGCTATTTGGTTCTGCTGTATCGGGCAGTAGGCCTGTTGAATTGCAGTGAGCGCTCCCTGGCAACACAGATATAGGAAATTTGCATTCTCTATATAGGCCTTCTGAAAAACTTCATAAAAGCACTTGATTCATTCTAAGAACAAATAAAAGTTCTAAGCAAACATTTTATCGAGTTTTTTTAAGAGGAAACCATGAAAAATACTGTTTAAGTGCACATGGAAACAAAGTATACTGCAACCATGAATAAAAAGATTTTCAAAGGTATCATGCCGGCTCTGATTACACCGTTTGATGTGAATGGCAATCTAAAGAAGAATTCTGTCAGTCCATTGATTGACTGGCTTCTCTCCCAAGGAGTCAAGGGATTCTATATTCTTGGAGGTACAGGAGAAGGTCCTGCACTTCGCAAGGAACTTCGAATGGAAATGGCTGAAGCCTGCATTGAAGCCAACAAAAAGCGCAGTGTCATCATTGATCATATTGGAGCGCCGAACATTCATGATGCAATCGAACTCACCCGTCATGCAGACTCGATTGGAGTAGATGCAGTCTCTTCACTCCCTCCAACATACTCATTCCATTACACTGAGGACCAGCTCGTTGACTATTACAACGCTATCGCAGACAACACTGATAAGCCCGTAATTGTTTATGCCACTTCAATGCTTGGAGGAATCAACGTTCTGAGTCTGATGGGACGGCTACTCAAGACCCCTAACATAATCGGTGCTAAATTCACAATGCCAGACTATTTCCTCATGCATAAAATCACCGAACTGAACGAAGGAAACATCAATGTTATAAACGGCCCGGACGAAACGCTGCTTTGCGGCCTTGCAATGGGTGCAGACGGAGGAATCGGAACCACATATAACGTGATGGCAAATTGGTTCGTCAAGCTCTATGATGCATTTCAAGCAGGACAATTCAAGGAAGCACAAAGTTGGCAGTATCGAATCAACAAAGTCATAGACGCTTTGATAAGGCACAGCAGCAGCGGTGCAATCATGGCGGTCAAGGAAACCCTCAACATGATGGGTTTTGATACTGGCAATGCAATATTCCCAGCAAACCCATTCACCAAAGAGGAGAGCCTCTCAATGAAGAAAGAGCTTGAATCACTTGGACTCTCCTTCAATTAAAGAAAGCCAAGATCCATAGCTTATCCCATAGGGAAGACAATCTCATTTTATTTCTGTTTTCTTTCGTACGGAACCGACTTCGTCACTATCAGTTTGGTTTCCAAACCCAGAGCATTCGGATCAATTACAAAGCCCGCCTCAACCGGTGCCGCTACTTTGATTGAACGGATATATGTCATCATATCAGGAATCCTTTCCTTCGGAATCGGATCGGTAATGCGAACACTAGCAAGAGGAATAATTCCGTTCTCGACAAGAACAGAAGAAGTGATTGTTCTCTTCGGAACTGTCAGTTCCTGTTTCACATACTGCATCCCTTTGTCGCATCCATTCCCCAAAATTGAAATAATGTTCTCACCATCAATTTCGGCCGTGATGTTACATCCGTTCGGGCAAATGATGCAAGTAAAGACTTTTTTCATACTATTCTCACCTCCAAAGGAGAACTGTCAAGAAAATTGCTCTTTTTCACCTTCACTTCAGCCATCGTAGCAGGAATCATTTTTCTCATCTTCTTAGAGGCTATGACGGTTCCATTCTGAACTACTTGGATGCTGCAGTTCTCCTGCTGTCCCTTGCTTCGAATAAAGAACGAAACATCATGCAGCCCTTCAACTCTGTTTGGCACAACCTGCCCAATGTCTTTGCCAACAATGACTTCTAACGGACAGAAAGGAAGGAACCCATCCCTCAGAAATTCAGCAACTGAATCCGCCATCTTCTCTGCTTCAATTGAAACCATATCCACAAGATCATGAACATGAAGAACATTTCCGGCCGCAAAGAAACCAGGCCGGTCGGTCTGGAAGAATTCATCGACCGAAGCTCCATGCGTGCAAGAGTCAAGCGTAACGCCTGCATCCAGAGACAACTCATTTTCAGGGATAAGTCCAACAGAAAGAATCAGTGTATCGCAAGCCCATTCTTGCTTTGTTTCTGGAATCGGATGAAGCTTCTCATCGACTTTGCAGACAGTCACACTCTCAAGACGACCAGCTCCATGAATGTCAGTGACTGTATGGCTAAGATACAATGGAATTCCGAAATCATCCAGGCATTGATGAACATTTCTAGGAAGCCCACTCGGAATAGATTGGATTTCGAAAACAGCTATGACATGGGCTCCTTCAAGTGTCAGACGCCTAGCCATAATCATTCCAATATCTCCGGAACCAAGAATCACAACTTCGTGCCCAATCATTTCATTGTGAAGATTTATATACGATTGAGCCACTCCCGCAGTGAAAACTCCTGCCGGTCTTTCTCCTGGAATAGCCAAAGCGCCGCGAGTACGTTCTCTGCATCCCATTGAAAATACCACAGCTTTTGCCCGAATCGTACGCATTCCTTGCGGCGACATAACAGTAACGACCTTGTCCTTGCTGACAGTCCATACAGTTGAATCGGTTAGAACCGCAATTCCCAAATGGTCAACTTCATCAATGAAGCGTTGAACATATTCAGGTCCGCTCAATGTCTGCCCAAAACGAATCAAGCCAAACCCATCATGTATGCATTGCCTTAGAATCCCTCCTAAGGTTTTTTCCCTCTCAATCAACAATATGTCATTGATTCCCTTTTTCTTCATCTCGACGGCAGCCGCCAAGCCGGCAGGTCCGCCTCCAATAATCACAACATCGTGTTTTTCAGTCATTGGCCAGCCTTCTTGCGGACTTTTCCGAAGAAAAGATTCGATCCTTCATTGGAATAAAGTAAATCAGTATCATTAATTCCAAGTTCATCCTGAAGCATCTGAGCAATACGCATCTGACAGTAACCGCCCTGGCAGCGTCCCATCATACATCGTGTGCGATACTTGATGCTGATCATACTGCTGGCTCCAAGCGGATTATGAATTGCTTGAAGTATTTCGGCTTTGGTCACCTTTTGGCAGCGGCAGATTACTTCTCCATAATCCGAATTCTGAGCAATCATACTCTCTTGTTCCTCAGGAGACTGATCCGAGAACCTGAGAATCTTCTTCCGAACCGGGTTGAAATCTGCTTTCTCCAGCAAATGCTCTCTTTCCTTCATCATTGATATCACAGTACGAGCAATTGGAATTGATGCAGTCAAACCTGGTGACTCAATCCCAAAAAGATTAATTGCGTTTGGGGCAAAATCATCGTTGATTTCAATTCCGAAATCCTGAATAAGCCCATTCTTGTCAACCCATTTGGGCAGTACTCCGCAATATGTGCGAATGAAATCAGCCTTTGTGAAATGTGGCCAAAGTGCTCTAGCACAGTCAACAAGATAGTCGATGTTCTTCTGCTCAACGCCATAGTTTTCAAATTCTTTTCTGTCTTCAGCAGTCGGACCTAGAAGCACATTGCCATCGGTGGTCACAGTCACATGAATACCCATATATGTATTGCTTGGTACAGTGTAAATTGGCATTGGAACAAGACTTCCAAGCCTGTTATCCAGAACAATGTAATCATCCTTCGAAAAAACAAGATCAAGTCCGCACAAGCCCAGCATATCGCTAATCTTCTTGCAGCCTAGACCAGCAGAGTTTATGACCCACCTTGCACAGAATTGCTGATGCCCAGCAGTTATCTCCCAGCATCCTCCATTTCTTCTTATAGAAGTCACTTCATGTTTCAGATAATATCTTACTCCGTTCTGCACAGCATTCTCTGCAAGCGAAATAGTATATCCGAATGGATCAATTATGCCGCTGTTTGGAGAGAACATGGCGAATTTTCCAACAACGGAGGGAACCATCTGATGTAGTTCTTCGTCTTCAATAATCCTAAGCCCTTGAACACCGTTTCTTTCTCCCTGTGCCATCGTCCTTTCCAGAGAGGAACGCTCTTGTTCAGTATTGCCTACCAAGACTTTCCCGCATCGCTTGAAATCGAAACCAAGTTCTTTGGACAGATCTCCCATGATTCGGTTGCCTTCAACACACAATTTGGCCTTCAAGCTTCCTGAATCGTAGGCGAAACCGCCGTGAACAACACCGGTGTTTCTACCACTGGTTTCATAGCAGACGTCGAAGTTTTTCTCTAATACGCATATTCTGAGATCGTATCTTGAAAGCTCTCTTGCAACAGCGCTTCCCACCACGCCTCCACCGATAATGACAACATCAACAACATCCTTCAAAGCAATCTCCTAGAATGAACCAAGCCTCTTAGCTTCATTGATGAAATAAAGAACATTTTCCTCCGGGATCCCCTGATGAAAAGAATGATCGGTCGCTATTATAAGCCCTCCATCATCGCCAGCAATTGAAATCACATGCTTGATGGCTTCGGTTATTGCCTTCTTATCATTGCCAGTCATCACACCAGTAGCATCAACATTGCCAAGAATGGCAAAATCAGAACCATGAATTTTCTTCACTGCCTCAAGATTCATTCCGGCACGTTCCTGAAGATTCGTTAATGCATCAATACCCATTAGTGATATATCATCCAAGATTGCATTGATATTTCCACATGAATGCAGGATCACCCTTCCTCCAGCAGCTTTCCAAGTACTGATCTGTTTCTTAAGAGAAGGAATAAAAAACTTCCTAAGCATCGACGGAGATATGAGAGTGGTTTGATTCATACCCATATCATCGGCTACATACAAAGCAGTGCATCCTGCCTCAATAAGCTTAAGACCGACTTTTGTCCAATAAGCATCCGCTACTGCAACAAGGCTTTCCAGAAGATCCGGATCATCATAAATTAGAACTGAAAGATTCTCGAGCCCGAGTGCAATCATCAAGAAAGAAAAAGCGCTTCTGGCACCTCCGAATACTGCAATGCGGTCTTTTGCTTCAGCTACCGCATTGTGTACTTCCTGAACATCCGCATCAGTCACCGGCATATCCTGAATCAACTTCAGAAAGCTTTTATCCGGTTCAATCGGGTTGATAGCCATACCAAGCGGCCATGAACCATTCATCATCTTGGATTTTATTCCGAATCTGTCAGTAAAGGTGTCAGGACCGTCCCATGTTTGCTGAGGTTGAACAAGGCAAGTATAAGAAGCACAATGGACAAGCACTGCATCCATGCCAATCTTCAAGGCCAGCCGTACCGCAGGGATACCCTTGGCATAGAAGTTATCCATGCCGAGGATATTCGTGTACATATCAGGCTTGTTGACAACATCAAAAACAGGAAGTCGATCCGACTTCTTGTGATCAAAAGCCATCAGAATGCGTTGTTTTCCAGTAAAAGTACTCACAGAGGCTCCTTTTTCGATGGGCATTATCTACTTGACCGTATAGACATCCTGTCCACATACCCAGCCAGTAAAAGGCTTTGCAATCTGTTCACTTACATAGCATGTACCTTTGAATAACTGAAGGATTGACGAAGGACAATCCATCGAAACAGGCCCGTAAAGGATTACCCTGCTGATCATCCTCTGCCAAGAATCACCTCCTATGAAAGTGATGTTATGCATTTCAAAGTGATCTCTTGCATGGGCAATATCCCTAGGTCCTATCGTTGCAGCCCTAGGTGGAACTGCATAGACATCTCCAGCAGCACCCATCGGGGAGAACAGGGAGTTTTCAGCAATCGTCAGAGGATGCTGTGTTACAATCCTTGATCCAAGAGTGAGGAATTCATCAAGCGAATTCGCAGCAAACTCCTTTGTCTGGGGATCGATGAAAGCGATATGCCCTGGCCACCCGCTCGCCGAATAGCACATATCAGCTCCTCCATTACCAACTTCTTCGATGATCTTGGAATAATCATTAACATTTTCAGTTGTTAGAACATGCCAATGTTCTATTGAAGGCCTAAGATCCTCTCTGAAATTGCCATAGAAATGCTTCCTAAAAGAATAGCCAAGCCCTGCTCCATAGGTCAATGGAGCTACATTGCCATTCTCATCTGCCCATTCATCCATAGCAAATGCATCGACGTTTCTGCAGCTGATATTGTGCTGGTTGCACAGAAATGCAATGGATTTATACACATCAGGCCATTGATTTGGAAAAATCATCGTAAGATGGGTGTTCTCTTCATCGCTCTTGCGTATCCGTTCGAATACATCTGCAACAAGCAGCAAAGTCGGATCCGGCACGACCCTAACAGAAAAACCATGAGCGTTGGTATATTCCATCTCTTCCCGCTTAATGCTTCGGCAGTGATCCAGAACGCTGGTATCACGGATTGGAAGAAAGGCTGAAGGTTGAAAGTTAAATTCCTTTTTCATTTTTACTCCTTTTGCAATTGAATTCTCTATAGACAATGCTTCAGAATGAACAGAAGCAAAGCTTTCACTTCGATAATCAGATCTTCACATTCGATGTACTCATCCTTCTGGTGAGCTCCACCCTCAAGAGCGAAATCTCTGAATATGCCATAATTAAAACTGCTTTTAGCTCCTGCTGACAGAAAAACAGATAAATCGGAAAGGCAAGCACCTTTTACTGAGGGTCTCTTGCCGCAAGCTTCGGATAGAGCGTAAATAAAGTCCCTAATAGCACCATAGTTATCCTTGCTTTCGGCATAATTGAAGAATCTTGATAGTCTGGAGAAATCATGGACTAGTATTCCAATTGGACTAAGAATCGACCTCGTTTCTTCAAGTACATCAGCAAGCTCCTTCTCAACAGAGCTCTGGCTTGAATCAGTAAGCATAACAAACGAGATCTTTCCAGAATCAACTCCTACATTTCCATTTCCAACCTGAATTCCGCAAAACTTCAAAGCCGAACGTTCCATATCAGAATTGGAATACAATGGATTTAAATGAAGCTCAATCTTGCGTCTTTCTCCAAATTCAGCAATTTTCTGCTTGAGAATATAAAGCCCATCGATAACCTCGGAAGCAGAATCTGTAGGATGATCAAGAGAAACTTGGATTTCGTAAACACATCCGCCTATTCCTGCCACCCACACTTCTCCGCTTCCCCCATCAAGGTTTACAAAAGTCTCAGAAGGATACTTCAGGCAAGCAGCAAGCGCTCCATCGCCACCACCGTCTTCTTCATCAACATAGCTAGTGAACATCAGAGGCTTCTTCAAGGATATTCCAAGATCTTTCAAGGTTTTCATGACAAAAAGGCTCGCAGCAATACCACATTTGTCATCCCCAGCACCACGGCCATAAAGCCTTCCACTTTGAATGGCTCCTCCGAAAGGGTCAAATTTCCATGATTCAGGGTTTCCAACCAGCACAGTGTCCATGTGTGCAGCAAGCATTACACCACCTGATTTTCCTTCCTCATATTGAACGCTGACATTAGGACGATTTTCCAGACCTCTTCCTGCAAGATAATCTTTGTGATTCTTGATATTAGGAACAGAATCTGGAGAATAAATCTGAGGCTTGAATCCATTTGCTTCAAGCCATTGGGCAACATAAAGCTGACCCTCTTTCTCATTGCCATAAGCATCGAAATTCTGCGTATCGATTCTGACCAAGCCAGAAAGAATTGAAAATAGTTCATCCCTGTTCAGATCAACATAGGCAATAGCCTTATCAAAAATATTCATACGCAGTTTTCTTTCATCTCTCATTTTTTGGACAGCATCCAGAACTCATTATTTATTAAAACATGAGAATCATCTGTTGTATCTAGAAAAACTTTTAATCCTTCTAGATTATTCCATTCTGAGCTGTGATTATTACAGGAATCGAATCCATTCCTTCATTCCAGATCTGCCCTTCTGTTCCAATAGCTTCACTTGATGACATGCTTATTCTCAATGAACCGTTTTCCTCGAATGACAGGCTTTTTATCACGGTTGAGCAATGCTTCTTTTCAATCTGAAGACACTGGCTCAATTTCTTATTACAGAGATTATACCTTGAAAGCCTCTTTGCAGCCTCTGTGTACAAATAGTTCAGTTCTGAATCTCTAAGAGTTGCAATCCGCTCTTCATGAGTTCCACCATTTCCATAGAATCCGCTATCTATGCCCCGCCTTACCTGCTTTACCAGCAGCTGAATTGACTCCTCCAGTAAAGGTTCCGGCGATTCATCCCAGAAAGGGGTATGTCCCCAAAGATAATCAGTATTAGAAACATATTCAGTGCTCTTGCGGTTTTTCCGATCTAGAACACAATCGCAGAGCCAAAGCCCAGGATGACTTTCATCTTCCTGCATGAAGAATCCCGCATGGCCGAATGGCTTCATCGGCGGAATCGGAGCGAACTTCCCTGGGACATCAAACCAAGCAGCATCAAAAGGAAGAAGGTACGTTATGAACTGAATTCCCCTATCAATGTAGTATTTTAGAGCACCTGAGGTTATCTCTCCGAAGTGAGGATGAGCCCAACAAGTATTCTTCACTCCCAAAGCCTTTTCATAATAGTCCCACAGAGCAAAATTCAGCCGCAAGTCTTTTTCAGACAGTGGTCTCCCCTCTGGATGGTTGAAGCAGAATGATTCATTGTATCGAATTCCATGAAAATTGACTTCGGCTTCTCCACTTGAGCATTTTCTCTGCAGAAAGTGCTTGCCCATATTTGTATCCTCATGTGAAACTTCATCTATGGTAGCAGTAAAAATCTGAATAGTAGGAAGCCATCCCGCATTGTTCATCATGTCGATGTATCTGAAATGGTTGATTGAACCAGAACAATCATCGACCATCAATCCGGCATAATGAGGCATAGACCAGGTAAAGAAAGGCTTGCGTGCAGTCCAGATGATTGACCGTGTAAACAAATCATCTGCGCCGCAAGCATGACCAACAGCATCCATGCAGAACAAATCAGATGAGAAAGGGAAAACTGTAAGTCTTCCTTTTCCAATGTTCTTGCAAAGAACAAGAGAATCCCCGTATTCGTTCTCAAGAATAGCTTCTTTTCCAATTTCCGTAATTCCGAAGCACTGGATTCCCAAATCGCTTTTTACAACTTCTCCATTGTCTCTCAGCCAGGTGATGAAATGGCCGTTACTTTTGGTTATCAAAGAAGAAAACGTAGGCCTGAGATTCCCAATAGTGCAATTCTCTAGAAACTGCGAAGGGAAGCCATCAGAATTATTCTCGTAACAGAGAAGCCCCAGTCCGTCATCCGCTACGGCAGAAAAGAGCTTGTCAGACAAAGAGGCCGGCAATGAAGCCATGACTCCGCTTTGTGGTACGAAAATCAATGGAAGACGAGAAACCTCATCCCACTTGGCTTCAAGCTGATCTTTTGTGAATACCCTGAATGGAATTCCAAAATGAACCAATGCATTGAATATTGATTCCTGCAACCGGTCAAATCTGCAATTCCGATCTTCGGGAAGCAGAATCGCTATTGCACCATTACCTTCCGTTTCTTTGAAAACCCGCATTCTCAAATCTCCAAGAAAGAAGCTCCTATGCATGCACTGTTATCGCTGTCTGTCATATAGTACACAATCAGCACACGGCTGTCCGAAAGCTTCACTGCACTAGTATAACCCAAATCATCTGCACCTGCACCCGCCAATCTTAGCATTTTCACTTCATTTTTAGAAATAAGCGGTTTTTCAGCATCTGTTATAAACCACTCTATTCCCTTAGGATCCTTTCGTTGTCCGTATGTAAAAAGCACTTTTGTACTGTCAATATTGAGAACATTGACCGGATTAGGGCAAAACAAATCCGTTTCTTCGGGAATGGTCCATGTTCTGCCGTTGTCAAAAGAATGGCTTATATGCAGGTTGCAGTATGTTTCATCGAACGGATATTTGAAGAAATCCAGCTGCGTGCGCATAAGAATATCAATCCTCCCAGAAGGAGCCCGATAGATGAACGGTTCGACAAAATGATGATCTGCAACCGCAGGGACTTCTCCAAGATAATGCCAGCTCTTGCCTTCATCATTTGAAGCGGCAACCAATGATTGGGAAAGATCCCCATATTTCTTTGTTGCGTACAAAGGCGCAAGCAAAGTTCCATCCATAAGTTCAATGACGTTTCCACGCATAGCCGCCGGTCCTTGGAAGCAATCAGGCTTGATGGGGAAAGGACCATTCCAAGTCTTTCCGTTGTCTTCCGAGCGAATGCACATCGTTCCTACATGCACGGAAGCCCATTTATCGAATACAATTCTCCCATAGTAGTCGAATGAAGGTCCAAGGAGTTCTTTATCTTCTTTCGGCACAACCTTCCATCGGAAAAAAGTGCAGATCAGAGTTCCATCGGAAAGGCACACAATGCAAGGGTCCTGCTCTCCCATCTCATCGTTGTAGATTACCTCAGGTTCAGTCCAGCTTTCCCCATTGTCATATGAAGTAATCATCGCAACGCAGGAAGAAGGATCAACATGTGTTCTTTTTCCGAATTCCTGCTGCCGGTCTATTGCTTGCCTGTAAACAAGAACAAGTTTTCCATCAGCAGCTCTTGTTACGCTTGGAAAAGTATTATACATTTTATCTTTTACTAGCGTTCGATTAACAATGCCATGCATACAAATTGCACTCCCTTAATCAAAAATCGGCCAGAGCCTCTTCAGCTCCGGCCTTCATTTTAGTATTTCACTTGCTTCTATTTCAATGCATCAAGTTCTGCTTGCGATCTTGTCTGCATTGCCTTAATCGTCTGATCTATAGTCTGTTCTCCGAAGTAGTACAGCTCACGCTCCTGATCAAAGATATCCTTGATTACAGCAAGACCTTCAGGATTGATCATGGAATCGATTCCATAGTAAGTGGATATAGGCTGTGTCCAACCGCCCATTACCTTGGTGACGAATTCTTCATCATATCCAAGACTGTGCTTTGCTCCGTCCTTATCAACGTAATACACGAACTTCTGCATGAACTCATCGACATCCTGATGTCTATATGAGGAAAGAGTTCCGAACTTTGACCATTCTTCGCAGATCATGAACCTTGAAAGAAGAGCTCCACCTTCCGGATTCTTCGCAGTGTTTGGTACAGCAAAGTAATAGTCCAGATCAGTTGAGTTGAGGTTGTTCGGAGTGTTCTTGTCTCCCCTAGGAATATTGACAACGCCAATATTGAAGTTCAGCAACTTGTCGCCATCTGTTGAACCGAACTTGTTGTTGAGGAACCATGTCGCTGACCACCAGTTGGAGAGAAGCATTGCAGCCTGTCCTTTTGAGAAAGGCATTCTTCCGCCAATCTGCTCGGCTTGGAACGTTGCAAGAGAAATAATCGTTTGATCAACATTTTGCATTCTATTCCACAGTTCAAGAGCCGATTTGAGTCTAGGATCATCCATATTGGCTGTATTGGCATCCTTGAACGGAGTCCATCCAAGCATCTGTGCTGGAAGAGTATCAATGTCATATCCCCAGCTCATGTGAACGTTAGCTCCATAAACCTTGCTGGCTCCTGTTCCTGTTGTTAGCTTCTTTGCAATAGCCTCGAAATCATCCCAAGTCCAGTCGTCTGTCGGATATGCAATTCCAGCAGCATCGAACATATCCTTGTTATAGAATACATAGAATCCGCCCTTAGTATAAGGAAGGCCATAAAGCTCACCATCAACATATGCATTTTTGATGCCAGGTCCGAATGCATCCTGTAGATCAAATCCATCCTTAGTCACATAAGACTCAATTGGAAGGAACATACCTTGTTTTGCACGCTGATTGTATTCGACCTGGTCCATTGCAAGAGCCATGTCAACGCGTTCGCCTGAAGCAATCATTGTATCGAACCTAACCAGATAATCATCACTGCCTAGATCGATATACTCCACTTCATACTGCGGATATGCTGCTTCAAAATCAGCTTTGATCCGATCGGCTTTGCTTTCTGATAGATATCCATAAGCTGTCCATACGATCTTCTGCTTTGCACCGTCTGCCGGAGCTGCCTCCTTTGCTCCTGCTGCAAAAGCAGAAGTGCAAACTGCGAACAACAGAACCAAACTCAAAACCAATGCTGTTAGTTTTTTCATTTTTTCCTCCATTTTTATATCATCCCTTCAAACCACTTGAAGTAATGTCCTCGATAAAGAATCTCTGCAATCCGATGAAAAGAATTAGAACAGGCACTGTCATCGAAACACTGGCTGCCATGATAGCCGTATAGTTAGTCTGGTACTCATCGGTAAAGAACTTGATTGCAAGCGGCAATGTATAAAGCTTTGTGGAATGAATATATAGCAGAGGACCTTCGTAGAAGTTCCAAGACCACACAAAGTACAGAAACACAAGAACGGACACGCCCGCCTGGGCTAAAGGCAAAGCAATATCCTTGAACATCCGCAGATAGCCAGCACCGTCGATTCTCGCCGAATCAAGCATCTCATCAGGAACTTTTTGGAAATACTGCCTCATCAAGAACGTGCCGAAAGGCTGTCCTAAAAAGAAGGGAAGCCAAATCGCTATGTGTGTATCAAGGATTCCAAGCCATTTGAAGATCATGAAAGTCGGCAACATAGTTATCTGCGATGGAATCATCATGGTCGAAAGCTTTGCAAGGAAAAGTCCATTCCTGCCCCTGAAGCGAATCTTTGCATATGCAAAACCACCTAAAGTGCATGAAATAAATGTTCCAAGAACAGACAACGCTGTTGTTTTGATCGAGTTCATGAAAAAACGAAGGAAATCTACTTCTTCTCCGCCCCATACTTTCTTGTATCCAGAAAAATCGAATTTGTCTGGAATCCATTTGATCGGATAATCAAACATGGAAAAGGAATCCTTGAAAGAACTTGAAATCATCCAAAGAAATGGAAGCAGCATTGTAAAGGAAACAATCGCCATAATTACTGTTAGAAAAATCTTTACAGCCAATTTTTTTCTTTTATAGCCCTCATTATTCATATGCTGTCACCTAGAAATCCTTTTTCTTTTCCACATAGAAGCGAATTATCGTGAAAACCATCAGAATCAACAGCAAAACCCATGAGATAGCTGATGCATACCCCATCCGGCTTTTCCTGAATGCTACATAATAAATGTAATAACCAATATTGTACGTTGAAGTGCCTGGGCCACCTTCAGTCATTATCTGAATCAAGGACCAATCCTTGAAATTGTTCATAACAGACAGAATCGTCAACATGAATGTAGTTGGAGAAAGCAGTGGAATGGTAATCTTGAAGAACTGCTTGACTCCAGACGCCCCATCCATTGTTGCGCTTTCATAGAGCTGCTTCGGGATTCCTTGAAGTGCAGCAAGATACAGAAGCGAATAGTATCCAACGCTTTTCCATATCATAAGCAATCCTATGCAAGGCTTAGCCCAAACAGTGCTGATAAGCCATTGCGGCGGATTATCCACACCTAATGCCATAAGCAACTGATTCACTGGACCCATCCTTGGATTGAAAAGAGTAAACCACACCACTGAAACAGCTACGGTGCTTGTGATATTCGGCAGATAAAGAATCGTGCGGAACCCTTTCTTGAAGAAGATCTTGTCATTCATGAGAAATGCAAAGATCATAGCAAGGAAAATTGTCACAGGAACAACAAGAAGAAACCACAAGTTGTTTATTACTGAAGCTTGGAACCATTTATCAGAAAAGAGGTCGATGTAGTTTTTCAATCCAACCCATTTGACAGCAGAAAGCTTTTTTATCAAGCTCCAGTCGGTAAAGCTCATGAGAAAAGAAAAAACCACAGCAAACATAGTAAACACTAGAAAGCCGACTAGATTCGGCAGGATGAACAGGTAGCCTGCAATATCCTCTTTCAACTGTTTTCTACGTTTGAGTTTTCTCTTCTCTAATTCAATTGAAGTCAACTTCGTTCTCATCTGAATTCCTTTACATAATTTTAACACGGTGAATTAAAACTGAATACTAGAAGAAACTTAGAATAAACTGTAAAAAACAATCATCTATCCATAAATATGCTTTCTGAAATATTACCCCAACACCCAAGAAATTCACTATAGAGCAAACTAGACAAATATTCAAAAAACCTCAAATTCAAAAGGAAAAAGCAGAAAACAATGGCAAAATATCAATTTTGGGATAATAATGAACTAGAATATGAAAAAGCTAATTAGTACTACAAAAGAATTGAACCGAGAGCCTATTTCGCTCAAAGATCTGACAGTGCTTGATAAGATCAGGCATCTATTCTATGAAACTACAGGGCTTGTCCTTTCATTCTTCTATTCGGGCACAAATTCCTATGACTTCTATCCTCAGAGCAAGAAAAACAAATACTGTTTGATGATTCAAAAATTGCTTGGTGTTGACCAATGCATAAAATGCGACAACGAGGCTCTTTCCAAGGCCTGCAGCAGCGGCGAATTCTGCATTTACCGTTGTCATGCGGGACTGATAAATGCAGCAGTTCCTCTATCATTCAACGGAGAAGTCATTGGAGGTATCTACACAGGTCAAATCATTACCGAAAAGAATATCTCTAAAGCACAATTCTTCGAGCTGATTGATAAGCTTGACCTCTCTTTGGATGACAAAGAAAAGCTTTATCCTCTGTTTAAGCAGGTCGACTTCTTCGATCGAGAAAAGCTTCTGATGGCCGTTCAGCTGGTTAAGCTTATGGCAGGATACATCATATCTATAGAAAACGAACATTCACTTCAGAAGCAGATTTTCGAAAACGAAGAGAAGCTACTGCAATATGAAAACGAAAAGGTCAAGCTTCAGAACAACCTTCAGAACCTTACTATCCAGATTCTCAAGGACAAGGTCAACAAACGTTCTGGAGAAGAATTGGAATCTCATTCCGCTATAGGGCAAAGAGAACAGATGATCCAGCGTGCCCAGGAACTTATGCAACAGAATTATGCTCATCCACTGACTTGTTCTGATGTAGCATCGGCAGTATGCCTTTCTCCTAACTATTTCGGAACATTGTTCGGAGAAGTAACAGGACTGAGCTTCAAAGGTTACCTGAATCAAATTAGAATAATGGAAAGCAAAAAGCTTCTCTCTGAAACAAGCATCCCAATTAAGCAAATATTTACTATGGTCGGGTTCGATGATTACAACTATTTCAATCGTGTATTCAGAAAAAATGTCGGAATTCCACCAGCAGCTTTCCGAAAACAGGTTATAAATGAAGCAAATCAAGCTGAATGAATCTTCCTTACATCAACTCCTAAGTTTTGAGTTTCTCACCCTATTGAGGTTTTACAGAACACTAAAGTTGAAGAGTAAAGATACCAAATTTTGCGAAACTCCTTTTTGGGGAGGTAGATTAAGAGTTCGTCTATTTTTCAGGAATCCTGATATATCAATACCATAAGCAAGCTTGCTTTCGGAAGTTTTTGTCGATTCCGTCATAACCGACCTCTGTTCTGCCTTGTTCTGGATATGAAGCTTTCAAGCCATTACCGTCAGATCATTCTGTCGCTTGCATGGCCTCGTTCATCGCACCTGAGCTTTCAATATCCTCTCCCAGTTGTTGATTGAAGACAGCACCAGATCGGATGCTCCCTTGCTGTCCTTGCGCTGCATCATTTCGTAAAGGGCTCTGAAGAAGGCTCTGTACTCCGGCAGGAAACCGCCCATGTTCAGTATGCTTCGATATGAGGAGACGTATCCGACCTTGAATGTCGCAATCATAAGCGCATGAATTATGTCATTCGATGCAATAGCGATTTCATGATGGAATTCATAGGCGAGATTGCTCAATTCATCGTTGCTGTTCTCAATTTCCATCCGGCCAAGAAGCAGCGACATGTTTTCAAGATTCTCATCCTTGCGGCTTTCACAGGCATCTGCAGTAACCTTGACCTCATAGGTCTTTCGGAAATCAACAAGGGATTCAAGGATGTTCTCCTGATAGTAGTCCTTGTTGTATTCAAGGATGCTGTTCAGTGTAGCCATGCTGCCCTCTCTGATGTAATCAGCAATGAAGACTCCCTTGCGCGGAACAATGCGGACAAAGCCCTTTTCACAAAGCCGCCTGATTCCGCCGTTCACAACTGCAGTGCTGACTTTCATTTTCTGTGCAAGTTCACGTTCCGGCGGCAGCTTCTCCCCTATGGAAAGCTCATTTGATAGAATCATCCGCTGCATTTCCTTAATGAAAAGGTCTGTTAATGATGGCGATACCAGTTCTTTGAAATCCATAGCCGTCTATCTCCTTTCCTTCGCTGATTCTGTTTATA
>Ga0265294_10003063_pt1 | contig 21659 bp, 23 predicted proteins | sample MunlanPumphouse3_FD_192504 | JGI IMG/M metagenome (GOLD analysis project Ga0265294, IMG submission 192504) | Groundwater microbial communities from a municipal landfill in Southern Ontario, Canada - Pumphouse #3 | ecosystem: Environmental > Aquatic > Deep subsurface > Groundwater | place... | reverse complement strand
CCCCTTACATTGACTACATTCTCATCTTTAAAGCATCTTAAAACATAAAGAATCACATCAACTTCCCTTATATTCGCTAAAAATTGATTACCTAAGCCCTCCCCTTTATTAGCTCCCTCTACAAGCCCTGCAATATCAACAAATTCTATTGTTGTATATATCTTTCTTTTAGAATTCATAAGGTTTGCAAGCATAGAAACTCTCTCATCAAACACCTTAACCACTCCAATATTAGGCTCTATTGTACAAAAAGGATAATTAGCACAATCAACTTGCTTTTTTGTAAGTGCTTTAAATAAGGTAGATTTTCCAACATTAGGAAGTCCTACAATACCTACTCGTAATGCCATAATTTTTATCTATTATCCCCATCTCCATGAACTTTGTTCCGCTCTACCCTTGAAAAGAGTTTTTCAATATTTCCTTGAGCTATTTCTTCAAGCTTAATATCTAATTCATATGCTAGATTAGCAATATACCAAAGTACATCGCCTAACTCTTTTTTAATCTCCTCTTTTTTTTCTTTGCTCACTATCCCATTCTCATCTCTAATTATCTTCTTAACCTTTTCAGCTACTTCCCCTGCCTCCCCAACAAGTCCCAATGTTGGGTATATATAACTGCTATCTTTTCCAGGATAAATAGCAGTTCTTCTTGCTTTTTCTTGATATTCATTAAAATTCATATTTATTTAATTTTAAAATAATGTAATTTACCAACCTTTAAAATAAAATTCTTTTGGGGCTTGAAATTAATATCAAAAATCTTTTTTCCATCCACTGAAACAGCCCCATTTTTAAATAATTCTCTTATCTCACTTTTTGACCTCTTTAAAAGTCTATGTATTAATTCTAATAAAGTTTCGCCTTGCATCATCTCAACCTCTACAAAATCTATATCCTCTAATTTTCTTTTTTGAAACTTGTTCTCAAAATCCTTTTGTGCTTTTTCTGCATCCGTTTTTGAATAATATTGCTCAACTATATTAAAAGCTATTCTCTTTTTAATGTTTAAAGGATTATTTTGTTTTTTAATTTCTTTTTTTTCTTCTTCGTTAAAACTCGTTGCTAATTCAAAATATTCATCAATAAGTGAATCTGGAATAGACATTATTTTACCATACATATTATGTGGTAAATCTGTTAATCCAACATAATTCTTAAGCGATTTACTCATTTTATTCTTCCCATCAGTCCCTTTTAAAAGTGGCGTGCATATAATCGTCTGAGGAGCTTTTCCATATTTCTCCTGTAAATATCTACCTATTAAAAGATTAAATAATTGATCTTGTCCTCCTATTTCAATATCTGCATCTACTTTAATTGAATCATATCCTTGGATTAAAGGATATACTATTTCATGCATTGAAATTGGATTCCCTTTTTCAAGTCTACCTTTAAAATCATTCCTCTCTAATATTTGTTGAACCGTGTAATTAGAAAGCAAAGAAATAAACTCATCTAACTTTAATTCATTAAACCATTCAGAGTTCCTTTTAATTTCAATTTTAGAAACATCTAAAATCTTACCAAGCTGATTTATATATGTTTTTGCATTCTTCTCAATCTCTTCTTTTGATAAAATAGGTCTTGTTTTATCTTTTCCTGATGGGTCTCCAATTCTTGCAGTAAAGTCACCTATAATTATAATTATTTTATGCCCTAAATCTTGCAATTCTTTCATTTTCTTAATTGCAATAGCGTGTCCCAAATGTAAATCAGGTGAAGTTGGGTCAAACCCCATTTTAACATTTAAAACTTTTGTACTCTCAAGCTTCTTTAAAAACTCTCCTTCTGGTAAACTTATTTCAATATTTTTTAATATTTTATTCATGTTATTATTTTCAAAAGCTTTTCCATCCTCCTTATATCCGCCAAAAGCCTAGATCTCTCTTTATTAAATAAAACAAGATTGCATACAAACTTGCCACCATTCTTTGCAAATTTACACATTTGTCCAATTTTTCGATTTACTTTTATTTTATGAAAGGATTCTAATTCTTGCACTTTCCTAACCCCTCTTAATGCTTTTAATTTCCCTTCTTTCTTAGCATAAAAAAGAAAAACTGCTGTATGCCCCTTAAGCTTTCTAGGAATAATCGGTCTTTGAGGAATCCTAACTAAAATATCATTTAAAGTATGATTTATTCCATAGGATAATTCATACATTGTATGTCTATACCCTCCCACTCTCGGTCCAATTTCAATTATCTTCCACTCATCCTCAATCCTCATTAACTCCACGTGAGCAGTGACACTTCTAAGCCCTAAAGCATGTATTCCTTTTTTTGCTACTTCTTTAGCTTTTGTTTCCGAATTTTTAGCCACTCTAGCAGGCAACATTCTTTGATACCCAAAAAAGTCATCAAACCCTATTTGCTTTCCAGTTTTTATTCTAACAAGTGGACAAAAATAGATCTTACCTTTTGATGTAACATAACCGTCTATTGAAAACATATCTCCTTCCATAAATTGTTCAACCAAAAGCTCTGGTTCTTTCTTTCTATCATTTTCCTTATATATCTTTTCAATCTTCTTAAAAGAATCTTCCAAAGTTTTCTCAAGCTCTTCTTCATAATAACAAACACTAATAAGAAGAGAAGAAACTAACCCAGAAGGCTTTACAACTAAAGGAAATCCTATTTTTTCTTTTATCTTTTGTATTGTTCCTTTAGATTTATCCTTTAAGACAAAAAACTTAGGAGTTATTTTCTTATCATAAGTACTAAATCTTTTTCTCATCATTGTTTTTTGGCTAGCCCAATCTAAAGATTCAGATGTTGGTGTTTTTAAATAAGGAACATTTGGAACTAACTTTGCAAAGGATTCAATATTTATTTCGCTTCTACTTGTAACTGCAAGTATTTCATTTTTATAGGGAAGTAAAGTTTTTTGTATTTTAATAGGGTCGCTAAAATCACAAGATAAATAAATAACATCCTCTGGATAATTTGGCTCTACTTGCACCCTTCTTGTGTCACGAATAACCGCCAACCTAAAATTTTTCTTTACCTTCTTTCCATAATTAATAAGATCCTCTTTAAGGATTTCTACATCATCAGGTATTGCATTTACAAAAAAAATAATATCTGGCTCTTTTTTAATTAATGTCATATTTATATTTTATGCTTCTAATATCTTAAAATATACTAGATTAAAAAATAAATACAAGCCCTAGTGTTGAATTTTTTGAAATTTAAAGATATATTAAAAATATGAAATTATATATTTTAGCATTTGACCACAGATCTTCATTTGAAAAAATCTTAAAAAAACCAGACAAAATCAGAGAAGCAAAGAAACTAATTTTCAAAGCTTTTTCAAACATATACAAAGAGTATAAACATAAAGAAAATCTTGCAATTTTAATCGACGAAGAATATGGGGATGAGATAATAAAAATTGCTAAAGAAAAAAATATAACATTTTGTCTGCCTATTGAAAAAAGCGGACAAGAAATTCTAAAATTAGCATATAAGGATTTAAACGAGATTAATAAAATAAGACCAGATTATATTAAACTCCTTATAAGATACAACCCTTTAAATATAGAGGTAAACAAAAAACAAATCTCAGTGCTTAAAAAAGTTAATGACTTTTGCTTAAAAAACAACTATAAAATACTTTTAGAGCTTCTGGTTCCCCAAGCAAAAGAAGACCTTCTTCTTGAAAAAGACTTTGACAAACATATAAGATTAGATCGAACCTGCCAAGCAATAAACGAAATTCAAGAATACATTAAAGTACACATATGGAAACTAGAAGGATTTACCAAAAAAGGTTGGTATGAAATTTCAAAATTAACTGATTCAAAAATAATATTTCTAGGGAGAGGAGAATCAAAGGCAATAGTAAAAAAATGGCTCTTAAACTCTAAAAACATAGAAAACATAATTGGCTTTGCTATAGGTCGAACAATCTTTTTAGAGTCACTCGAAAAATATTCTAAAAACTTAATTACAAAAGAACAAGCAATTCAAGAAATTGAGAACAACTATAAATACTTTATTAATCTTGCGGATAAATAATTATCTCTCCCTTTTCAATTTCAGTTTTCAAATCATCTGACGAAATGGATGCAAGCCATCTAAAAAGTTCTGCGGAATCTTTAACAAAAAATGGTTGCGCTTTTTCTTCTTCAGTTAAAAACAAAGTATAAACTTCTTTTCCGTTTTTAAATTCAAGTCCTACCATAAGACCTTGCTGTGTTTCTTTTGAAAAATATTGATCAAATATAAAATTTCCTAAGGAATAAAATATTAATTTATTCTCATACTTTTCAATATTTTGAATAACATGAGCATGTCCTCCTATAATCAAATCTGCCCCTGCGTCAATCATTTTATGCGCAAGCTCTGTCTGAGACAAAGAAGCATTGTGAACATATTCATCTCCCCAATGCACAAGCATAATTAAAAACTTATCCTTACTTAATTTTTCAATATTAGAAACAATTTCATCGTCCGAACAATTAAAAACAAAAGTTTTGTTCACCGCATAAAAAATAATGTCATCCTTTATAATAATATCATCAAGTGAACACCCATCAGGCTCCCCCACATAATCAATATTATTCTCTTTTAAAAACTTTCTTGTCTCCAAAAATCCACTATACCCTCTATTAGAAGTATGATTGTTTGCAAGCGAAAGAACTTGAAAATTATTATCCTTTAAAACTTTTGCCATTCTTTTATCAAAATTAAATGACATTGAATGAGTCGAAATAAAAGTCATATTGCTAACGATTGGACCTTCTAAATTTGAAACAAGCGTGTCAACTTTGGTTAAATAATCATTAATCTTCAAAAAGGGATAATTATAATCATCATTGTTTTTCATTAAAAGATTAACCCCTCTGTCAAACATCATATCCCCCACAAACAAAAACTTTTTATTATCATTTAAACTTCTCCCCTGGCTTTTAAAGTATAAATTAGAGTCAGAAAACTCATATTTATCCTTGCCACATTTTTCTGAAAAATAATAAACACCATATAAACATAATGGGCAATCTACTTTTAACTTATCCATATCTTTGATGTTATTTACAACATATTCATTAAAAAAATCATGCTCCACAAAATCAAATTGGGTAAATAAAATATGTTTTTTACAGCTCAGACTATCTAAAAAATTTTCTAAATCCTCTTTGCTTTCATTTATAATAACTGGAACAGTATTTCCTACTTTTAAAAAACTTAAATCTTTTTCAATTAAAAAATCTTGCTTTTTAAAATCATTTTTATTATGACAAACAAAATCTTTGTCTCCCTTTATCAATAAAACATTTAAATAATCATCCTCTGTTTTAAACTCTTCATTAAAAATCACACCCGAATAATCAAGCTCATTTTTAATTAAAAATTCATCACTTAATTTAAAAGCTACCAAAGAAAAAACTAACATAATAACTAATATTCTTTTAAACATACTTTTCCTCTTAATATTTCTATTTCATTTTCATTCTTAAAATTAACTAAAATAGAAGGTTCTTTTTTAGAAACCCCACCATCAATATAAAAATCTATTTCCTCTTTAAAATACTCTTTTGCCTCTTCTATAGTTGAAGCTGGTTTTTCGCCTTCCTTGTTTGCAGAGGTAGCAATAAGTGGTCCTGTTTCTTTAAGAATCTCTATTAACTCTTTTTTATCAGGCACTCTAAAAGCTATAGTATTTAAGCCTCTATGAATATGAGGAAACTTTTCACACGGAAGAATAACACTTACATTTCCAGGCCAAAATTCTTTTAAAATAGGAACTTGTGGTTTTATACCAAAAACATTTGAAAGGTCTGAAATAGAAGATATCAAAACTACCATAGGTTTTTTTAAATCTCGCCCCTTTATCTTATATATCCTCTCAACGATTTCTTTATCTAAGGCAAGCCCAACTATTCCATATATAGTATCTGTTAATACAACTCCTATTTTTCTATTAAGTAGAAATTCCTTCATAAATAAAAGCTTTTGCAGAAATAGTAGCAGGAATAGTTATGGCAAAAATCATAAAACCGATAAGATTAATTAATCCTAGAACTACTAAAAGCTGAAATAATTTAATATGTCTAAATTTTGCTAAAGAATTGCTTTTTGAAAAAGCCTCCCTTATACCTATGTCTTTTTCTTTTAAAATTATAAAAGGAACAAATTGAAACTTAACCATTACAATTATGCCTGGAATAATAAAAAACATTAATCCTAAAAAAACAAAAGCAAAATAAATTGTTATGGCCATTACAAATTTACTAAAAAGATACAATACATTTTTTTCATTTAATGCTATCTTATAAACACAAAACAAAGCAATATAAAAAATAATCAAAAATAATCCAAAAAAAATATTATCTAAAAAATGAGAAATACCAAAACAATATTTACTTAAAAACAATAAAGGAATAAATAAAAAAAGAAACAGAAATTTTCTTAAATTCTTAAAACCAAAAACTATACTTTGCCTAATATCCAAAACTTTCATATTTAAATTATACTAAAACTGCTCTGATTGGGCAAGTTTTTTATGGTAATTAATAGCAAAACGATGCGCTTCATCTCGCACATTTATAAAAAGCTTTTTATTCTTTTCTATAAATAAAATAATATCTTTATCTTTACTTCCATACACAAATTCATTTTTTTTACGCTCTTTTCCTTTTGCAATCCCAAGAACAAAAATATTTTTAAACATTTTTTTAGCTAAATTAACTTGCGCCCTTCCTCCATCCACAAGAACAATATCAGGTATTCCCCACTCAAAATGTTTTAGTCGTCTTTCAAAAACTTCTCTTAAGCAATCAATATCGCTCTGCTTTAAAACTGTTTTAATTTTAAACTTTTTGTACTCATTTTTTATAGGTCCATTTAAATCAAATACTACCATACTTCCTACCTTATAATCCTTACCTAGGTTAGAAATATCATATCCTTCAATTCTTTTAATAAATACATCCTCTTTAAAAATATCCTCTACAAAACTTTTATTTATAAAAGAAATATCTTGTATTTTTTCTAAACTTCTAATCTGTATTTTTATTTTGTTTGCCTTTTCAAACTGCTCATTTTTAGCATAATCTTTCATTTGTTTTTCTAAGTTTTTAATTACTGCTTTCTTCTTCCCATTTAAGAATTGAACAAGTGGCCTAATCACCCGCTTATCATATTCTTTTTCACTAATAAGTCCCTTACAAACTCCTAAACATTTTCTAATCTGAAAATCAAAACATGCTTTTTCTTGGTTTGGCTCACATCTTGATATAAAAAAAAGAGAATGCAAAATTCGTACAAGCTCAGATGTTTTAATGTTAGGATAAGGTCCAAACAGTTTTTTCATTACCCTTTTGTCAAAGCTCTTAAGCTCATGCTCCCTTATAGTTTTTAATTTAGGAAAAGGTTCTTTTGTTAAGTAAATATAAATCCAACTTTTATCATCCTTCCCCATTAAATTATATTTAGGCTTAAATTTCTTAATATATTTAGCCTCTAAAATTGCTGCCTCTATTGCCGAATCCGTACTTATCCAATCTATTTTATTAACCTCTTCTATTAAAAGCTCAATTGGTCTTACATTCTTTGAATTTGAAAAATAACTCCTCACCCTACTTTTAAGAGAAGTGGCTTTTCCTACATATAAAAGTTTTTCCTTATTATAAAAAAGATAAATACCTGGAGTATCTGGTAAATTTTTAATATTCATAATACATTTTTTAAATATTTTCCTGTATAAGAAATTGTACTTTTTCTAGCAAGCTCTTCAGGCGTACCTTCTGCCACAACATATCCTCCAAGGTCACCGCCAGAAGGTCCTAAATCAATAATCCAATCTGCTGTTTTAATAAAATCTAAATTATGTTCAATTACTAAAACCGTATTTCCCTGGGACACTAATCTTTGAACAACTTCTATTAATTTTTTAACATCCTCAAAATGAAGCCCTGTTGTTGGCTCATCTAATAAATACAATGTTTTAGTTGTACTTTTTTTCGCAAGTTCTCTACTTAATTTCACTCTTTGCGCTTCTCCACCAGACAAAGTTCCTGCTGATTGTCCTAATCTTAAATACCCTAACCCTACATCATTTAATACTTTCAATTTATCGTAAATTTGAGGTATGTCTTTAAAAAACAAAACAGCTTGCTCAATTGTCATATTTAAAACATCTGCTATATTCTTTCCTTTGTAATAAACTTCTAATGTTTCTCTATTATATCTATTCCCCAAACAAACATCACAAACAATTTCTACATTAGGTAGAAAGTGCATTTCTATTTCTATAAAGCCTCGCCCTGCACAATGCTCACATCTCCCCGAATGAACATTAAAGCTAAATCTGCCTGGCTTAAACCCTTTTATTCTTGCCTCTTTAGTTGACGCAAACAATTCCCTTATATGATCAAACACCTTCGTGTATGTTGCTGGATTTGACCTTGGTGTTCTTCCTATTGGAGATTGATCAATTCTAATTACTTTATCAATATACTCTAAATTCTTAATCTGAGAAACTTGCTTTTTAAATCCTTCAATTCTTAGTTTTCTATTAATTATATAATTATAAATAACATCGTTCATTAATGTAGATTTCCCTGACCCAGAAACACCAGTTAAGCATACTAATCTTTGAAGAGGAATTTTTGTGTTAATATTCTTTAAATTGTTTGCAAACGCATTTTCAATCTCAAGTATAGGAATCCTCTTATTCACACTTCTTCTTGTTTTAGGTGTCTCTATTTTAAGCTCTTTTCTTAAATATTTTGAGGTCAAAGTCTTTACGGACTTATCAAAAAGCATATTTTCAAGTGAACCAGAAAAAACTATATTTCCGCCATGTTCTCCTGCATAGGGGCCAAAATCTACAATCCAATCAGATGCTAATATTGTATCTTCGTCGTGCTCAACCACAATAATCGTATTTCCCATATCACATAAATTTCTTAATGTTTTAACAAGTTTTTCATTGTCTTTTTGGTGAAGTCCAATTGTTGGCTCATCTAAAACATAAAGTGCTCCTACAAGTTTTGTTCCCACTTGAGATGCTAATCTAATCCTTTGTGCTTCTCCACCAGATAATGTTCCAGACCGTCTACTCAAATTAATATAGTCTAATCCTACATTTAACAAAAACTCTAAACGATTTTTAATCTCATTTAAAATAATCTCTGCTATTTCCTTTTCTTTTGAAGTTAATTTTAAATTAGAAATAAAATCAAAAGCTTCTTTAATATTTAAATTAGAAACATTCCAAATGTTCTTTTCATTTATCTTCACGCTAAGGGCATTCTTATTTAATCTCTTCCCTAAGCAAACAGGGCATGGTTTAGAAGAAAAAAAGCTTTTTGTTCCAAGCCCCTTACAAAATTCACATGCCCCATAAGGACTATTAAAACTAAAAAGTCTTGGCTCTATTTCAGGGAAACTAAACCCACATTTAGGGCATGAATAACTTGTACTAAAAACAAATTCTTCACTATCTATTTTTAAAACGCAAAGGCCGTTTGACATATCAACCGCAGTTTCAATTGCTTCGCTTATTCTAAACTCAAAATCTTTATCAAACTTTATATCTTCGAATCTGTCTATAACGATTTCAATTGTATGCTTCTTCTTTTTTTCAATAAGAACCCTTTTTTTCAAATCCTTAAATTCTCCGTCTATCCTTGCCTCCAAAAAACCTGCTTCATATATATCTTGAATTAATTGAAAATACTCACCTTTTCTCCCTCTAACAATAGGAGATAAAATAACAAAATCCTTTTCTTTAATTACTCTTGTCTTCACACTCTCTATTATTTCATCAATTGCCATTTTATCTATTTGCGTTGCACAAAGCGGACAAAAGGGCTTCCCTATCCTTGCAAACAAAACTCTTAGATAGTCATATATTTCCGTTATTGTAGCCACTGTTGATCTTGGGTTTGCATTATGCGCTTTTTGATTTATTGCAATTGCAGGAGATAATCCCTCTATCTCATCCACATTTGGTTTTTGCATTCCTCCTAAAAATTGCCTTGCATAAGTAGATAAAGATTCTAAATACCTTCTCTGCCCTTCTGCAAAAATAGTATCAAAAGCTAAGCTGGACTTTCCTGACCCAGACAACCCTGTAAACACAATCATCTTTTCTCTTGGAATTTCAAGTGAAACATTTTTAAGATTATGCTCTCTTGCACCTTTTATAATAATTTTATTTTGCATTTTTCTTAAATTCTTTTTCTAATTCTTTAAGCTCATCTCGTAAAATTGTTGCCAGTTCAAACTCTAATTTCTCTGCTGCCTCTTGCATTTGTTTTTTCTTCTCCCTTATTATCTCCTTTGAATTTCTATTATCTCCTAATAAATCCAATTTAAGTGTTTCCTTTTTAAGCCCAAACTGATCTAATATATTCGTGATCGCTTTTTTAATAGTCTTTGGTGTAATATTATTTTCCTTATTATACTTTAACTGTAATTCTCTTCTCCTTTTTGTTTCTGAAACCGCACTTTGAATAGATAACGTAGTTTCTTCAGCATACAAAATAACTCTACCATTTTCATTCCTAGCAGCCCTCCCAATTGTTTGAATTAAACTGGTTTCATTCCTTAAAAACCCTTCTTTATCAGCATCCAATATTAAAACAAGAGATACTTCAGGAATGTCTAACCCCTCTCTAATTAAATTAACTCCAACAATAACATCTATAAGACCTTTTCTTAAATCCGTAATAATTTGAACTCTATCTAAAGTCTTAACATCGGAATGTAAATATTTAACTTTTAACTTTTTCTCTTCTAAAAAAGCTGTTAAATCTTCAGCCATTCTTTTTGTTAAAGTAGTTACTAATGTTTTTTCTCCTTTTTCAACCTGTTTTTCAACCTCTTTAATCAAATCATCTACCTGAGATAAATTCTTTGCTGTTGAAACAATTGGTCTAATCTCTATTTTTGGATCCACAAGCCCTGTTGGTCTTACTATCTGCTCTACAACATTCTGACTTAATGCAATTTCTTCTTTAGAAGGAGTCGCAGAAACATAGATAACATTTTTAATTAAATCATTAAATTCTGTATACCTTAAAGGACGATTATCATACGCTGAGGGGAGTCTAAAACCATGCTCTATTAAAGCCTTTTTCCTAGCCCTATCTCCATTATACATTGCTTTCAATTGCGGAAGTGTAACATGAGATTCATCAATAACAACTAAAAAATCCTTTTCGACTTCTTTAAAATAATCAAGTAAAGTAAAAGGCGGTTCTCCTTTTTTTCTTTTATCAAAATGCGCTGAATAATTTTCTATTCCCCGACAATATCCAATATTTTCTATCATCTCAAGGTCATAATTAACTTTTCTTTTAAGTCTTTCATACTCTAAAATTTTCCCTTGTTTTTCAAAATACTTTAATCTTTGATTGAGCTCTTTCCTAATACTACTTAAAGCTGAATATTTTTCCATTTCATTAATGATATAGTGAGTTGCAGGAAATATATTAACTTGCTCTAAATCCCTAATGTGCCTTTTTGTAATAAAATCTAATAACTCTATCTTCTCTATCTTATCTGAAATTATAAAACGATAAATAGATTTTTCGTTCACAGGCATAACTTCTAAAACCTGCCCTCTTAGTCTAAATGTTCCTCTTCTAAGGTCAGAAGAAGTTCTTTCAAAATGAATCTCAACTAACTTTTTAGCCAACTCTCTATGCTTAATATTTTCTCCTTGTCTAAATCTAAAAATAATTTTCTCGTATTGTTTAGGAGAGCCCAAACCATAAATAGCTGAAACAGAAGAAACAATGATTACATCTTTTCTTGTTAAAAGCGCTTGTGTTGACGCATGCCTTAATCTATCAATCTCATCATTTATCTGTGCTTCCTTTTCAATATATGTATCCGTACTTGGCAAATAACTTTCTGGCTGATAATAATCATAATAACTTACAAAATACTCTACTGCATTTTTCTTAAAAACCTCCCTAAACTCATTGCATAGCTGTGCAGCCAACGTCTTATTATGTGATATAACTAATGTTGGTTTTTTAAATTTTTCAATCACATTAGCTATGGTAAAAGTTTTTCCAGAACCAGTTACTCCTAAAAGTGTTTGCCTATTAAATCCTTTTTTCAAACCACAAAAAAGCCCATCAATCGCCTTGGGCTGATCTCCTTTTGGTTTAATTTTTGCTTCCAATTTAAAATCCATGGTAAAGAATACTTACCAAATTTAATTACATAAATCAATACAATTTAAGAGTTTTTTTATTTCACCCTATATATAATGGTGACATTAGATATGATACTATTTTCACCAACTTGAATTGAAGGTGCGCCTACTGCTGCATCCACCATACTCATCTCTTTTATTAAACGTTCATTTACAACAGGATTATATCCTCCTTGGTCTTCATAAAAATTAACAATATCTTTTATTTTAACACCTAAATCTTTTTCAAGCTTATTAGCCTTATCTTGCGCATTTTTTATTGCCTGCTCTCTTGCCTGCTCTCTTAAAACATCATCATTATCAATTATAAACTGCAAATTGCTAACATCATTAGCACCTTTTTCTGTTGCTCCCTCAATAATATCTCCTACAATATCTAAATCTCTCACTTTAACACTTAAACTTTGTCTAACATCATATCCAGCTAAATAACGATTTCTGTAATCATTATAATATTCATATCTTGGCACAATACTATACTGGCTAGTTTTAATATCTCTATCCTCTATATTATTTTCTTTTAAAAATGCAATTATTGCATTTCCTTTTGTATTATTATCTTCTGTTGCTAATTTTAAACTTTTATTCTCAGAAACAACAGTTAAAACAATATGTGCAACATCTGGCTTTGCATAAATCTCAGCAAACCCAGTCACTGATATTAAATTATCTTTTTCTTTATCTATCCCTAAATTAAAAGCTAAAACAGGTATAGTAATAATTAAAACTAAAATAAATATATTTATTAAGTTTCTAAAAGTTTTGTTTAAAAATGTATTTTCCATATTTTTTATTCTTCATTTAAATCGAATTCAGTAAGGTCATCATAAGGACCATAGACTCGATCATTTAAATTAATATAATAATTATTATCTTTAATATAATAAAAACCTACTTCGTTTCCATAAAATTCAATAGTTGGTTTTTCTAAATAAGGGCCACTTATTTCACCGTTTAAATTAACATAAAACTCATCATCATATTCTATTAATATAGCCCATTCTTCTTCGTTGTTTACAATCTCTACATTTTCATAAGGACCAAATTCCTCATCGCCAATAAAAACAAACTTATTTTCTTCTTCATCAATATATACCGAAATACTTGTAGTTTTAACAATCACTTCCTCTTCAAGAGTTAAGCCAGATTCTTCCTCAAAAACTTCTTCCTCTTCCTCTTCTTCCTCAAAAAGGAAATCATCATTATCAATATAATAATCTTCTTTACCTCCACCTAAAAAAATACTACAAGCTATATTATTTTCATTACAATAAAAAACATTAACATCTTTAATTCCTTCATTATCCATACATAGCTTCATTCCATCTCTTTCTAAAGAAAAACAATATGCTTGGCTTTCAAAATTGAAATTACTAACAATCTTAATCGCCCCAAGTGCTTTAAGCGTATCAACTCCACTCAAAATCTTTTCATTATCGTTAAAATTCCTCCCCTCTCTTATATCCTCTTCTATTATACTCTTAATTTTAGCAAGTTCAATATTTATCCTATCCTCCAAGGCTACTTCGTCTTGTTGAGGAAGATCACTATCTTTATTCTCCAAAAATAGGAAAAATCCTCCAGCTAAAGCAAATAAAACTATAACAATAATTAAAATTAGTTTTTTATTCATAATATATATTTATTTCAATACAATTATAACCTTGGCTATGCTCCCATCTTTCGTCTAAATAACTTTTCCTCTCTTTTAATATATTAGATGATGAAAAATAAGTACAGAGTCTATACTTTTTTTCTCCAACAATTTCATAAACATACTCTTCATTATTCACAGGATTAACAAAATTTAAAGAGAAATATCTAATACTATCTTTGAGATTATTCAATGTTTCTGGCAACTCTTCGTTTTTATTGTAATACTCCTGCAAGGCATAATCTATATTATTAAAATCTTGTAAAATCATATCATCTATTTTTCTATTCCGTGCCTCAGTAGGCGATTCCACTATAAAAAATGAAGCAATAAGTCCACTTAAAACGAAAATCAAAGAAACTAAAAAAAATACTTTATTCACTTTAAAATCAGTAAACTCTTGTCTTTTAATATCATAAAAGTAAAAGCCGAAAATCAAGCAAGCAATAAATAAAACTGTTAAGGCTTTAAAAATGAAATTAATAGTAAGGGCTCCATCTAGAAATGTATTTAAAATACCCATTAAAGCACCTATCACAACTACGCTTGAAATAAACAAGATAAAATAGACAAGCCATTTTCTAACCTCTGAATCTTTGTTAAGCTCTCCTGTTTTCAAAGAAGAATATATTGCATTCATTGAAAAATAAAAAATGGGTGAAGCTATTAAAATTCCAGACATAGAAGATTTTAAAGAAGAACCACCGTACTTTGCAATATCTGGAGAAAATTTATCTATTATTTCAAATACTATACCACCAAAAGATAATGACATTATAAATAATGTTACAAGTGAAAGCATATAGTAGAAAGCGAATTTTGCTGAATTCATATGTATTCATATAATATCACACTCAAAAAATAAAATCAATCAATCTTTAGCCTCACTAATCCCTTTTTCTCTCCTACTATTTTCACCTCTCCTTCAATTAAAAAAACATAATCCTTATTAAAAATAACTTCCACACCCTGCTCTATAAGCAAAGTCACATTTTCTAAAACAAAGATATTGCCAGTAACAATATAGGGACTATTCTTTAACTCCCAAATAGTATCCTTGCTAATAATTCCGTTTACATTAGTTTCTTTTTTAGAATCTTCTTTCTTGTTTTCGTCAATTACTTCGCCCCATGTAGTTTCAAAATAATCAGTAGAATTTAAACCTGGAATTGTTATTATAGTTTCTCCTTTGCCATCCCTTATAACCTGAACAGGAACATCAACATACCCCAAAGCACCATCTTCCATTCCTGGCACAATAGCGTCCTCTGTTAACTTATAAACCACTCCATTAGACTTAGATAAAAGTTTTGTTTCTTTCAGTAAAAACAATGGCTCAGATGATGGATGCCCATTATATATCCTTACTTTCTTAAAAATATCCTCTTCCAAAACAGCCTCTCTTGAAAAAGGAATCAGGCAAAAAATTAACAAGATTAAAAAAAGCTTAAAAACGCGCACAAAAATAAATTATACACGTATTTTTTAAAAAAACAACTAATGAATTTTATGCTATAATGCTACTATGTTTAAAATCAAAGACCCTTTTTCTGGATTCTCTCATTTAGTGGGAGCTATACTAATTATAATTGGAACTTTCTTTCTTTTAGCTAATGCAAAGACTTTAAAAGAAATAATCTGCTTTCTCTGCTTTGGTATAACAGCCTTAATATTATATGGAGCAAGTACACTTTACCATTTGTTTGGAAAACCTGCTTCAGAAATAAGTTCATTAAGAAAAGTAGATCATGCTTCTATTTATCTTTTAATTGCAGGAACATTTACTCCTTTTTGCATTCTTCTTGTTGATAATATTTTTGGCTTAATCATTTTAATTATTGTTTGGCTTCTAGCTATTTCAGGAATTACAGCTACTTTCTTTGACTCTTTTTGGAAACACTTACCCAGATGGGCATCAACAGGTCTTTACATTCTAATGGGATGGATTGGCGCTTTAATAATTTATCCTTTAAGGCATTATCCTTTTATTCTTTTATGGATATTTATTGGAGGTGCTTTTTATACAATTGGAGCTGTAATATATATTATAAAAAAACCAAACCTCCTTAAAGGTTTTGGCTTTCATGAATTATTCCATATACTAGTTCTTTTAGGAACAGCATCTCATTTTATTGCCATCTATTATCTTGCAGTCCAACCGCCATCAACATAAAGAATGCTTCCTGTTACATACTTTGAATCTTCTGAGGCTAAATAAAGAGCAGCATTGGCTATATCTTCAGGTTCCCCAATGTAGCCAAGTGGCGTAGAAGCTTCTAAAAACTCTCTATACTCTTTGTCTGCCAAAATTCCCTGTGTCATTCCTGTTTGAATAAATCCAGGTGCAATAGCATTAACTCTAATTTTAAAAGGAGCTAGCTCTAAAGCAGCTGTTCTTGTTATTTGATTTACCCCTCCCTTTGCAGCACAATAAGAAACAGATTGCTTAAAACCATTTATACTTAATATGGAAGACATATTAATAATTGAACCTTTAACATTATTCTTCTTCATATACTTTGCAGCATCTCTAACACCATAAAAAACTCCTGTTAAATTAATATCAATTACTTTTTGCCACTCTAAATCAGTCATATCTTCTATGTTTGCCATAGTTGCAGTTCCAGCATTATTTACAATAACATCTAATCCGCCGAATAAACGAACCGTTTCAGAAATAAGATGACTTACTTCTTTTGAATCCGAAACATCACATTTTATAAACACAGCATTTTCCTTATTCAAAACAATTTCTTCTCCTTTTTCCTTATTAATATCTGAAAAAACTACTTTAGCCCCTTCTTTTAAAAACTTTTCTGCGATGGCTAAACCTAAACCAGAAGATGCTCCAGTCACTATTGCTACTTTATTTTTTAATTTCATATTTTTTTATTTACTAATCTTTAATCTTAATCGCCTTTCCCTTAATAATTGCTTCGCTTACTTTTTTGTAAGCAGAAGATAAAATTCTTTGAAATGTGCTCTGAGATGTATTCATCTTATGTGCACATTCAACCTGACTTAATCCTTCAATATTTTTTAGACGTAAAGCCTCCACCTCTTCAGTAGAAAGTTCTATTTCTAATAAATCTCTAAGTGGTATTCCTCTTGGCTTAAAATATTTAACATGCGGTCTAAATCTAACCTTTCTCAATAATCTTGGTCTCATTATTCTATACAACAATCAATTGCTTTTTTAACCAAATCGCCTAATTTCCCCATAAAACCTTTTTTCTCTTCATCTTTTTTATTCACTGCATTTTCATCTATCTTCTTAATATCTCCTACATTAAGAAGATTCATATTTAACCCCCAAAACAAAGAATAAAGATTATACGCCTTATCAAATAAGTCATAAGCTTCCTTCTTTTTTCCTATGCCAAGTTGTTTTGTCCCCACTTCCATAACTCGCATAGAAGCAGCTAAAAGATGCTTTGAAATACACCAAACCTCTCCCTCATATTCCTTAATTATCTTTTGTAAAAGCTCTTTTCTAAGCTCTCTTACATCTTTAATCATATCATAATATTCTGTTTTTTGAAGCTTGGCTCCTGTAAAGAAAAAGTGCTCCTCAATACTAATTAAATTCATTATAGCAATACTTAAATCTTGGTCAGAAGACAGATCCATTTTCTCCTGCTTTTTCATATCATCAACTTTCTTAATGAATTCATTTAATTTTCCTATATTTTTATCCATTTTCTTATTTAGTTAAAAAATAAAAGATTATACTAAAAATAACCAAGGGAGCTATTGGCATAACTACTTTTTGAAAAGGGAAATAAGCTCGTCCATTGTTTCTTTTTTTTAAATATTCATAATAATTGGCCCCTATAAAAAAACTAATACTTCCTAAAATAATGCTAAACAAAAGCTTGTCTATCCCAAATGCAAACACATTTTCTTCTTGCCCCATTATACCTGAAGTATGCAAAGGAATTAAAATTAACGCATAATATATTAAAGTAGTAAGGATCTTTCGTCCTTTAAATCTAATATTCTTATCGTCTAAAAAACTTATTGTCCAGATTATCATTGAAACTGTGAATCCACCTATCCAAAGACCTGTCACCAAATCATCAATTAAAAACCATCTTGAAAGACCTACTCCAGCTGAAACCGCAACAGTACAGGCAGGACAAACAGCAAAAACATGCTTTAAGTTTACAAAAAGTAATGTTAAAATTAGAACCCCTATTTTTCTCATAATTAAAATAGATATGCGCCCAAAAATGAGCGCATATTTAATTTACCCTTCCAAATCTTTTAGGTATTCTTCTGTCTCTTCAATCTCTTCTTTTAAATCTTCAATATAATCCCTTAATATTTCAGCTTCGTCTTTCCTTGAAATCCTTCTAAATCCATATCCTCTTCCATATCCTCTTCCGTAACCTCCTCCCATTCCGCAAGGACCCATTCCTCTACCCATTCCAAAATAAGGGCCTGTTCCATCAAATCTTGGCATATTTTTAGAATCTAATTAATTTTGCAATTAATATAGATTGTTAACACTTATTATATGACCTTTATAAAAGTAATGAATATTTATTCATCCTTTTCACATTGAGTATATACCCATAACTAATTTTTGTCAACAGGTCTTATTCAAAATAAGGTAAATCTAATTCTTCGAGTTCGTTTTTATTAATTTCAACCTCTAAAAGACCAAAGCTTCCAGGAGCTACTTGATATTTTTGGAAACAAACAGTAAGGTTATTTTCATCAAAAACAAAGTTTTCATAATTCTTGAACACAGGACTTGCCCCTTCATCAATCATGCTTTGTAATATCTCATCTTGTTCTCCTTCTGCATCTGCTAAAATCTGACTTTCAAGCTCAGCTTTTACCAACTCAGCGATCTTATTTAAATTCTCTTGTGAATTTCCTACAAAATCACTAAAGCTAATTTCTTCTTGCTCTAAAACATCAAAATTAAAGGTCTTAATCACGCTATCCCCATGAGCGCCCCCACTAAAAGAATAATAATTTATTATACAACTAATATAATTTTCATTTGATTGAGCTGATCTCCAGCCTGTTTCAAAATAAAAAGGTGTTTCTGGATACTCAAGGAGTGTTTTATCAAATTCTTTTCTTGCCTTCCAGTTTTCTTCTGCAATTTCTTTAAAAGTTTTTACTGCATCTTCAACAAATTCTTTAATGGAGTCATTGAAAGCTTCGCTTGCTAATTCAAACTGGGGATAATTCACAGTTATATCAAATAATTCATTTTTTTCCGAATACGAAACAACATCAATGCCTTCTCCAAAAGATTGTCCGTTATTTTCTGGCTCAAACGGAACCTCAGGCACTTCTGCTGGTTCTTTATTTAATGCAAAAATTACGACCGCTCCTACTAAAACTAACACTAAAACTAAAATTATTTTATTTTTCATATTTTTATTTCTTTAGATTTATAATATCTTAATACTACTCTTTTCTTTGGAAAAAAACAACCCTTTCAAGTACCTTGTCCCAGTTAATCACATTAAAAAAGGCTTCTACAAACTTTTTCCTCTCATTTTTATAATCAACATAATAGGCATGCTCCCATAAATCCAAAACTAAAAGAATATTATAATCAGGATATATAAGCATATTATGTTTTTCTATTTGCATTAATAAAAGCCTGTCAATTGCCTTTTCGTAAACTAATGCTACCCATCCAGAACCTTCAACAGATAACGCTAAATCAAGAAACTCTTCTTTAAACTTTTCAAAACTATTAAACTCTTTTTCAATAATTTCAATTATTTTGTCAGAGATTATTTGTTTTTGAGGAGAAATCATATTTTCCCAAAAAAGAGAGTGTAATTTATGTCCCCCTATATTAAAAGACAACTTCTTAGGATCTTTTATCTCATTCTCTCCTAAAATCTTATTCGCGTTATTAACATAAGAAGCATGATGCTTTTCATAATGCAAAGTCAACTGCTCTTTTGAAATAAAAGGTTCTAAATCAGAATACCCATAAGGCAATTCTTCTAATGTATAAAATTTATTTTGCATAGCATTGTTTAGTACAATTAATTAATATATTTATTTAATCATATCACGAATTAAAGTAATATGCTCCTGCTCGCATTGCATCATCAAAAATAACACCAAGAAATTTAACACAATACACATCTAATTAACTATACATTCTAAATATTTAGTGAATTGACCCCATTTAATGCCCTCTATTCACTAAACTTGTCAATCAAGAAACTGGATAACTTTCTCTAGCCATTGTTTAGTCATATCTGGTCTTTCTAAATCATGATCTCCCCCTTCAATAAAAACACTATTCTTAAAAACAATTGTATTGCTATTTATTGGAACCGTCTTATCGTTAAGACCATGAATATGTAATATCCTCTCTTGATATTTAGAAAAAAAAGAAGAATAGTCTTTACCTTCGCCCTTCATAAAATAATTAGATGAGATGTAATTAGCTTTAGTCATTTTATCATCTCTCTTACAATCTTTTAAAAACTCTTCTTCGTTTAAATATTGCTTGTAATTTCCCCAATCAATCTCTTTTTCCTTTTCTAAACTATCAACAAACCAATATCTTAATAATTCTTTCTGATTTAAAGCAGGTGCAAAAAGCACGATTTTATTAAAACAATTTGCTATCAAAGAAACAGCGCAAGCTGACAAACTATGACAAACTACAATCACCTCTAAAAACCCTTTTTCATTTAATACTTCTGTTGCTGATTTAATATCTGTTGCCAAATTCTGCACAGTTAAATCTGAAAAGTCTCCATCAGAAAGACCAATCCCAGTATAATCTAATCTCAGAGAGGAAATATTCAAATTGTCAGCTAAAACTTTAAACTTCTTTTGAGTTGTTGCTGACCTTTCAAATCCGCCAACCATTAAAGCAACTTTTTTCTTGTCTTTATTTTTAGAAACAAAAATTCCTCTTAAAATTTCTCTATTAATATTATTAAATTCTAATAATTCAGTTTTCATATTTATTTTGTAATAATATTTCACTTTACTCTCTTCTCATGTTAGATAAAATATTTTCAGCCAAGAGAGCGTGTTTTTTGTTAAAAATAAAGGATCCATGATTACCTTTCGTTGAAATGAAATGATCTAAATTACTTGCATTAACTCTATTAATAACATTTTCTATTGGAAAAACTTTGTCATTAACACCGCAAACAACACTAATCCCAACACCCTTTTGTTTTAAAACTTTTGTCACCTCTAAAATATCTGACTCGCTCATTTCTTTTATCTCTTGTTTAGATAAACTTTCATTTTTTATAAAATACTTTGAGAGATTTTTAAAATATTCATAAAAAGAATTCATATTATTAGCACTTGCTCTCATTTCCTCCATCCCCTCGTCAATCGTAAATCTTTTTATTAAATTTAAATAAGACTCTTTTCCAGTTATCCCTGCTGGAGCAACTAACACAATATTTCTGAATTTTTCTGGATATAGCATAGCAGCTATCACTAAGTTAAGCCCACCCTCAGAGTGTCCGATAGCATCAACTTTTTCTAGCCCGCTTTTTTCTAGAGCTTGCACAATTGCCAATGACTTTTGAAGTTCAGCTATTTGTAATCCATCATCTTCTTTATCTTTCAATATTTGTTCTCTAGTAAAATCAACTGTAACAACTCTTCTTTCTTTATCTGCGATTACTTCCAATGTCTCTTTTTGTGAATTTGGAGAAACCCCCCATCCAGGTGAAATAAATATCGGAACATTATCTTTAATTCTTTTTGGATCAATTTTAACTATTTCCTCTTCTTTAATAAATTCAAAATTATCCATAAAAAAATCTGCTCTTTCTCTAGCTTTCACATAGTCA
>Ga0265294_10003062_pt1 | contig 21665 bp, 21 predicted proteins | sample MunlanPumphouse3_FD_192504 | JGI IMG/M metagenome (GOLD analysis project Ga0265294, IMG submission 192504) | Groundwater microbial communities from a municipal landfill in Southern Ontario, Canada - Pumphouse #3 | ecosystem: Environmental > Aquatic > Deep subsurface > Groundwater | place... | reverse complement strand
ATGTACATCAATGGCATACCGCAATTCATGGTCTTCCAGGATCTGATTGAAGGTCTGGTCAAGCCGACCATTTTCGGTCTGATCATCACCATGACCGGCTGTTATGTGGGCCTGAATACCAAGGGGGGCGCCGAGGGTGTGGGCGCATCGGCCAAAAAGGCGGTGGTGCTGTCGTCGGTCTTGATCCTTGTTACCGACTTTTTTCTGACCAAGATATTTGTGGTGTTTCGGGGATGAGGATGTTTGCAAGACCCGTGAACTCTGTGCTAACACAGACACAACTACAACGATAAAAAGGAGAGTGCGCCATGGAAGCCATGCGAAAAATATATCGACAATTGCCTGACATTTTGAAGATGCCCAAAAACTTGCAGCATCGGCGGGTTGAAGTAATACTGTTGCCACTTGATGCCGAAAAAAGTTCACTGACCGACTCCAAATCTGCCGGTTCATCGCTTGCGCACTTTGCGGGTGCTTGGGCAGGTGAGCTGCTGGTGAGAGAAGATCAGGGTTCCTATGAGGTTCGCGAGGAATTCAAATGATCTATCTGCCTGATACGAACGCATTGATCCGGTTTTTGAATCCTGGGCAAAGTCCTGTAAAGGATCATTTTCTGTCGGTTAATGCTTTAGAAATTCGGCTTTGTTCTGTCGTCAAAGCAGAGCTATATTACGGCGCGATGAAAAGCAGCCGTTCTGCTGACAATCTGGTTCTGCTGGACGAGTTTTTTGCCAACTTTGCTTCACTTCCCTTTGATGATGATGCAGCCAGAAAATATGGATGCAAACAATATTGGTGACGTAACCCTGTTCCTGAACGATCAGGGTCAGACAACTAATCGTTACTGCGCAGGGACAATCATGAATATAGAGCAGATGAAAACCGTTATTCAGGAAATTATCACCAAAACCGACCTGACCCCTTGCGTGGTAGGACATCGGGGAGTCGGCAAGACAGCCGGTATTATCCAGGCCTGCCGGTCTATAGATCGAAGGTATGTATCGTTGCGCCTTGGCCAGATGGAGGTGGGAGACCTGGTGGGAATTCCCTTCCGGGATGGTGAAGTCATGCACTGGTCGCGCCCTTCCTGGCTGCCGGGGGATGATGCGCCGCCTACCCTGATTCACTGTGACGAACTGAACCGGGCCCAACAGGAAGACACTCTACAGGCAATATTCCAGTTCGTGGAGCCTCCGGCCGAGGGGATGCTGCGAGCGCTGCATACCCACCAGCTATCAAAGCGTCACAAGGTTGTTGTCAGCATCAATCCGCCGGACGGCACCTATCAGGTGGCCACCCTGGATCGGGCGCTGATTGACCGGATGGTGATGCTGTTTGTGGAAACAGACTACCAATGCTGGGCTCGTTATGCGGTCGAACGTGAGTTGGCCGGAGATGTGCGTCAGTTCCTGGCCGGGAACTGCGGCATGCTGGCCAAGCAGGGGATACCGATGGATCTACAGGTGGAACCTAGCGAACGTGGATGGGAGATGGTCAGTATCCTGCGCAAAAACTGCCGTTTCCCTGGCGATCTGGAAATGGAGGTCTACGCGGGGATAGTCGGCAAGGAAGCAGCCATCATGTTCATGCGCTGGCTGGCCGACCGCAAGGGACGACCGTTGACCGCAGCCGAGGTACTTAACGACTGGCCCCAGGTGTCCGAGCGGGCAACAGCTCAGCGCGATGATGTCCAGGCCGCCACGGTCAATGACCTGATCGCCACACTTCAAGCAGTTCCAGTACTTGAATTGGAGCAGGAAGCAAATCTGGTGGAGTACATAGCTGTGCTGCCGCGTGACCTGCGGTTCGGCTTCGTCAAGTCTTTACTCAAGATCCCGGAGGTGGCCTTGCTGCTTGCCCAGGACAAACACGACGAAGTGATCCTGGACGCCATCCGTACAATCTCCCAAGAAGCCTATTAATACCCATGTCAATCAATAGTCTGGAAAACGCGGTTGTGCGGCTGTTGCGCGAACGTCCCTTTTACGGACATTTCATACTTAACCTGCGACGTGAACAGCGTACACTGGCAGGAAAACCAGCCGGAGTCACCATTCGGGACGGCATCCCGATCCTGGCGGTAGACCCCGGTTGTTTTGACCTTCTGGCAGCACAGGAACAACGGGCGATGCTGGAACATCTGGTCACGCACCTATTGCACCTGCACATGGCGCGCCGCAAAGGGCGCAACCTGCATGACTGGGATATCGCCTGTGATCTGGCCATCAATCCAGCCATAGCCGGCCTGCCGCAAGACGCATTGCAACCGGGAGATTACGGCATGGAGGATGGATTGGCGGCCGAAGAGTACTATTCGCGTCTGGTACCCCCCTTTGACATGGGCAATCTGGATGGAAACGGCTATGGCGACGCCGAGCTTGCAGAGCGTGGCGCTGCCGGAGAAGGTCAAGGCGCCGCTGATGCCACCACTCTGGATGAACATGCCATCTGGAGTGACGCCGACAGCACACCGCAAGGCCTGGCAGAGGAGGCTATCAGGGCTGTTGCAAGGGAAAGCCTGCGGGGGAGCGACGGAGATATTCCGAGTGAGCTTCGAATCGTGGTGGACGCCCTGCTCAGACCGTCCCCAATTCCCTGGCGCCAGATTCTGCGCCAGTTTGTGGCCACTGCCGGTCGTACCGGCAAGACAACTACCTGGATGCGGCAGCATCGCCGCTTCAGCCACAACACTCCCGGCATTCGCAAACGCAGACGCCTCAATCTGCTGGTGGGGATCGATGTCAGTGACTCCACCAATATTGTTGAAATACGTGAGGCGTTTGCACGCGAACTCCTACAGATCGCCCGAGGACGGGAGTCCCGAATCACCGTGCTTTACGCCAACAGCCGCATCCAGCGCATCGAAGGTTTCAGCGGCGCCTCATGTAGCATACAGCGCTATGACGGCGGCGGATTCACCGACCTGCGACCGGTCTTTGAATATGCCCGGGCCATGCAGCCACTACCGGCAGCGGTGATCTACCTTACCGACGGCATCGGTACTGCGCCGGAGCAGATGGACTTTCCTACATTATGGGTACTGACGTGCGAAGGAGAAAAACCAGCGCCGTGGGGTGTTGAAATGAGACTGGAGGTTTAGAGATGAACGAATTCAAGGCCATGACGGCCGAGTCGGTCGGGGATATCCTCCGGGAGGCCGGGGCCGAGGTAATGCAACGCTCCGGTCGCTCGGAGAACTACGGAGCTCCGCGAGAGTTCTCCTTCGAGGTAAAGGCGCTTTTTGGCAATGGGATGGGGCTTCATGTGGTGGCGCGCCAGTTCAACTACCGCGACGCCTGGGAAGCAAAAGGCAGGGTCAACGATCTGGTGGATGCAATGCTGAGCAGAAATGGCGCCTTGACGCCACTCCCCAAGGGTTTCCCCTGGTTTCAGGGAATAGATGAGGAGTGCGGTCTTGACGAAGAGCGGTTCAAGGAGGTCGTGGATTGTGTGCGGAGCGTCAATCCCAAGCTCTACCTGCTACAGGAGATGACCGGAGATATGTAGCTGCTCCGGACCGGGAGCAAATGGGAGGGTTTTTGCCTTTTGATACAACTATACAGCCCGGAATATCCCTAATATAATGCATTGTGTCCCCGGAATATCCCGCCGAGGGCTAGTTAGACTCACCACGTTAAAGCAGTGATTAATACCAGGAGAATGTTAGCGATGAAGATATTTTTGAGCCATGCGGTTGCGGATAAAGAACTTGCCACAAAGATAAAAGAGCTAATCCAAGCCGCAAGTATGGGCCTTGTTGATGTTTGGATGTCATCAGCAATTGATGGATTGAAACCTGGGGATATCCTTTGGCTTGAAGTTCATGAAAACCTAACTAAATCAGATAAAATCCTAACACTACTGACACCAAACAGTTTGGGCAGAGACTGGTTGCTCTATGAAAGTGGGTATGTAGCAGGGAAAAAGGAATCACCAGTCATCCCTTTGCTTTTCGGATTAACAAAAACCCAGCTCCCTCTGCCATTATCTGCTTACGTTATTTACAACGGTGATGATCTAGATGAACTCAATAATCTGATATATCAAATCATCACAGAAGTTGCGCCTAATCCAAGCTTATTACTTGTTAGTTCACTTACATCATCTTTTCTAATAGACATATCTACAATTCTGCAACTCATCAGCGACAAAAGTAAGAAATCTAAGCTAAATTCAGAAGACTTGCTGCCACAATTTTTAAATAAATTAGACGCTTCCGAATTGTTTCACAAAAAATTAGCTGACCCATCTATAGAGCACATATGCATTGTCACATATACAAACGAGGTAGAGGCTGGGACACTCAATCACTATAGAGTTAAAGGTAATAAGACAATAGAAATATACAAAAGATCAATTTTGTCAGATCTGAGACAACAGCAAATTATTAACCTCAGAAGACTTCTGCACGGTTCTAAAGTTAAACCTTGGAATAAAATGAATATCTCGTTAGATGCATCTATGCTTGTAGAAAAATGTTTTTCAGAGAATCCTGATGTATCAGTTGCGCAATATCTATATGATGCCCCTCCGACCAAACGAGCGTATCTATTTAACCATAACGAAGCAATTGTGAGTTTTTATGAGACGGCAAATGACCCTTTAATTGAAGGTGGTAGTATTTATAAAGGCATGACTGGCTCTAATTGCCTTTATGCTAAACGAGGCAACCCTTATGGCGATTACATAATTGATGAGCTTATTAACCATATCAATAGTTTGAAGTTGAACAGCAGAACCTGGATAGAAGAACGTGAGATTTTAGACTCTCATCATAAAACTCTTCGCAATATTTCTTCCATGCCTTGTCTCAACCCCAAAGCGGTTTTCTTTGATCTTGATGGAGTGCTGTATAATTCACTTCCCAATTATTCCCAAGCATGGCGTGCTGCCTTTAAAGAAGTATCATTTGAGTTACCAGAAAATGAAGTTTACCTACTCGAAGGAAGATCTGGCATTGGAACAGTCGAAGATATTTTTAAAAAATATAAAGGCAGAGAACCTTCTCAAGCAGAAATAGACAAGGTAATTGACAAGAAAAAAGAAGTTTTAATTTCTATTGGTGCCCCACCAATACAGACAGGCGCTTTGGAACTATTAGATGCAACCTTCAAAGCTGGATTACAACTATTTGTAGTTACTGGATCAACTCATGATCAACTTAAAGACAAAGTCGTAAGTGATTTCCCAATCATTAAAGACCAGCATAGGATAATAACAGGTATTGATGTCAAATATGGAAAGCCACATCCTGAGCCCTATTTGATAGCTTGCAAGAAAGCGAATGTTTCGTCATCAGAAGCGATAGTGATTGAGAATGCCCCTTTAGGCATACGCTCAGCAACCGAAGCTGGTATTTTTTGCTTAGCTGTAAACACAGGTATTTTGTCGGATGAAACGCTAATAGAAAGTGGTGCTTCCGTAGTTTTTTCAGGTTGTGACCATCTGGCAAAGAATTGGGATCAGGTGATTCGCATTCTAGGGAGAGCCTAGTTCTACTTTGTTACATTAGCTACCCTGCTAACTTGTTGAGTTGTCTTGCATAAGCGGAATCAATGCTTGCGTTGTAGAACAGGCAGAGAAACGCTACTTGGTACTTGGGAGAACCCAGCGGGGACGCTGCTGGTTATTTTGCTATATCATGCAATTGAAAAATAGCAAGCAGCGCTTCACCCCGTCCGTCCAAAAAGCTGGCAGGCGGGGCAACGGCGTAGCAGTCAGCCGCAGTAGAACTACCACATGCATAATCGGAGATCTTTTAAAGGACTAATTATGTCATTATCTGACCTTAGCAAGATAACTGAATGGGCAGTAGGGGTACATCTTGATCAAATCAAGAACATAGAGTTGATTTTATTGAAGGGCCATCTTTTTCTTGAAGTGGCCATTGATAGTACAATCCACACACTTGACAAACAAAATACATCTAAGCTTAAAGATTTATCGTTTCATAAGAAACTTCAGATTTTAGAAAGTCTGCGGCCAAATGCTTCATCTGATATGAAAGTGGCTCTTGGACATCTCAGAAAACTAAATATTCTACGAAATCGTCTTGCACACGAGCTCATGTTTGATGGTGGCATTGAGGATCTTGGCCGTTGGAGTGAAGCAGTTTTGGCGGACTTTCCTGGGACAAAGTTTTGCAGACATACCTTTAGAACCAAGATAATACAATCGTTTGGTGCTCTTGCGAGACGTTTAGTAGACCCCGTAAGTACTGACGAAACACCAGCAGTACAATGGGATACATAGGCTGGGGATGAGAGACGGGGTCAGGATGAGAGACGGTGAGAGATGAGGAGAGGCTAAGGGAGAGGCTGCTTGTTAAGTTGCTATTGAAGAAATCAGAGGCGTAACCAACCGAAAAAGAAGACGATCCCAACAAGACCGTTGGCCGCCGACCGTGCGAAAAGCCGCCCGGATGGCTCAACGGCCAAGCCGTTGAACACAAAACATGAAATTGGAGATTGAAGATGAAAGTTGCATTTGTTTCACCGGAATATTATGACATAGCCCATTTCGGTGTGAAGCGAAAAGAAATCCCTCCTTTTGGAGTACTTTATCTCGCGGCTGTTGTTGAAAATTTAGGAATTGAAGTCGTAATCCATAGAGTATCGAATGAAAACTATTCTCTTGATCTTACAGATTTTGATGTTGTTGGGTTTACTATCTCATCGTCTATTGTCTACCCTCTAATAAAAAAAGTACGGCAGCATAGTACATTTAACAATGAATCGCTGCTAATGGCTGGTGGTATTCATGCCACAATATATCCAGAAGAGGTACTTAATGAACTGGAGTTAGATGTCGTCTGTGTCGGTGAAAGCGAGGAAACAATTCGTGAGATTATTAGTAACTTTGAAAGCAGGGATTTTGCAGGAGTATCTGGACTTGTTTACAAAAAAGTCGCTACAGTTGTGAATACTGGATTGAGACCTCTTATTTGTGATTTAGACCAAATACCGTTTCCAGCTAGGCATTTGATGCCTATTGAAGACATATTTATGTCGGATAGGCTATCGAGCACTAATTTTCGAATCGCTCATTTATTATGTAGTCGTGGGTGTCCGTATCATTGTTTCTTTTGTGCTAATCAAGAACATTCTATTAGGTATCGCTCGGGAAAGAATATAAGAAAGGAATTGGAATTACTAGTTTCAACATATAAAATTGAGGGATTTTGCATAACAGATGATAATTTTATAGTTAACAAAGTGAACATTAAAAACATATGCAAGGAAATTGCACCTCTTAACTTAAGGTGGTCATCCTTGTCAAGAGTAAATACTGTAGACATACCTACGTTAGAAACCATAAGGGATAGTGGTTGTTTTGAACTTAAATATGGAATTGAATCTGGTTCGCAAAGAATGCTAGACCTTATGAATAAGCAGGTTACCTTAGATCAAATTCGAAAAGCTATTAACGAGACATATAGTGTCGGTATTAAAATTAAAGCCTTTATAATACATGGATTTCCAGGTGAGAACATAGAAAGCACAAATGATACAATTCAACTTCTTGATGAATTGAAAGACAAAATAGAAAGAATTTCATTATTTAGATTCGCACCACTACCTGGTTCACATGTACATTCACATTATAAAGACTACAAGATAATATTGCCGGACAATTACGAAGATGTTTATATTTACAATAACGATAAAAAATGGTGGGGGAATGAAAACGATCATGTAGAACTTCAGTCAGCTTATACGATTCTTGAGAACTATGTTAAGGATATTTGGGAGAGGTTTTGATGAAACTAGATGTAATAAATGAGTATATTTTTGCAAAACATAATATTCTTCCTGGAGCTCAGGTTGATAATATTTCAGAGGTCGCAAACAATCATTTAGGGTTGCATTCAGCAAGGATTATGACGCCATATACAACATTATGCTCAAGGCTTACTGAATATACTCCAGAGATGTTAACATCTAAGCTTTATGAGAAAAAAGAACTAATAAAATTGAGATGTATGAGAACAACACTGCATATGGTTCCTCATGATATTGCCTGTATATTGCATATGGCAACTCTCAGACTTCGTATTGCAGAGTGTCACTTATTTTTTACGAGAAATAATCTTTCTAACGAGTATATAGACGATTTTAGACATATTATTAAAGAGTCTGTTAATACACCAAAAAAGTCGACCGAGATTGAGACTATGTTAACGCATATTCTTTCTGTTAACAGCGATATCAAGAGCGTATGTGCAAAGAAAGTGCTCAAATACTTCTGGGAATTGGGTGATTTGTGCTATGTAAATGTAGCAAATAATTGGGAAAATGAAGACCGCAGATATGCATTGACAGAAAAGTATTACCCCAATTTAAAGTTGGACGGATTAACCGCTGAGGAAGCCCAGGACTTATTGGTTTACTCCTATATCAAAAGATTTGGTCCCGCTACAGTTAAAGATTTCGCTTGGTGGAGCGGTTTGGGTGCTAAACCAATGGTTAGCTATATTGCAAAGAACAAAAATCTTTTAACACTAGTACATATTGATGGATACAATATGGAATTCTATATATTAACCGAAGAATACGATAAATTATCCACATATAATTGTATAGATTGCGATTGGGTAACTTTGTTGGCTTTTGAAGATCCATCTATAAAAGGTTATTATGAGTCAAGGTTTAGATATGTTGCAGGAAACTACTACAATGAGTTTTTTAATCAAATTGGTGAAGTAAGAGCAGGAATAATGCATAACGGAAAAGCAATTGGTGTCTGGACTTGGGACAAGAAAACCAAAAAAATATGCATAAAGTACTTTTCTAAAGTTGAGAACTTAATACAAAGAAAAGTAAATGATTTAAAAGAAAAATATGAATATATCCTTTGCCCGACTCAACAATATGATTTATTTGGTTTGTAGGCATCTTGATGGACGCTGCTGTCGAGTAGACCGGTTTCTCCCTGTGTCAATACTGTAATCCATGTTTACGTTGCCGCCTGATTTCGCAGAGGATGTCGCACAAACCGAGTATTGCACAAGTTGTCATCAAGCCCCTCTCAGAATAACTAGGGACACTTCCCGCGAATAACTAGAATAACTAGGGACACTTCCCGGAATAACTAGGGACACTTCCCGTATTTCCTGTTGCTAATCCATATGTTTGATCGAGCTAGGAAGTGCCTACCGGTGTCAAACCTACAGTGCGGCCGGGCAAGGTCGTGTAATCTAGCGGGTGAGAATCCCGCCCCGGAAGGTAGGCCAGCCACCGGGTAGCAAGTCCTTGGAGGCTGCGTGGTAACATTCAGCTTTAAGCGTAGAGTAACCAAGAGGGGCTGTTATCTATTTATCTATTGTGTGAATTAGAAAAATAAATAACAGCGTCCGTACGCAGTAACAGTTGACTATCTAACGGGTTTAAGTCCAGTCCGGGTAATTGTCCTCAAACCCCTAGTTCAAGGGAGTGGCGTTCTGGTAACAGAGGGTCGTAAGTTCCCAATTGGCAAAGGAACAGTTGAGGGGTCAACTCTCCATTTTCCATTTTTGGGAGCCGCCAATACAAAAAAAGACGGTTTAATTTCTTCCCGGAATTATCTGTAAATATTGACAATATACCCATAAAAGGGATATATAGAAATTATGAACTGGACTGTTGAATTCAACAACAAAGTCAGGAAACAGAAGGACAAACTCCCAATTCGTGTCCGGGAACTTTTGTTTCAGCTTGTAAGGGATATTCAAGCTACTGGCCCGGTGAGAGGAGATTGGCCCAATTATTCGAAGCTTTCCGACAACGAACATCACTGCCATATAAAAAAGGGGCAGCCGACATTTGTGGTTGTTTGGCGGGAAGATAAAGGAAAGATAAGGTTTGTGGAGGTTACCTATGCAGGCACTCACGAAAAAGCGCCCTACCGATGACATGATAACCTTGCAGCTACGGGTTCATCGTCATAACGAGTCTTTGATCAAGCGCTATGTTGAAGCTATTGAATCCGAGGACGAACGTACTTACACCGTTGCTGAGGTTTTCCCCGAATACATTGGCAAGGAAACGCAAGTTGCCTTGCGGGCATATCGTACTCGCGAAGGCTTTACTCAGAAACGGCTTGCCGAGTTGACCGGCATCACGCAGCATCATATTAGTGAAATGGAAAACGGCAAACGGAGTATCGGCAAGGAACGGGCAAAAAAGCTTGCCGATGCCCTTCATTGCGACTATCGGCAGCTACTGTAATATCTCAGCGTTGTCCGTATATGGTCTCCCCCCGAGAAGGAATTGGGGTCACCCATTAAAAGGCTGCTGTCAACGGCAAAAACGTTCCCTATGCAAGAAAAATAGATTTTTTCAAGCCTTGAAGTTTCCAGTTTTCGACTTCGTTACCATTCCCGTTATTTCTTTCTATTTTTCGATGTCAGCCTTTGCTGCACCAGTCACCCATCAGGATCAAGGCGGTTGTCGAAGTTGTGGAAGTTCAACAGCCCCTTCCGCGTTTCGCGGACCAGAAAACCTTCGGTTCCAGGCCGTGTCCAATTGGTTGTTTCAGGTCTCGTGGTTGTTAGCCAGCCCCTTGGTGGCTCACGGCATGGGCAGTAAAGACGTCGATAACTGTTATGTTATACTAATGCTGGGTGGAGCGGCTGCCAATCAGACCTGGTGGTTTTACCAACCCCAATGCTGGTTCACCGCTCCAGCCAGTTCCTATGTGAAGATCTTCTCCGGGATGAATTCAACCTGATCCCGCATGACGTAGTACGCTGCCCTGGCCAGCTTGTGTGCCAATGCCGCGTGCGCGACCATGAAGTTGGTCTTTCGCAACTTGCGGTTGTAGTAGGCCCGGGCCTTGTCGTCGTAACGTCTGGCAAATTCCGCAGCCTCGGAGAATGCCCACGAAAGGTATTTGTTGCCGTTCTTCTTGTTCCCTTTCCCCTTGGACTTGCCGTTGCTGGTCCATTGCGAAGAAACCGCCCGGCAGTATGATGCCTTGATAACATGAAGGTTTCGCATGTAAGTTTTTTTCCGTGGCATGTTGCGTAAGGAGGTTAGATATGGACAGACGCTTTTTTTTGAGAGGATTATTATGTAGCGCCAGTTCTCTGCTTTTCTTCAGCTTTAATCCGAATGCTGTTGTTATGGCAACCGAACTTATTAAAAAAATCAATCGCAGCGTAAAGGAGTGGAAACAAATACTGACCAAAGAACAATATGAAGTGTTGCGCGAAGAAGGTACGGAAGCGCCATTTACCAGCCCTTTGTTGAATGAGCATCGCGCAGGGAGGTTTGTATGCGCTGGGTGCGGGCTTGAACTGTTTACATCGCAGCAGAAATTTGACAGCGGCACCGGTTGGCCAAGTTTTTTTGACGTAATTAAAGACCATATTGAAACCAAGGTTGATCGTAGGTTGACTACTCCGCGCACAGAATACCATTGCGCACGTTGCGGTGGGCATCAGGGACATGTATTCAATGACGGGCCTGCTCCGACAGGTTTACGCTACTGCAATAACGGAGTTGCACTGAAGTTCACACCCGTTATTAAAGGATAATGTATGTTAAAGTCTAATGTAGTTAAAATAGTGGCTCCGATCATCGGAATAGCGACGTTGGCTTGTGGGATAGCGTATGGAAGCCCTGTTGCGTTACCAAATCCAATATTCGATGCACCTCTGGCACAAACAAAAACTATGGACAGCATTGTGCTGGCAGGGGGGTGCTTTTGGGGTGTACAGGCAGTTTTCCAACATGTGAAAGGCGTAACTAAGGCTGTTTCAGGTTATGCAGGCGGTTCTGCTTCGACGGCGCATTATGAAATGGTTGGCAGCGGAACGACTGGACATGCAGAAGCTGTGCAGGTAACGTTTGACCGCTCGCAAGTCACAGTAGGGCAAATATTGAAGGTTTTCTTCTCGGTCGCGCATGATCCGACTCAGGTTAATCGCCAAGGTCCCGATCATGGTACGCAGTATCGTTCGGAAATTTTCTTTACTCCAACAGAACAGAAGAAAATTGCCGCAGCTTATATTGAACAATTAATGAAGGCGAAAGCATTTCCGCAACCTATTGCGACCAAAGTCGAACCTTTAAAAGCATTCTATGAGGCGGAGGCGTATCATCAAAACTATGCGAGATTGCATCCCGATAATCCCTATATTGTAATCAATGACCTGCCGAAGATTCAGGCGTTGAAGAATGAACTTCCTCAACTTTACGTGCAACCATGAACGGGCTTGATATTGGATTGGCGTTTATCGAAGGTCTGGCGGTGGTTGCTTCGCCTTGCATTTTGCCAGTACTTCCCTTGGTTCTTTCAACCTCGATCAATGGTGGCAAGGCGCGGCCATTTGGTATTATCGTGGGGTTTATTGCGGCTTTCAGTGCGTTTGTGCTGTTGTCGCGCCAGATTGTTATAGCGTTGCATGTTGATCCCGACGTGATCCGCTATGTTTCACTCATACTGCTATTCATTTTGGGATTGGTGTTGCTGTCTGAAAAACTATCGGATCTTTTCAGTCGATTGACTCAGCGGGCAGCGAATCTTGGCAGCAAAGTAGGCGCGGGAAACGAAGGCGGGTTTGCCAGTGGCCTGGTGATCGGCGCTTTGATCGGGTTGGTATGGACGCCGTGTGCCGGGCCGATCCTGGCGGCTGTATTGGTTCAGGCCATTCGTCAGCAAACCAATTTGCAAAGCGTTTCCGTCACGATGGCTTTTGCCCTGGGCGCTGGAATTCCCATGCTTGTCATTGCTTTGACCGGACGAAAGATCATGAGCCACTTTGGTTTCATTGCGCAGCACACTTCGGCCATACGCAAGCTTTTTGCTCTGTTGATCCTTGCCTCCGTCGCCTATCTCGGTTTTGGCTCCTATGCACAATTTTTCTTTAAAACAAGCGAACCGGTACAACTACAAAATGTGAGTCAGTTAGAGAATGGCCTTAAGGACCCTTATCCTGCGCCGGAGTTGATAGGAATTCAAGACTGGTTGAACAGCAAGCCTCAGACTCTGTCAGGCCTTAAAGGCAAGGTCGTGCTGATAGATTTTTGGACTTACTCCTGCATAAACTGTGTACGAACCTTGCCTTATATAACTGGATGGGATCGTCAATATCGTGACAAAGGGCTGGTTATCATCGGAGTGCATGCGCCTGAATTTGAATTTGAAAAAAATGTCGCAAACATCAAATCGGCCATAGCGCGTTACGGCATCGGCTATCCCGTAGCGGTTGATAACGATCTTGAAACCTGGCTCAATTATAAAAACCGTTATTGGCCTGCGCATTACCTGATCGATAAAAATGGTCAGGTTGTTTATACCCATTTTGGCGAAGGTGACTATGATGTCACAGAAAACAATATTCGATATCTGTTAGGCCTGAAGAGCAAAGCCGAAGTTATGCCGCCCACGAATGAGAGTCCAACGGTGACGGACCAAACGCCGGAAACCTATCTTGGTTATAAGCGCGCCGGGAATTTTGCAGGGGCTTCGCCTTTGAAACACGACACTATCGCAAGTTATCAAACTACAGCGTCTTTGCCCAAGCACCATTGGACTCTGGGCGGAAAATGGAGAGTCGAAGGCGAGAGAATCACTGCACAAGATAGCGATGCTGTTCTGACTTTGAATTTTACATCCCGAAAAGTGTTCCTGGTCATGGGAACGTCAGGTGGCAAACAGCAGGAAATCAGGTTAAGCATGAATGGTCAGCCTTTAGGAGAAAATGCCGGTAAAGATGTACACGAAGATGCAGTGCTAATTAATGGTCACACTCTTTACGAATTAGTTAATCAGGCTTCGCCCAAGACTGGACTGCTCGAAATCAAGACATTAGCTCCTGGCTTTGAGGCATATGCATTCACTTTTGGAGACTGAATGTTGATCGGAAAGGCTCATAGTAGCCAGCATGCCTGAGTGGTAACAACAGCGCGGTTTTGAAAAATCAGGAATGTTTCCTTAATACAGGGAGGATATTGTGATTTAGGCACTCGGCAAAGAATAAATGTTCCATATAACGTTCAGATTGGGGTCGGAGTTTGCCGTGCCGATTGAGCAAAACCGCAGGCGTAGCAATGCTACGTTGAGGATTTTGCGATTGAGGCGCGGCGAAATACGACCCAAAGATGAAATGTAAGATGGAATGTTTATTCTTTGCCGAGTGCCTTATAAGGGAGTCGGAATAAACTGATATACCAAGTTTTACGCACGGATTCAGGTCGAATTTGTCGTTCCTGATTGAGCAAAACCGCAGGCGTAGCAGGGCTACGTTGAGGATTTTGCGATTGAAGGGGCGGCAAAGTCGGCCTGAATCCGGGATGTAAAACGGTATATTTGTTTTTTGCGGCTCCCTAAGTTCGGATAAAGCCTCTTCAGTTTGATCCTGACGTCCGCAGTAGTAAACTGCCAGGTAATTTTTCTTGCGCTATTGTTACGGTCTTTTTTCCAAGCGCCTGCTTCAGCCTGCATGGTGCATATCGGGAATCCGACGATAGGCCTGAGAATCGTGGCGCGGATATCACGCAGAATCTCCTCATACTCCCGCTCTGGCTTGCTTATCAGCGCGGGCATCACTTCTCTGGTTTCCCGCCAGGTCAGCTTCTGCTTGCGGATTGCCACCAATAGATGTTCCTGGTTGCAACGCTGCAACCGGGCAAGCTCTGCCCCGATGCTCGCGCAGAAGTCCCAGACGGATACTCTCAAGTTCAGCTGATCATTCAACGCATGGGCGAGATAAGATTGTCACCTAACATTATCTTGAAGTTACTCAGAGAGTGGGTTACGAAATGTTGCAGGTACTGATAATCCGAATCCGGAAGCACTTCTGTCCTCCGTTCCACGTTCTTGCGCACAGATTGCACAAGTCCACTCAAATAGTGAAAAGCCTGTGAAGCAACTGTTCTTGTTATTGTGGTGAAAAGAGTGAAAACAGTTTTATTGACACCCCCAATGAACCACGTTATATTTAAATTTATTTCAACCACTTACGCGTCGCCCGCGTAACTAATTCGATTTTGTTTCGCCACTGATATTTTATGCTGGATCAACCAGGTAACTATAAGGATCAGAATACGCTCACCTATTTGAGCAAACTGGTCTCAAGCCTTTTCGACTCTGTTGTGAGAAGGTTTTCCAATCCCCTGACGGCACGTCGCAACAGGTTCATCCTGCTTGTTACAACCGCCCTTCTGCTGACGTTCTTTGTACTGCCCAGTCAACATTTCTACTCATTTAATTTCAAAACAGGCGATATCGCCACTACGGACATCCGCGCCAATCAGGATTATCTGGTTGAAGAGCACGCCCTGACCGAGCAGCGTAAAAAAGAAGCTGCCAGCAATGCTCCGGTCATCTACAACCTGAGTGATCGTGTGCCATCCTATATCGTCGACAAGCTTAAACTGACCCTCACCACAATCCGCACCGGATCTTCGCAACATGCTAAAATCAGTGATGAAGAGTGGCGCAAATCACTTACTCCGATAATCGACACGGAACTGAGTGAGGCAGAGATTCTCGCATTCACCCGAATCAAGTCGGAGAAGATGTTTCTTGCAGATGCGGAAAGAATGCTGAACGAACTGTATCAGCGCAAAATTGTTCTGGATGGCAAGGTACTGCAAGCCGATGCCCGACGCGGGATTGAGATCCTCAATAACAATAACCACCTGATAGGAAGCGCCGATGCTTCCATGAGCTACACCGAAATCCAGGAAGCCCGCAAGATTGTCAATGGTTGGAAATTAACAGGCTTGGGTGAACCGGTCGATACAATCCATTTTACTGCGGTCATCGCCCGTATTCTGATGCCCAACCTATTCTTCAACCGCGAAGCTTCGGAGGCTCGCGCCAAAACAGCCATGGAAGCAATTCGACCAGTGCTCTTCAAGGTGCAAAAAGGTGAAATGATCGTCCGGGTGGGCGAGCGGATCAGCCCGGAACAGTCACAGAAACTGCGCACCATCTTCCAGGAAAACCGTACCGACAACCGATTATACAGCGCGACCGGTCTCCTCGGCCTGATACTGGTACTATTTTACTTTACCTATCGTTTCGCTATAAAGAACATTCGCAAGTTTAATCCCAGCAACAAGGACATCCTGATTATCTCGCTGCTGATCACTGGAAGCTTCCTCGTGTTCAAGATGTCACTGCTGATATCGCACAACATCGGCCCTGTCTTCCCCAATATCGATCCCAACAATTATTTTTATCTGTTCCCCTTTGCCACCGGCGCCATGATTGTACGCGTCTTCATCAATTCCGAAGTTGCCCTGGTTTACTGCGCAATTCTGGCTCCGCTCCTGGGGATCATGTTTGACAACAGCATGTTCGTGGTGGTCTACGCCCTGCTGGGAAGTATCGTCGGCGCTCATGGCATGCGGCAATGCACGGATCGTGGCACCATCTACGCCGCCGGGCTCAAGATATCGGTGGTCAATCTTGCCATGGCCCTGGCTTTCCAGACCTTAAACAATAATCTCATCAGCATGCAGACCGTCTATATTGCATTTTTTGCCTTGGTTGGCGGCGTGCTGAGCGGCGGTTTTGTATCCGGCTCCATCCCGGTCATAGAAGGGCTTTTCCACTATACCACCGATATCAAACTGCTGGAGATGGCCAATCTCAATTCCCCGCTACTGCGTGACCTGATGGTGCGCGCACCTGGTACCTACCATCACAGCGTGGTAGTAGGCAATCTGGTGGAGGCAGCGGCTGAATCCATCGACATCAATCCGCTGCCGGCAAGAGTAGCTGCCTATTATCACGATATTGGTAAAACATCCAAACCACTTTATTTCATAGAAAACCTGGCCTGCGAAGAAAATCGTCACGACAAGCTTACCCCCAGCATGAGCGCCCTGATCCTGATTTCCCATATCAAGGAGGGTGTCGAAATGGCTCGTGACAAACACTTGGGACAGCAGATCATCGATATCATCCGCCAGCACCACGGCACCGGATTGATCAAATTCTTCTATGATCGGGCCAAAACCCAGGCCGAGGCTAATGGCCAAACCGTAGAGGAGAAGGATTTCCGTTATCCCGGTCCCAAACCACAGACCCGTGAGGCAGGTATAGTCATGCTGGCCGACTGCGTTGAAGCCGCTTCCCGAACCTTGGTCAACCCCACACCCGACCGAATCCAGGGAATGGTCCAGAAGCTTATTAACAACGTCTTCATTGACGGGCAATTGGACGAATGCGAACTGACACTCAAAAACCTCCACGAGATTGCCAAAAGCTTCAACCGCATCCTTAATGGAATCTTTCACCACCGTATAGATTATCCAGAGCCGGTACACAAAGGTAGTAACGGGGTAAAAAAAACGGCGCCAATCGGCCTTAATTCCGTTTCTGGTGTGCAGCCAAAGTTGCCAATTGGAGGCCATAAGAATGCAGATACTGCTGAACAACCGCCAGAGAAGACACCGGACCGGGACCACCCAGCTAAAAAAGGTGGCGGTGAGGATCTTAAACGTCTTGGGATGTCCTGAGGAGACGGAATTATCCGTTTCCATCGTCGGAGACAGGACGATTCGCCGCATCAACCGCGACTACCTGGCAAAGGATCGCCCCACCAACGTCATCTCCTTCTCACTCCAGGAAGGTGACTGTGTTGGCATTACTCCCCATGTGTTAGGAGATGTGGTTATCTCTGCCGATACCGCGGCGCGCGAGGCTGAGGCGGGAAACATCGACAGCTTCGAGCGTTTGTGTTTTTTGTTGTTACACGGCATACTTCACCTGTGTGGATACGACCACGAGCGTAGCGGAGAAGATGAAGCCAGGAAAATGGAGCAAAAGGAGCGAGAGCTATTCAGGATTCTGAAGAAGGAAGGGTTGTTAAACCCGACCGGTTCATAGATTCAGTCAACTGCGCCATTGAGGGGATAATCCTCGCGGCGCGCAACGAGAAACACATGCGCAACCACTTCATATCGGCGCTTGTTGTTCTTCTGATGACACTTTTTCTACGGATCACCCCCATCGAATTTGCCCTGCTGGCCCTCTCGATTCTGTTCGTACTGTTCGCTGAACTGATGAACACTACAGTGGAGGCAGTGGTTGACCTGGTGTCGCCCGGCTATCACCCCTTGGCCAAGCTTGCCAAGGATACGGCTGCCGGCGCCGTGCTGGTGGCGGCTATGGGAGCCGCCATCATGGGCTACCTGATTTTGGCCAGATATGTACTCCCACTCTACGGAAAGGTACTCGCCATGTTTGGTACACCATCCGATCTGGGTACAATAGTATCCATCCTGATCGTCCTTATTACAGTAATCATAATCAAGAGCCTGACCGGCAAGGGCACACCGCTCCACGGGGGTGTGCCCAGCGGTCATGCGGCGGTCGCCTTTTCCATCGCCACGGCGGTTTCACTCAACACCCACGATCCGTTAATCTCAGGACTCTCCATCGCCCTGGCGGTTATGGTCAGCCATTCGCGTCTACTGATGCGTATTCACACTATGCGCGAGGTTGTGTTCGGCTCGTTTATCGGAGCAGGCATAACCACACTCGTGCTGACAGCATTCAAGACTTTAAATTTTTAGTGGAGGATACTTAAGTTGGAAGAAGGCAACAACAAAAAACCAGGGTTTCTTGACTTGGTCAGTCGGTTCATGACCGGACGCAAAAAAATCACCTCTGAAGAAATCCACGAGTTCATTGAGGCCAGCGAAGAAGAGGGCCTGGTAAACGAAGAGGAGAGCGAGATGATCCGCTCCATCTTCTCACTGCGCACCACCGTTGTCCGCGAGATCATGGTTCCACGTACGGACATGGCCTGCATTTCCGCCACGGCCTCAGTCAGGGAGTTGTTGGAGACCATTATCACCTGCGGACATTCCCGCATCCCGGTTTATGAGAAAACCATAGACAATATCATCGGACTGCTCTACGCAAAGGATCTGCTAAAGCACTGGGGAAACAATCAGGAACAATTGCAACTGCGATCCATCGTTCGCCCCCCTTACTTTATCCCTGAAACCAAAAACCTGGAGCAACTCCTGCAAGAATTCAAGCGTAAACATGTCCACTTGGCCATCGTCATTGACGAGTACGGCGGAACGTCGGGATTGATAACCATCGAAGACCTTTTGGAACAGATTGTTGGTGATATTCAGGATGAGTACGACCGGGAGGAAGCGCTTTTCGAGGTCAACGCCGATGGCTCCATCACTGCTGATGCACGCATGCCGGTAGATGATCTGGAAGAGCATTTCGGTGTGAAGATTGAACGGGACAACTTCGACTCCATCGGCGGCCTGATCTTCCATCTGACCGGCAAGATCCCCGCCATTGGAGATGCCGTTGAAGATGCCGGGTTGCATCTGGCGATTATCAATGCCGATGAACGTAAGATCATTAAGGTATGCATAACACGATTGGGCGTTGCAAGCGGCGAAAAGCAGGGTAGCGAGTGATAAAGCGGCCCTTACTTGCACATTTTGCAAAACTTTTTGACCGTCCAGGACTTTTGGCAATCACCTCCGGACTACTGATAGCCCTTTCCTTCCCATCGACCGGCCTTTCTTTTCTGGCCTGGATTGCCCTGATTCCTCTGCTCATCGCACTTGAAGGGACATCTCTCCGTACAGCGTTTCGCCTTGGCTTTACCTGTGGCCTCAGCGCCTACGCCATCATTCTGTACTGGATCAACATCGTCATCACCCACTATGGGCGCCTCCCCTTGGCTGTCAGCATTCTGCTCTACATCATACTTGTGGCTTGGCTGGGGCTGTTTTACGGGCTCTCCATCCTGGTGGCCCGTGCCGGGGAGCATGTGGGAATTAAATCGGCTTTCAGTCTACCGGTTGCCTGGGTCGCCGGCGATTTCCTCCGTTCTTTTCTGCTAACCGGTTCCCCCTGGGCCATGCTGGGACATTCTCAATACCGCACCCTACCGCTGATTCAGATCGCGGACATCACCGGTGTCTTCGGCATCACCCTGTTGATCGTACTGGCCAATGTGGTTCTTTACCGCGTCCTGCGGGCGCTTTCCGGCGCTGGAGTCCCTTACCCGGTGAAGAGCGCGGTGGTACTTGTAATCATGCTGATCGGGACTATCTGTTACGGATTCAGCCGCTTGACCGGGCAGGGCGCGGTGGATACCAAGCCGCTCAGAGTAGCCCTGATTCAGGGCAACATCGATCAGGATGTGAAGTGGAGCCCGTCATTCCAGGACAAAACCATTGCCATCTATGACCGGCTAACCCGTGAGGCAGCCAAAGAAGGTGTTGATCTGGTTGTCTGGCCTGAAAGCGCTGTCCCGTTCTTCATGCAGGATGAGCAGATCCACGCGGCTCGGATCAAAGCACTGGCGCGGGAATTCTCCACCACACTTATTGTCGGCAGCCCGGCACACGAACTGCGTAACGGTAAACCGACCTTCCTGAATAGTGCCTTTGCCATCTCACCTAATGGAGAGACCATTGGCAGGAGTGACAAGATCCACCTGGTTCCTTTCGGGGAGTATGTGCCGCTCGGTCGATATTTCCCTTTCATCGGTAAGATGGTGGCAGGCATCGGCGACTTTTCTCCAGGCGAGCGAGCCATTCCCTTGCCGATCGGTCAGACGCAGGTCGGTGTATTGATCTGCGCCGAGGCAGTCTTTCCGGAACTGGCCCGAGAGTATGTACTAGCCGGGGCTCGCATCCTGATTAACATCACTAACGACGCATGGTTCGGCAGGTCATCGGCGCCCTATCAGCACTTGTCCATCGTTACCTTCCGCGCGGTAGAGACCAGAACACCCATGATACGCGCGGCTAATACCGGTATAACCACCATCATTGATCAGAATGGCCACATCCGCAACATGACCGGTCTGTTTGTGGAAGGCTTCCGCACCGGTGAGGTCAGGCCCGGCACTGGAGACTCGCTTTACCTGAAGATCGGCGACTCTGCGGCTTTGCTATGCGTTGTACTCACCGCCGGGATTGTCGGAATGTACTGGTTCAGGCGTAAACATATCACTTAGGAGCTGTAAAAAAATAACATGGCCATCTTGCATCTCATCTTCAGGCCATCTTTGACCGAACTTCAATCACCAAATCCTCAACGTAGCTCTGCTACGTCTGTGGTTTGCCTCAATCAGTTCAGCCAAATCTGACCCGAATCTGAGTGCAATATAACCAAGTCATTTATTTACAGCTCCTTAGTACTACTCCGACAGTTGCATAATTCCAGGTTTTATTTCCAGTTTTTGGGAAGTGATCTGGTAGGATTTCAAACAACAATCATAGGAAATTATCCATATGCGTGTTGTGTTGCGCAGAAAAGAACAGGAAAAAGGAGGCTCCATGCAACTCCATTATGATACCAAAGCCCCGCGACAATCAGTCAATCTGACCGCCAACAGCGATCTGCTTCGCTTGTCGCGCAGCAAAAAAGTCAATCTCTCCGCTTTGCTGGAGAAATCCATGATAGAATTCCTCAAGCAAAATGAGCTGGTTCAGTGGCGGGAAGAAAACCGGGAATCATTTGATTCTTATAATCGGATGATAGAAACAGACGGAATGCTATCCGAGGAGTCAGGTCTGCTCTGATGGCGCAATTCGATATTTACCGCAACCCCGGCCAGCGCAGTTCAAAACGAGCTCCATATCTGCTCGAAATACAGGGCAACCATACTGATCTACTGGCGACTTGCGTGGTGATCCCCTTGGTGTTGCCGGAATTCTTCATTGCAGTATCCATAC
>Ga0265294_10003061_pt1 | contig 21665 bp, 27 predicted proteins | sample MunlanPumphouse3_FD_192504 | JGI IMG/M metagenome (GOLD analysis project Ga0265294, IMG submission 192504) | Groundwater microbial communities from a municipal landfill in Southern Ontario, Canada - Pumphouse #3 | ecosystem: Environmental > Aquatic > Deep subsurface > Groundwater | place... | reverse complement strand
GAGGATGATGGTGACGGCGACCATCACGAGGACGCCGTGCGTATCCGAGAGAGCGCCTTCGCCCCTGATGAGAGGTCGCGGTGCGCCGGAGGGGCGCGGCGTCCTCCGCGCGGCACCGGGCGGCCGGGCCCTACTCGTACGGCATCCCATACGCCTGAGCCAGGTTCCGGTAACGCCCGTAACTGTACGGGTCCAGTTGTCTACCCATGCCCCGGATCCTGTGTCCGGCCTCCAGATATTCAGCAGTAACCCGGGGTGATTCAGGTCCTGATGCATCCAGCGTCCCGGTTACCAGCGTTCCTGCGGACGAAGAGATCTCTCCACGCCGGATGACGGCTACGCCGATGAGAGCAAGGATGACGATCACCCTGCCGACAGGGTTCCTGCGTGGACGGTTACGATCGCCGGACATACATTGAGAGATTTATTGCCGGATATATAAAGATTTTCAAAATAATCCGCGGTCTGGAGAGGAAAAAGGGAAATATTATTTGAGACGAACGGCAGTCAGATCTTATGGCCCGACCAGCCTGCGAGAGGTTCTCCGGGATCCGTAGCAGCGAGCACGGACACCCTTCCGGCACCCTTCGCCGGCTCAATGCACCGGGTGCCCCCACCATGGGGAGAGGCCTGCAGGCAGGGGAGAGGGTAAACCTTCTTCTTCTGTAAGCCAAGGGGGGATCATGGCTGAAGCAGAACAGAACCAGCTGCCAGGATACGTACGCCTATCGCGGAGCGGCGAACTGGAGGAGCGGGCGCGGCGGGCGCACGAGATGCTCCGCGACTGTGTCGTCTGTCCCCAGGAGTGCCGCGTGAACCGTGTCGAGGACGAGGAAGGGTTCTGCCGGACCGGCCTCCTGCCGAGGGTCTCCAGTTACAGCCCGCACTTCGGCGAAGAGCCCCCGCTGGTGGGGAGGAACGGGTCGGGGACGATATTCTTTTCGGGCTGCAACATGCGATGCGAGTTCTGCCAGAACTACGAAGTCAGCCAGTGCGGGGTCGGCTACGCAGTCCCGTGCGAAGACCTCGCCGCGATCATGCTGCACCTGCAGGACCGCCGATGCCACAACATCAACTTCGTCTCCCCCTCGCACGTCGTCCCCCAGATCCTCCGTGCGGTCGTTCTCGCCGCCTCCCAGGGCCTCAGCCTCCCGCTGGTCTACAACAGCGGGGGCTACGACTCCGTGGATACCCTGCGGCTCCTCGACGGCGTCATCGACATCTACATGCCGGACGCGAAGTACGGGCAAGACGACGTGGCACTGGAACTCTCCCATGCCCCCGACTACACCGGTCGCATGCATGCCGCACTCGCGGAGATGCACCGGCAGGTCGGGGACCTGGAGGTCAGAGACGGCATTGCGGTGCGGGGCATGATCATCCGCCACCTGGTGCTCCCCGGAAACCTCGCGAACAGCGAAATAGTGATGAAGTTCATCGCCGACGAGATATCGCGGGACTCCTACGTGAATGTCATGGCCCAGTACCACCCGGCATGGAGGGCAGCCGAGGGGGGGAGAAGCCCGGTGCTTGCGGCGCTGCAGCGCCCGATCACAGCGCGGGAGTACCGGTATGCCATCGATTGCGCAAAGGAAAACGGCCTCTCACGGGGGTTTCCGTGAGAGACGGGTGGTACTGCCACCAAAAGAATATTCGTTCGAGGAGCCCAGGATCGTGTGGTGCAGGGCAGGGGAGAGTCCGGGACCCGTTACGCGGCGATGAGCGATATCGGGGGCAGAGAGCAGAATGAGGACGCTTACTTTGCCGACCGGATGGACGGGTATCACGTCTTCGCCGTCGCGGACGGGCTGGGGGGGCATGCCAGCGGGGAGGTTGCGAGCAGGATGGCGGTTGAAATCCTCGCGGAGGCTGCCCGCGAGGGTCTGCCGGAGACTCCGCCCGCCGCAGTCCTCGAGCGCGCGTTCCAGCGCATAAACGCCGCAGTGTACTCGTATAACCAGGAGAAGAACCTGAACGCCGGAACAACGCTCTCGGCGGCGATCGTCAGCGGCTCCGGCAGATGCTGGATAGGCACGGTAGGCGACTGCAGGACCCATATCATCACGTCGTCGTCCGTCTGGCATACGCGCGACCAGAGTTACGTCCAGAGCCTTGTTGACGCAGGGGTTCTCTCCCCTGCGGAGGCGATGCTCCACCCGAAAAAGAACATCCTGACCCAGGCGCTCGGCCTCGCGGCCCGGGTGCAGGTCGACCTTGATGAGCGGGAACTCGCAGGGGCGGTTCTCGTCATCAGTTCGGACGGGCTCCACGACTACGTCCCGGCGAGGACCATCCAGGAGATCGTGCTCGCCGGCGATCCCGATACGGCATGCCGGAGACTGATCGGTGCCGCCAGGGACGCAGCAAGCACCGACAACACCACGGTGATCGTCGGGCGATTCTAAACGCCGTCCCGCTCGCACCTTCGGTGCTTAAACTCCTGCCCCGTTCCTGCGGAGCGCCGCAACGATTGCGACACGGACGCCGGCGGCCGCCTCGTCTCCGAGAGCCGCTTGCAACAGCCCGATCGCCTCACAGCCCCCGATCCTTCCAAGGGATGAGGCAGCACTCCGCCGCACGAACTCGTTCTCGTCGCGCTGCATGACCCCAAGATGCGTAACCGCGCGCGGGTCGCCGAGCAGCCCGAGCCCCTTCGCCGCCATGTAGCGAACATGGTCCTTCCCGTCGTCGAGGGCAGCGGTGAGAGCCGCATACGCTTCACCGTCGCCGATCTGTCCAAGGACCTCCGCCGCACGGTAGCGCACCTTCCAGTCGCTGTTCTGCAGCAAGGCTATGCAGGCGGATACGGCAGGCTTTCCTATCGCCGCAAGCCCGCACGCTGCCTCTGCCCGCACCGCCTTATCCGGATCGGATAATTGGGACAACAGGGTCTGCAGGTCCTGCTCATTCAAACGATCGTCTTCAGTCTTGCTCTGCGTCATCTTGCGTCACATCCGTAGTGTAAGCCCGGGCTTACATCACACGTTGAGGCGGATTTGTAATAAGTTCTTAGGACCGCCGGAAACAGTTGCAGGCACGGTATCCCGGCGGACGCCTTCTGCCGTCAGGTCAGAAACCCGGAGGCATATATGACCAGACTTGCGAAAATAAGAAGACCTGTCCCGAGGACGAGCGCCCCCAGACCGTCCAGTAAAGGGTCGCTCTCAATCCATTTTTCTGAAGCATGCATGGCACCGGATACTGCACCAAGGCATATACTTTTTGCCCAAAGAATAGAAATAAAATCTAGTATACAACCATTTTCATAACGCCGGCTGCCGGATAGAAGCACCTGGAGATTATTGCCGGATTCACGAGACGTTCCAGTAGATCCCGGAGAGTTCGGCGCCCGTCGTCATCACCGGCGAGGATACGCTCTGCTCGAAGAAGAAAAAATGAAAATGACGCCCAGGACGGAATTCGAATCCGTGTCGATGGCGTGACAGGCCATCATGATAGGCCACTACACTACCTGGGCACTTTTTGTTGAGGGATCCCGCCTCCCGGATTCGAACCGGGGACATCGCGGTAGCCGCGCAGTTCGCCCGAGAGCGATGACTATACTACAGCCGCGCACTCTACCAGTCTGAGTTAAGGCGGGTCTCTGCTCTAATAATGTAAGGGCCCGTAGTTATTAAACGTTTCGGCGAGTCTTCCGGGCACTAAACGGCCAGGGCGTCATTCTATAAATATAACCTCAGATAATGGGTATGTATGAACCCTACAAACGCCGATGCGCCCAGGAACGCTGAAGCGTACTGTCTTCTTCGCCGATAGCCGTGCGAAAAGTAACGTCACTGTTTTCGACACCACACTGCGCGACGGTGAACAAACACCGGGCATCTCATTCACGCTGGAAGAGAAACTCGGTATTGCAGAGCAGCTCTCCGCGATAGGAGTACACGCCATCGAAGCGGGCTTTCCCGCATCATCCGATGCCGAACGCGAAAGCGTCAGGGCCATCAGGGGTCTCGCGCTCGACGCGCAGGTCTGCGGCCTCGCACGGTCGTTACGGGCCGATGTGGATGTCTGCATCGACTGCGACGTCGATATGGTCCATGTCTTCATCCCGACCTCCGACGTCCAGCGCGAGTACACCATCAAAAAGACCCGCCAGCAGGTCCTCGAGGCCACCGGCGATATCATCGCGTATACCCGTGACCATATCGGCCAGTGCATGTTCTCCGCCATGGACGCCACCAGGACCGATCCGGATTACCTGATAGAGGTATACCGTGTTGCGGTGGACGCCGGGGCCACGATCATCAACGTGCCCGACACGGTCGGGGTGATCACCCCGACGGCCATGAAAAACCTCATCGAGCGAATCGCCCGGGAGGTGGACTGCCCGATCGACGTCCACTGCCACAACGACTTCGGGCTTGCGGTGGCAAACACCATCGCAGCAGTCGAGGCCGGCGCCTCTCAGGTGCAGGTGACGGTGAACGGCATCGGCGAACGTGCAGGAAACGCCGATCTCGCGCAGACCGTGATGGCATTATCGTCCATCTACGGGATCGATACCGGCATCCGGACAACGAGCCTCGTGGAGACCTCCAGGCTCGTCTCACGCTACGCAGGGATGAGCATACCCTCCACGCAGCCGATCGTCGGCGAGAACGCCTTCGCCCACGAGAGCGGGATCCACTCCCACGGCGTGATCACCCGGTCGGATACGTTCGAGCCCGGGATCATGACACCGGAGATGGTCGGTCACCGACGCAGGCTGAAACTCGGCAAGCACGCCGGCAGGCATGCGGTCAGGCAGATGCTCGCCGAGGTGCATATGGAGCCCGGCGACGCCCAGCTCGACGAGATCGTCGTGCGCGTGAAGGAGATAGCCGGTAAGGGCAAGCGGGTGACGGATGCGGACCTCTACGAGATCGCCGGAAGCGTCATGCAGCTCGCGCCCGACGAAAAGATCCTGCAACTCCAGGATGTCGCCATTATGACCGGCAACCATGTGCTCCCGACAGCCAGCGTCAGGGCGATCATCGACGGCAAAGAGCGGATCTTCTCGAGCGTCGGGAACGGGCCGGTGGATGCGGCCGTGCGAGCGATCCTCGGCATCATCCCGGCCCCGGTTCACTTGAAAGAGTTCAACATCGAGGCGATCTCCGGGGGCACCGATGCTCTCGGCCACGTCACCATCGCCGTCGAGGATGAAAAGGGCCGGGTCTTTGATGCCAGCGCCTCAAGCGACGACATCATCCTCGCATCGGTCGAGGCGGTGGTCAACGCGATCAACCTCGTCTGCCGGACACGAAAGAATGACAGCGAGCGGGAGGAGTGAGGAACTCACTCCCCGTCTCCAGAAAAAGAATTTCAGGCGGCGCCGGGAGGCTGCTGTTTGCCTTCCAGCGCACCCCTGATCTGTGAGGATAACTGCTCGAACCTGCTCTGCAGGGCCTTCTCCTGCTTCTCGAGCGACTTAACCCGGAGATCGAGCGTCTCGACGCGGTCGTTTAAGGAGGCAAGCACCTGCTCCTTGCTCTTCTGCATCATGATGCTGCCGACGTTCATGAAGACCGCCGCGTCCTCGGGGACATCAGCCAGATCTTCGACCGCCCGCTTTGCTTCACGGATCGTCATTTCGTACTGTGCTTTCTGCGAGACCACAGTCTGCAGCTGCTGCTGCATCTGCTGGAGCATCGCCAGCTGGTTCTGTACTTTCGGTGGGATATTTTCCATATTCATCAACCCTCCTGAAATAGGACGAAGATCGGTAACAATATTTCGGGTGGCGGACAGGGGCCTTCCCGGCTCTCTGCCCTTTCTCTACATGGTAGGGGCGTGGAGCCCATAAAAGGTGAGGGTTCGCGGCAGAGATCTCCGTCGCGTGCCTTCTGCGGCCCGTCACGTGCGCAAGGCCGGGGCGGCGATCTCCCGCATCTCGACGGCTATGGTGATCAGCCGCAGCCAGGTGTTGAGGGCCGCCCGGAGCGCGGGTATATCGGTGGCAGTCACCTCGAGAACGAGCGTATCGTCACCTACGAGGCGTACACGGGCGGACGACCGGTCCCCCACGTCGCCCATCTCCTGGCAGACGGAGAGGTAGAGGGCGCGGGCATCGTCGGCAGTGAACCGGAAGACTGCCGTATGTTTCACCGGACAACCTTCAGGGTATAGCGCTTCCGTTGCGTCCCGTCAAAGACGATACGATGTTCCGGGAGGGTCTCGCCGGCAAACACGACGTCGATCTGGTCCTTGAGCGCCTCGTATATGAAGCGGTCCGAGACGAAGACCCCGCGCGCGATCACGCCCGGGCGCTCTTCGACATTGAAGGACTTAACAACGATCTCCACCAGCGGCTCTCCGCTCGCAAAAGCCTGGATGAGAAAAAGAGGGCCAGATTTGGAGACGATCAGAACCGTCTCGTCGAGGGAGAAGAGGTCGCCCATGCCCGCCTTGCCACGGGTGACATACTCCCCCCCGATCGAGAACGCCAGATCCCGGGAGAGGGAGCGCACCTCGGGAACCGGTTTACGTGACGTCGTGACGACCGTCATCGAGCCTTCAGATCTTTTATTCCGGCTCCGCGTTCCTTGAAGAGGATGCGGTGTCCACAGTAGGGACAGCGAATATTGACGTCGATTTCTACTTTCTGTTTACAACGAGCGCACTTATAGGCAGCCACGACTGATTAACCCTCCTTCTGCAGCGAGCGCTCGATACTCCTTGTAGCGACACGCATCGCCGGTGTCTCCGGAACGTAGCTCCCGCCTGCAAATTTAAATCCGCACTTGCGGCACGCCCAGATTCCCGTTCCCTCACGCTTGACTGCGACCTGATCGCAGCGGGGGCAGGGGTGGCTCGCGCGGGAGACCTGCTCGATCTGGTTTATTCTCTTCCGGATAAACCGGCCATACCTCGGGCCCATACGCCCGGCACTCCCGACTACCTTGCCCTTAGCACTCTGTTTGCGGCTTGCCATTTCGCTTACCTCCAATACGTCCTCTAATTTTTGTGTTGTCGATTAATATAGTTAATCACGACATGCGTTCGATGATCCGCGTCTCTGCATTTCCCCTGGAGAGTTTGTTGACCAGATCGTAGAACTCGTCCTGGATGCCTGCCGGAATTCTGGCGACGGCAATCAGGGAGCCATCCTTCTGCCACTCGCTCTGTTCGAGCGTCACCGCGGTCTGGAGTTCCCCATAGGCCCTCGCGGCATAGTCTGATGGGATCTTCACGGCGATGCGGACTTCCTCGAACCGGATGGGGAGAAGCGGCCGGAGTGCCTTGACCACCTCTTTGACCTGCTCCTCGACGGATTTGAAGGGGTCGATGCTCACCCTCGCCTCTTCCATGGCAAGTTCGATGCGCTGGGGCGGGTGAGGGAACCCGGACTGCGGGTTGACGGCGTTCCTCGCGATGAACGTGATGACCCGGTTCCGCTTCTCTGCAATAAGGTGGCGGCGCTGTTCGGAGGTGAGATGGATCTCACCCTTCTTGATGATCCGGAGCGCAGCCGGTTCGAACTCGGTCGTCTTGAAGACCTTTACGAGGGACTCGTCGGAAGCCCGTTCGGCGTGGGCGGAGTTTGAGAAGATGGAGTCGGCTGCAACCACATCCTCGAGATCGATCTCCTCCCCCTGCCGGATACGCATGGCCTGATCGGGGTCGACGAGCACTTCGAACCGTTCTCCGTAGCTCTCAAGCCGGGCTACGACTGCCTGATCCAGGGGTATCATAGAAGGTAACGCTCACTCCTCGAACTGGTCGACGTAACTCTTCACTTCGTCCTTCTCCAGCTTCCGGAACTCCTGGTTCGCGATGGAGACAACGCCGATCTCGATGGCGCTCACGTCAAGCTTGCCCTCTGTCGCGGCATGCAGGGCCTTGATACCGAGTACGATGGCGCCGGCGAAGTCCGCCTCCTCACGGTACTCGTCCTCGAAGACCTTCATGACCGCAGGCCGGCCCGTGCCGATCCCGGTCGCCTTGTACTCGAGCAGCGTACCGCTCGGATCGGTCTCGAACAGCCGGGCCTCCCCGTCGCTGACTCCTGCGATCAGGAGAGCAGTCCCGTAGGGGCGCGCACCGCCGAACTGGGTGTAGGTCTGCATGTGGTCACAGAGTTTCTTGGCCAGGGTCTCGACGTTGATCGGTTCGTTGTAAGAGACCCGATTGATCTGCGACTCGACCCGTGCCCTGTCCACGAGAGACCGCGCATCGCCGACGAGGCCGGAGGACGCCACACCAAGATGCGTGTCGATCTTGAAGATCTTCTCAATAGAGACCGGCTCGAGGAGACGGGACGTCACCCTCTTATCAACGATCAGCACGACGCCTTCGCTGCACTTAATTCCAACGGCTGTCGTGCCCCGCTTCACCGCTTCTCTGGCGTACTCGACCTGGTAGAGCCTTCCATCCGGGCTGAAGACTGTGATCGCCCGGTCATATCCCATTTGATATTGTGGTTGCATTATCGTTCCTCCAAATCGACTTCGGTGAAAAACAATGACTTCTGATGCTTAATACCTTTTTCGACCAAATCAACCTTTTGACGGGGATAGCGGTACACCGTGAAATAGGTTTCCCCGAACTTCACTTCCCCGGCCTCGGAGAGAGGCCGGATCGGTTTCATCCGGCGCCGCAGTGCATGAATGGTCCCGGAGGTGGCGACAGTCCGGAGTGCGGCCCGCTCATCGGCGATCGCGTTGACCGTTGCAAGAGCGGTGGCGATATCCTTCTCTGTTCCCCGCCGGCACCGGACCACGATGTACCCCCCGTCGCAGAAGACCACCGCCGGTTGCGCAAAACCGATAGCCGCATCGCCCCAGAGGGAGGTCGCGGCCTCGATGACCGAGAGGTAGACCTGTTTCTGGTCCCACGCCACCCCGTACGGGAGAATCCGTGCCAGGATGTAACGCCGCTTTGCCCGCATCGCCGGGGGCCTCGGCTTCATCTGACCACCTTCACAGGCTGGTCCGGTTGGGTGATCCGGTCGATGGACGAGAGGGCCTCACTCACTTCCTCCCCGGTCATACCGAAGAGTGCGCAGAGACCCCGGACGTCGCGGACTGACCGCTGCTCAAGGATCGAGCGTGCACCCGACGATATCGTCAGGGGAAAGCCGTAACGCCGCTGCAGCGAGAGGATGTCCGTGTACCGCTGCAGTGCCCTCTGGCGCTTCGTCCCGCGGAGCTGGATGATTGGGGCCATCGAGATATCTACTGCCACGTTATGCTCCGCCGCCGACCGTGCGGCGACGTGATCGAAGGCGTTCCTCCGGGTGGCATGGATGTTCCTGACGACGTGCACCCCTTTCAACGTAACGATGGCCCGGTTGAAGGAGATATCTCCTGCATTGACGTAGACCACATCGGCACGCCGGACGGTGGGCTCGCGCACCTGCCTGATGACCTCTTTTTGGGATGCTGCGCTGATCACGGCACCCCGGAGGACCTCCGGCCCGTCAGGCCGATGCCCGACGTCTCCGATAGCGACGATGCTATCGAACCCGAGCCCTGCTGCCTCAAGCGCCATCCGCGCAAGCGTCGAGTCACCGACAGGATAGGGGTGTATACTTGCGTCTGTGATCTTCATCGGAGTAAACCGTATACAAAAAAAGGGTTATTTGCCGCGGTTCGCATGGGAACGTAGGCTCGGGCGTGTCTTCTCGGTTCCACGTCCGCGCGTCCGCATCCCGCGTCCCTTCATGCCGGCAGAGGTCTTGCCGCGCTCTGCCCGGCCCCGGTGAACCGGGTCGGCCAGCCATGCGAGGTTCCGGTCGCTCCGGACCGACGGGTGGTGCCCATCGACCAGGATCACCTCAAACCACCTGGACCGTCCGTCCTCTCCAACCCAGTAGGAGTTCAATGCCTCCATGTTCGGGAACTTGCGGGACGCACGCTCTTCGGCCATGCGCTGCAGGCTCTTTGCGGGGGTCATCCGGCGCATACCCATGCGGGCGGACCTGCGCCCGCGGATGTACCTGGGCTTCCTTCGGCCACCGCGGCGGATCTTGACCCGCACAACGATGATTCCCTGCTTGGCCTTGAATCCGAGCGAGCGGGCCCGGTCGATCCGGGTCGGGTGCTCGACACGTACGATACTCCCTTCGCGCCGCCAGACCTGGAGACGCTGCCAGAGGAGGCCTTTGACCTCAGATCTGTCAGGCCGCTTCCATGCCTCGCGAACGTAGGCATACATTGACTTTGCCATCTTTTAATCACCTCAGGTTCAGCGTTTCCGCCACATTCCTATCCGGGACGTGTCCCGTGGTTCCTAACAGGTTGGCGAGAATGTTAATAAAGGATTCCTTTCGGCGGCATGGGTGCCCGCACGAGGACCTAAACACCCTTGCGCTTCTCCACAACATGGATGGCATCCATCCGGGTGACGGGGTACTGTCCGTTCTCGTCTTTCTCTGCCGACTTGACCATATCCCAGACGGTGAGGAGAGCAACGGAGACGCCGGTGAGCGCTTCCATCTCGACACCCGTCTTCCCGTAGGACTTCACGCGGGCGATCGCCTCGATGTAGCCGTCACCCTCCTCGAAATCGACGGTGATGCTCCCGAGCGGTATGGGATGGCACATAGGAATGATGCGCGGCGTGTCTTTCACCGCGAGGGTGGCCGCCACCCGTGCGGTCGCGAGGACGTTGCCCTTGACTGCGGTTCCTCCCCATATGGCCCGGAGCGTCTCGCTCCGCAGGTAAATTCTGCCGCTGGCAACCGCTTCCCGGACGACCTCGGGCTTTGCCGAGATGTCCACCATCTGCGCGCGGTCGTTCTCGATGTGGGTGAAGACCGGGGTCTCGCCGTGTTTGCCGGACTCGTTCATGTGTATCAGGAGATCTTCTCTTTTTTTGGGCATAAAAGAAGACGTCTCCGGGCAGGTCACTCCGGTGCTCCCCGCCGGAAGAGTTCTTCCGGGATGTAGTCCAGCATATCGGTGGCGAGCATACCGTTCCCCCGCCCTTCGCTCGCCCGCATGCCGGCCCTGCCGCTCACGTACGCAGCGGTGCAGGCTGCCTCGAACGCCGGGACCTGGCAGAAGAGCGCCCCCGCGACACCAGCAAGCAGGTCGCCCGTTCCTCCGGTGGTCATGGCAGGAGTCCCGGTCCGGTTGAACCTGACCCTTTCCCCATTGGAGACGACGTCGACCGGGCCTTTGAGCAGGATGGTCCCCCCCGTGGCGGCAGCCTTCACGCACCGGCCGCGCGCGACGAGGTCCGCCGGGGGTTCCGTCCCGGTCATCCGGGCGAGCTCGCCCGCATGCGGGGTGTAGATCGTCTCTTTTGCCGCCGGCAGGGGGCGGACGAGCGCATCGGCATCGAAGACCGCCCTCTTCGCCGCCCCGGCGATGGCGAGCACGACGTCGTGGCTCTCTTTCCCGAGGCCCATGCCGCAAACGACCACGTCGGCACGCCCGACGAGCGAAAGGATCGTCTCCAGGTGGTCGCCCGTGATCGCGTTCCCCTCCAGGCGCTCGTAGATCAGGTCGGGCATGGGGATATACGCGGGAGAGGCGATCCGCACGATATCGGCCCCGGCACGGAGCGCCCCCATCGCCGCGATGTAGGGCGCCCCCTGGTAGGGCCCGCCGCCGACGACGAGAACCTCGCCGCCGGCACCCTTGTGGGCTCCGGTCGCCCTCGCCGGGACGAGAAGGAGATCGCCGGGGCCGGTGCAGACCTCGGCCTCGAGCGGGATACCGATATCCACGACGTCCGCTCCCTCCACCTTGGGCCGGTGAAACGAGACGATCCGGCTCGCCCGCATACCGGGGGTGGGGATATCGGCGGCGACGACTGGCGCAGGGCTTCCATTCGCCCGGGCAACGAGGGTTGCGAGCGGCTCCCGCACCGCGCCCGATGCCCCGGTCCCGAGCATTGCATCGACGATGATGTCAGTCTCCTCGAACATGCGGGAGAGCGCGTCGACGTCTGAGGCACACCGGACCGGGTGGCGAGCAACAGAACAGTGCCGGAGGAGCGATGCCTGGACGGTAGCCGAGGCGGTCATCGAACCGCAGTCGGGGTAGACGACGTCGACCGAATCAAGGTGCTGGAGGTACCGGGCCGCCACCATCCCGTCGCCGCCGTTGTTCCCCCTCCCGCAGAGGACGAGGACGCGGGAGGGGCCGTAGGTCAGCACGGCATCCGCGAGCGCCTTGCCTGCGCACTCCATCATCGAAAGCGTGGAGTGGCCCAGCGCGACGGCATTCTCTTCGACTGCCCGCATCCGCCCGGCGCCGATCACGCCGACCTCCAGAAACTCCCGCATTCCGTTTGCTGCCATGTACCGCCTCTCCAGGAGTGTTGTCTGATCGGTGCTATGGCGGTATGATCATAGATATCTTTTGAAAAGAGGGTGTGCGGGAGGACAACGATGGGAAAAGCGAGGACAGGGTTTGGAAGAAACAAAGCGACCGAAGGGAGGGAATAATCCCGGTAAACTGGACCGTGGAGTTATCGCCATTGGGGGAACGACGCTCCGTAGGAGCGGAGTTCGAGCACCGAAGGTGCGAGGTGGGGCTGACGGGGAGGGGGGAGCATCCCCCCTTCCCTGTCTCTACCTCGTAGTGGGCACCTGTAACCCCCACCCCACCCGCGCTTCGCGCTCCTCCCCCGCCCCGAGGGGCGGGGGCAGTGCGTGGCGATATCCCCACGGTCCAGCGTACGGGGCTCTTCATCGTTGCAGTTGTTCTGAGATCGGGATCGTATTAGGCACGCCCGGACGACCCCTGGAGCAGGTTGGATAGTCCGTCGCTTGAAGACTTAGCCACCCATGCTCCAACTCTGTATTTTATCCGCCCCTTCCAAACCCCCCCGATCTCCCTCACTCACATGCTTTATTGACACTCACGGCGCACTACTATGGAGATGGCCCTCGAAAACGATGTGCGGAGAGCGGCAGATACTATCTGCGAAGCGGAATCGGTGACGATCATCTCCCACATCGACGCCGACGGCATCAGCACGGAGTCGATCCTCTCGCAGGTGCTCACCCGCGAGGGCAGATCGGTCAAATCGGTCTTCGTCCGCCAGCTCGAGCCGATGGCGATGCGCCATGTCCAGAAGGACGACTCGCTAAAACTCTTCACCGACCTCGGGGCCGGCCAGCAGAGCCTTCTTGAGGAGCACGGTCTTTCTGCCGACGAGGTCCTGATCCTCGACCACCACGTCAGCCAGCCCTGCGCCACGGCCTACCCCCAGGTGAACTGCCTGGATTACGGATTTACCCGGATGAGCGCCGCCGGCATCGCCTACCTGGTCGCAAAGGCGATCGACCCGACAGGCACCGACCTTGCCAAACTCGCCGTGGTCGGGAACGTCGGAGATATGATGGCCCGGGAGAACCGCGGGCTGGTCGGTCCGGCACGCGAGATCGTCCAGGACGGTGTAGAGTACGGCAACATCGTCGTGCATAAACCGGACCTGAACTGCTACGGGACGTCCACCCGCCCGGTCCACGTCTGCCTCGGCTACTGCGACGACCCCTACATCGACGGGATCTCGAACAGCACGAGCGGGGCGCTCCGGTTCCTGGAGAAACTCGGCGTTGCGTTAAAGACACCCCGGGGCGGCTGGCTCGTCTGGGAAGAACTCCCCTTCGATGACAAACGCAAGATCATCAGCGCCCTTGCCCAGCAGCTCATCGCGCACGGGAGGGAGACCGACCGCCTGCTCGCCGAGACCTACATCTTCCCCGACGAGCCGGAACGGACGCCGCTCCGGAACGCCTCGGAGTACGCCACTCTCTTGAACGCCTGCGGCCGGTGGGCAAAGCCCGGGGTCGGGGGCAGCATCTGCCGCGGGGACCGCGGGGACGCCTACCGCGATGCGGAGCAGATGCTCGCCCACCACCGGACGGTCATCCGCGACCTGCTCCAGTACATTCTCGATACCGGGGTGACCGAGTTATCCCACCTGCAGTACATCCACACCGGCGACCGGTTCCCCGACACCATCGTCGGGATCGGGGCGGGCATGGCTCTCTCCAAACTGAACTGGCAAAAACCGATGATGGTGCTCGCCGCTATGGTGGACGAACCTGAGGTCACCAAGGTCTCGATGCGGACGAACGAGTGGGCGCTCGCCCGGGGCATCGACCTCCAGGGGGCGCTTGTCGAGGCGTCGGGCGAGGTAGGCGGCGCAGGCGGCGGGCACCGGATTGCGGCCGGGGCATTTATTCCGCATGATACAGAAGAGGAGTTTGTTGATAGTGTTAACCGAATACTCAAACGACAGTGCGCTTCAGCGGATCCGGGTAATAGCTGACTTCCAGTTCGGCGCCGGGGCAGGAGCTGCGGTATTTCCCGACGAATGCACCTTTCAGTTCTCGACGACGGGACGCGTTCGCCAGATTCGCCTCGGGAAAGAGAGGCTTGCCACCGTCAGAGCACAGGACGGCCGGCTGACCCTCGGGGTCGCCGGAGCGGCTCGCCTCGCGGCTGTTCTTGCCCCCCCGGCCTACCGGGTGGCGGTGCAGGAGGATGTGGCCCCGTTCATTGCGGACGGAAAGAATGCGATGGCGAAACACATCATCGCCGCCGATGACGGCATCCGCGCAGGGGACGAGGTGCTGGTGGTGACCCGAGACGACGTGCTCCTCGCCACCGGGGGAGCCCTGCTCTCCGGCCGGGAGATGCTGGCATTTAATTACGGTGTAGCGGTAAAAGTACGACAGGGGAGAGGATCGGAATGTTTCCAGGAAAGGTAAACCCGAAAAAGATGAAGCAGATGATGAAGCAGATGGGCATGGAGATGGAGGAGATCGAGGGCGTAGAGAAGGTCGTGATCTACACGCCTGCGGGAAACTACGTCTTTGATGATGCTCAGGTCGTCGCGACCACCATGCAGGGGGCCACGAGTTATCAGCTCACGGGAGAGGCCCGATTCGAAGAGGCAGTCCCGGAGATCCCCGAAGAAGACGTCGCACTCGTCGCATCCCAGACCGGTAAAACAGACGAGGTTGCGAGGGCGACGCTCATCGAGACCCGTGGTGACATCGCCGAAGCGATCCTGAAACTCTCGCAGCAATGATCGAAGACGGCGAACGCCTCCTGCTCGTCAGTGAGGACCGTGAGTACTTCGTGAAGGCAGGCGAAGGGAAGTTCTCCACCGACCGGGGCATGATCGACCTCGGAGCGCTCGCAGGTATGAACTCCGGGGACGAGATACGGACCCATCTCGACGTCCCGTTCAGGGTTCTCCGCCCCCGGCCGACCGACTTCTTCGTCCACGCGAAACGGAGCGGAGCACCCATGCTCCCGAAGGATATCGGGATCGTGATCGCCTACACGGGCATGAATCACGAGGACACGGTCCTTGATGCCGGCACCGGGAGCGGCGTTGCCGCAATCTACTTCGGGAACATCGCCCGCGAGGTGAAGACCTACGAGGTGCGCCCGGAGTTCGCCAGACTCGCGGCCAAAAACGTCGAGAACGCCCGGCTCAAGAACGTCGAGGTGGTCGCGGCCGACATGCTCGAGGCAACCGGCGAATTCGACGTCGTCCACCTGGACCTGACGATCACGCCGGCACACGTGGAGCACGCCTTCTCGCTCCTTTCGCCCGGCGGCTACCTGGCATGCTACACTCCGTTCCTCGAGCATACGTTCGTCGCACTCGATGCCGCAACGCCGCTCTTCCGCGACGTCCACTGCTACGAGTGCATGGAACGGGAACTGACGCGCTCCGCACGGGGAACCCGTCCGTCTACCCGGGTCGCCCACAGCGGCTACGTCACAATCGCACGAAAATAAAGGGGGTCACTCCCGCAGCGGGCGCTCCCACCCGGTATAGCCGCAGTAGATGCAGCAATCGCCACCGCAGTGCCGGCACTTCTGCGACGGCTGCGGCACCATCACGGTACCCTTTTTATTACAGTACATACACCCAAGCCCCCCGCAGTGAGAACAGACTTCAGGGGCATACTCTACGTTCTCTTCGGACACGAGTTCTCCTCCAGAATTATATGGGGCGGGCGAAGGTGACAAAGGTTGTTGTGGGGGCCGGGCACGCACCCGAAAAAAAGGTATTAGTGGGTGGGAGGCGAACCACTACTCAGGAGAGAAGAGGGGCTTTGTCCGTGTCATGGCGGGAGGGGCGGAAGATTCGGGCGCCCGCCGGACGAAAAGCCCCGGAAGGTAGCCGCACGATGTACCACATTATCTCTATCCGCGATTTTGAAAGGAGTGATCTCGATTATCTGCTGGACCGGGCAGGGGAGTTCGATACCGGGAAGTATCGGTCCCATGTGCTTGATGATAAACTTGTGGCCCTCCTCTTCTTTGAGCCCAGCACCAGGACAAGGATGTCGTTTGCGACAGCCATGGCCCGGCTCGGCGGGCGGTCGATCGGTGTCGATTCCGTTGAGGCAAGTTCTATCGTCAAGGGAGAGACACTTGCAGACACCATCCGGGTGGTGAGCAGTTATGTGGATGCCATCGTGCTCCGCCACCCCAAGGAAGGGGCGGCACGCCTGGCAAGCGAGTTCGCCTCGGTGCCGGTCATCAACGCCGGCGACGGCGCGGGGCAGCACCCGAGCCAGACGCTGCTCGACCTCTACACCATCCGGCAGTCGATGCCGATCGACGGGATCAACGTCGGGCTCCTCGGGGATCTCCGCTACGGCAGGACCGCACACTCGCTGGCGCTCGCCCTCTCCCTCTACGGCGTCACCCTGCACACGATCGCGCCGGGGGGCCTCGAGATGCCGACGAACATAACCCTCGAACTCCGGGAGCGCGGCATGGAGGTGATCGAGCATGCGAGCGTCGAGGAGGCGATCCGGGAGCTCGACGTCCTCTACGTCACGAGGATCCAGCGCGAACGGTTCCCGGACTCAGCGTCGTACTACAACGTCGCGTCCAGTTACCGGATCACGCCCGATCTTTTCGCCGGGGTCCGGGATCACCTGATGATCCTCCACCCTCTCCCGCGCGCCGGGGAGATCGACCCTGCGGTGGACAGTACGCCGTATGCACGCTACTTTGAGCAGGCAAGGAACGGTGTTCCCGTCAGGATGGCGCTTCTCCATGAGGTGATGAAGTGACCAAGAAAGACCCGTCAGGAGGGCTGATCATCAGCCCTATCAAGAACGGCACGGTCATCGACCACATCACGGCCGGTGAGGCGTTGAACGTCCTGCGGATACTCGGCATCACCGGGTCGACCCCGGAATGCCTGAGCATCGCCACAAACGTCAGGAGCAAACGGATGGGGCGGAAGGATGTCGTCAAGATCGAGAACCGGGAACTCCGCACGGAGGAGGTCGACCGGATCGCCCTGCTTGCACCGCAGGCAAAGATCAACATCATCCGGGATTATCGGGTGGTGGAGAAGAAGGGTGTGGAAATCCCGAAGATCCTCAAAGGCGTGGTCAGGTGCCCGAACCCCGGCTGCATCACGAACACGAGCGAGCCCGTAGAGAGCACGTTCGAGGTGCTCCCCAAGGGGCTGCACTGCCTCTACTGCGACTGGCTGATCAAGGACGATATCGCAAACCACATCATCTGATCAGGCGTCCATGCCGGTCGATCTCCCCACGGTAGACCCGGGTGCTCGAGATCCGCCGGCCGTCTTCGGCGAGGACGCATGAGATCTCATGGAGGTCCACTTTTTTCCGTCCCCGGTCACGCCGGAGGTCGTTGATCTCCACGGCAACCGGGAAGGTCTCCTCCGAGACGACGAGGATGTCGAAGTCCGCATCGAGGGCGCTGCCGTAACGGTCGGCGAGCGGCTCGACGTTCCACGCCGCAGTGTAGCCGTGCTCCCGGATGAAGGACGCAATGCTTGCCAGCCGTTCCGGATAGGAGTGGACGGGGTGCACCTTTGCGCCGGCAAACTCATCGGTCGTCAACCCGATGATCACCTCCCCGTCAGGCCCGGCGAGTTCAAAGGAGCGGGCGAGGAGTTTCCTGTGCCCGGCATGCAGGGGATCGAACGTCCCCCCGACCATCACTTTCATTCGGAGGCGTTTGCCGCGAGGGGACTTATGGGTAGTGATCGGTGTTGAGACGAAGAGGGAGGGAGAAGATTTTGTATCGACGCAACCAACAGTAGACGTACTATGGAGAGCGGATCAGTCGTGGGGGACCGCGTCTTTATTGCGGAGAACGCAACCGTCATCGGAGATGTGACGCTCGCCGACGATGTGAATATCTGGTTTGGGGCCGTGGTCCGGGCCGATAGGGATACGATCACGGTAGGAACAGGCTCAAACATCCAGGACAACGCCGTCGTCCACACCACGATCGGGTTCCCGGTCGGGATCGGGGCGGAGGTCTCGGTCGGTCACGGCGCCATCCTGCACGGCTGCACCATCCGCGATCGGGTGCTCGTCGGGATGGGCGCCATCGTCCTGAACGGCGCGGTGGTGGGGGAAGGCTCCATCATCGGCGCCGGCGCCGTGGTGACGGAAGGCAAGGAGATCCCGGCGCACTCGCTGGTCCTCGGCGTGCCGGGGAAAGTGGTCAGGGAGACGACGCCCGAGCAGCAGGAAGGCATCGTCCATAACGCGCGTGAATACGCCAAACTCGCAGGGAGGTACCGCCATGGCTGACGTCGCGGTCATCGGTGCCGGGGTTGCCGGCATCCAGGCGGCGCTCGACCTTGCGGACCATAATATCCACGTCCATCTCATCGAGCGCGAACCGACCATCGGCGGGCATATGGCCCAGCTCGACAAGACATTCCCCACCAACGACTGCTCGATGTGCATCCTCTCTCCAAAGATGGTGGAGGTGGCCCGGCACAAAAACGTCACCATCCACACCTGTTCCGAGGTCGAGTCAGTCGAGGGAGAGGTCGGCAGGTTCCTCGTCCGGGTCAGGAAGCACCCCCGGTACATCATCGAGGACGAGTGCAACGGGTGCGGCGACTGCATCCAGATCTGCCCGGTGGAGGTCTACAACCGGTTCGACGCCGGCATCGGCGTGCGGAAAGCAATCTACAAACCCCATGCACAGGCGGTCCCCGATATCGTCGTCAAGGACAAGGAGCACTGCATCGAGTGCGGCCTCTGCTACGACGTCTGCGGCAAGGAGGCGATCCTCCGCGAGGACGAGGAGCGCCTGATCGAGATAGAGGCGGCAAGCATCATCATCGCGACCGGTTATAAGACGTTTGACGCCCGGAATAAAGCGCAACTGCGCTACCTCATCATCCCCGACGTGATCACGAGCCTCGAGTTCGAGCGGATGATCAACGCGAGCGGCCCCACAGGCGGCAAACTCAAGCGGCTCTCGAACGGCAAACCACCCCGGAGCATAGCGTTCGTCCAGTGTGTCGGTTCCCGCGACCTCAGCGTCGGCCGCCCTTACTGCTCCGGGGTCTGCTGCATGTATGCGATGAAGAACGCCATGCTCATCCGGGAGAAGAACCCCGATATCGAGGTGACCGTCTTTTATAACGACGTCCGGGCATACGGCAAGGGTTACGAGGAGTACTACGAGCGGGCGAGGAGCCTCGGGGTCCGGTTCGTCCGCGGGTTCCCGGGCGAGGTGCTCGAGGAGAACGACCACCTGATGATGGTCGCGGAGAACACCGAGACCCGTGAGGTGGAGACGTTCCACCCGGACCTGGTGGTCCTCTCCGTCGGGCTTGAACCGGCCAATGGAGCAGAGGGGATGAGCCGGATGCTCGGGATCCCGAGGGACGAGTCCGGGTTCTTCAGCGTTACCGACCAGAAAGTCGGCCCCGTGCTCACGGTGAAGCCCGGGATCTACGTGACCGGGACAGCCACCGCGCCGAGGGATATCCCCGACTCGGTTGCCATGGGGGGAGCGGCCGCGATGCGGGCGTACCTGGACACGGTCAGGGTGGGATAGGCATGCCGGAGAGGGAAGAGCCCTACACCATCGAGTGGGATGCAGAGACTGGCTGCATCGTCTACATCGACCAGACCCTTCTCCCGGGCCGGTACGAGCAGATGCGGTGCGCAACCGTCGACGACCTCGCCCGGGCGATCGGGAGGCTTGAGATCCGGGGGGCACCTGCGCTCGGCATCGCCGGTGCGATGGGGGTGGCGCTCGCGGCCGTCCGGAGCACCGAGCAGGATCTCGACCGGTTTCTCGACGAGATACGCCGTGCCGCCGACCTGCTCAGGAGCACCCGCCCGACCGCGGTGAACCTCGCGTGGGGGATCGACCGCGTGGCAAGAAAGGTGGCGATGGCCGCATCGGTTGCCGAGGCGAAGGCGCTCGCGGTCGCCGAGGCGAACACCGTCGCACAAGAGGACGAACTGACCTGCCGGAGGCTCGGTGCGTTCGGTGAAGAACTCTTCCCGCCAGAGTGCACGGTGCTCACCCACTGCAACGCGGGAGCGCTCGCCTGCCGGTGCTGGGGGACGGCGCTCGGGACAATCCGGTCGGCGGTTGCGGCCGGAAAGAGCGTGCGGGTGCTCGCCTGCGAGACCCGGCCGCTGAACCAGGGGTCCCGGCTCACCTGCTGGGAACTCGCCCGCGACGGGATCGACGTGACCCTCATCCCCGACTCCTCGGCGGCATACCTGATGCGGAAGGGGAAGATCGACCTCGTCATCGTCGGTGCGGACCGGATCACCAAAGATGCGGTCTTTAACAAGATCGGGACCTACATGCACGCCGTTGCCGCTCATCACCATAAGATCCCGTTTTACGTTGCGGCGCCCATCTCCACGTTCGACCTTGCCCGGAGGGAGTCGGATATCACCGTCGAGGAGCGGGACCGCTCTGAACTCGCCTATTGTGGCGACCGGCAGCTCGTGCCCGACGGCGTGAGCGTGCTCAACTACGCCTTTGACGCCACCCCGCTCGACCTCGTCGATGCGATCGTCACCGAGATCGGGGTGCTGCGGCCGCCGTATGCAAAGTCTTTTCAGCTGGTCAAAAAAGAGGGGGCCTGACAATGACCTTCTTCGACTCCGGGATCTGGGTCCAGTTGATGACCATCATCGGGGAGTTTACGTTCTTCCTCATCCTCGGGATGCTGCTTGCCGCGATAGCCCTCGCCATCATCGCTGCCGCCTCGATCACCAACGGGAAGTTCTATCTCCCGCGGATCCTGATACCTGGCATGGTCCTCTTAGAGGGGCTCGTGAAGGCGTTCTGCAAGCTCCTCGGGCTGGATGACAAAGACCTCGTCACGTTCTTCATAACGCTCCGAAACACCATGAACACGAAGGCGTTCTCGGAGACTCCTGTGGAGCAGCGAGCGGTCTTCCTGCCCCAGTGCCTGCGGTCGGCGCAGTGTCCGGCACACCTGACCCCCGAAGGCTTAAAATGCCGGAACTGCGGCCGCTGTTCGGTCGGGGAGAACGCAGCGTGGCTGGAGAGTCTCGGGTATCGCGTCTTCATTGTCCCGGGCTCGACGTTCATCAAGCGGATGGTCAAGAAATATCGTCCGCGGGCGATCATCGGCGTCGGCTGCCTCATGGAGGTAAAAGACGGGATCGATATGTCCGACCGGATAGGGCTTACCGCCATCGGTGTCGTGAACTTAAAAGACGGGTGCGTGGAGACGGTAGCAGACTGGACCGCGGTAAGGGATGCGGCCCTGCTCGGCATCGAGTCCCCGTCAGGTGCCGTAGACTTTCACGGCCCTGCCGAATAGACGCTCGCTCGTGACCTTGCCGTAGACGAAGATCGTCTCGGCACTGTTCACATCCCCGATCCTGACGCCCGGCCGAAGGGTGATATCGCCTCCCGCCTGAATAGAATGGAGAC
>Ga0265294_10003057_pt1 | contig 21691 bp, 20 predicted proteins | sample MunlanPumphouse3_FD_192504 | JGI IMG/M metagenome (GOLD analysis project Ga0265294, IMG submission 192504) | Groundwater microbial communities from a municipal landfill in Southern Ontario, Canada - Pumphouse #3 | ecosystem: Environmental > Aquatic > Deep subsurface > Groundwater | place... | reverse complement strand
TCGCCGGTCTCTTCTTTTCTGATTCATAATTATAATTTTGCCGGCAAAAATACGCCACCGTCAGTTACTAATCAATATGGCGTTGGCGGGGGGGGATACAATTAGTACATGTTTACGACCCTGTAAAAGTGGAAAATAAGATTAAATATCACGAGAAAGAAATAGAAAAAGCTAAGAAATTAATTTCATAAATAGCGTAAAGGTCGGGTACTTTTGTGGTGGCATAGACCCCGTTGCAAAGTGACCAATGTTACTTGTCTGTAAAGACATAAGCACACAAACATGAGTTAATGTTTTCATTCATAAGAAAACCAAGCTCGCAGAAGAAAATCGCAAAACTAAGCGTTATATTATTAAATATCAATAATATAGACTTATCTATCAAGGCTATTTTCATGTCCACTCAATTCTTCTAAAACACTGAGTATAGTGATAAATAGGTATTTATGATTCTATGATAATTACATTTATAGAAGAAAGATACAATAAAAATGAGCCAAATGTAGCTTTTAATTGCCTTAATACAATATTATTTTTTTATTTCTTTTTTCATGTGTATCAATGCTGTTTGATTAGATTTTTTGTCAAGCCGTTTCTCAATGTCATATGGAAAGTATCCTAATTTATGGTATAACATAAGTCCAATCACATTTTGGTTAAAACATGAGATATGAATCTCTGATACATTATATTTTTTAATCGCTATATTTTCCATAACACCTATCAAATAAATACCGGCTCCTTTACCTCGAAACGATGGATTTACAATCACATTGCCAATCGAACAGTATCGGTCAACAATTGCCTCGTAAAAGTTTGCAAATCCAACAATGATATTATCACATAAAATCACAGTTGAATCATTCCTGCTATCTATTGATTTTTGAATTTGATCAACAGTCAAAGGAAATTCAGCTTTTGGAAACATAAAAAATAACTCATCATTATCTTGAGGAAACTTAGATATTGTCTCTAAATCAGTCCTTTCTACATCTCTATATGTAAATGTATCAATCATGAATTTAAATTTAGGAATCGATATTACTATTTTTCCGAATCGCCTCTGAACTGCTTAGGCGTTAAGCCTGTATGACTTTTGAAATATTTGCTGAAAAACGATGGGTCGGGGAAATTTAATGCGTCAGATATTTCCTGTATCGTTTTTGATGTCGATTTCAATTCTAACTTAATTTCGCTTATCAGATAAGCATCAATGAATTTTTTTGCTCCAATACCCTTTAGCTGCCTTGTAACGCCGGAAAGATATTTAGGCGTTATGTTGAGCTTCTCGGCATAAAAGGTAACCTCTCTGAATTGTGAATGATAAAGCATTATTAACCCGATGAACTTTTTCATTATCTCCATTTTTCGCGATGGCTCGGTAAACCCTTTTAACATCCTTTGATGAATGTCATTATAAATCTCAAGATAGTAAACGCGTACCATGCTGACAATCACCTCACTGCAACAAATATTGTCTATTTCTTCGCACTTGCTGCTTATCAGTTTCACTAATTCAATAACATCTTTATAGGCTTTTGCAGGTGCCTGATACGCCGGTGTTTTTTTTAAAAAAGATTCAAATTTGGGAGGAAAACGGAACAGCACACTTTGAAGCATTAGAGGAGAGCAGGAAATGTACATCAAAGAGAAATCGTCGCTTACTTGTTGCTGATCCATCACCTGTCCTGGAAAAGCCGAAAATATCATGCCCTTTTCTATAGGATAATGAACAAAATCGACATCTATATCTGCAGTGCCGGCGGTACAAATACCGATAAATCCCCATTCCAAACGATTCGGCGATTTTTTCACAGGAAATGAATTTTGATGAAACTTTACGATAAAATTTTCCTCTATGCGTAAATCCGATTCAAATATCTTAAAACCATTCGTCATATTTTTCTTATTATTGTGAGCTGCAAAAATACTACATTTTCTCTGTAATCTATCTTATTAAAGGAAATAATGACTATATTATGTGCAAAATTGACCTATGCTTATTGTCGCCTAAACAATATTTTTGCAAACCAAATTTATGATTCATGAATGAAAGTGAAACATCAGAAAGTAAGACAGTTACATGTCCAACAGACAAAACGGCGCCTAAATATTCGAAACAACAACAGATAAAAATCATGTTGCCGTTGTTAATTGGCGGATTTATTGCGTTATTGAACGAAACCATTTTAAATGTTGCATTTCCTCAATTGATGAGCAGTCTAAATGTGCCTCTGACTACGATTCAATGGTTAGGAACGGCGTATATGCTAATTATTGGCATCTCTGTTCCTGTTACGGCATTTCTGATAAAGACTTTTTCCACGCGAACGCTGTATTTGTCGGCGATGACCATATTTATGGCAGGAACTGTTTTTTGCGGTATCTCAAACGATTTTCCCTCATTGTTAGTATCGCGAGTGTTACAGGGATGCGGAACCGGTATGCTTTTGCCCATCATGATGGATACGATTATGGAGATTTTCCCTCTTTCAAAACGCGGAACAGCTATGGGTGTCTGCATGATGATTGTTGTTGCCGCTCCGGGCATAGGACCCACGATATCCGGTTTCGTACTGCAATATCTGAATTGGCACTGGCTGTTTTTTATCATACTTCCTTTTGCCGTCTTGTCTATTTTTTTAGGCGTTCTTTTCCTCAAAAGTTACTCCGAATTGACAAAACCGAAAATCGACATTCTTTCCATTATCCTTTCAACAATTGGATTTGGAGGCTTGATTTTCGGTATTTCCGCAATTGAAACAATGGGCTTTGGAAATGTTACAGTTTTTGTCTCGCTTATCTGCGGTATTGTCGGACTGTTTTTGTTTGCAAGGCGACAATTATCATTGCCACAGCCGATGTTGAATATTCGCATATTTCGTTATCCGATGTTTACGCTTGGTACCATTTTACTTTTTCTGTCATTTATGATGCCTTTTGCCGTCAATATCATTTTGCCAACCTACATGCAGGAAGTATTGAAAACGACTACATCTGCAGCAGGTTTGGCGTTGTTGCCGGGAAGTATTGTAAATATTATTGTAGTGCCTGTCATTGGACGTCTTTACGACAAAATAGGCGCAAAACCCCTTGTCGTTACAGGCTTTGCAGCAATGGCTACATGTATGTTTTTCCTGTCGCGTATCACCGCAACGAGCACGCTTGGACTGCTCATAGCTATGCAGGTCTTAATGACATTTGGTATTGCCTTGATTATCACGCCGGCGCAGACAAATTCTTTAAATCAGCTTTCACCAAAAGATATGGCTCACGGCGTTGCCATTCTGAATACTACCCAGCAAATTGCGGCGGCTTTTGGCTCATCACTTTTTATCGGATTGATGGGCGTAGTCAGTGCACGCAATCTCGCTCATGTACAGGAAGTTGACATCGCCCAACAGATAAATGCCACAGTAACCGGAGCTAACACAGCATTTATGGCAGCCTTTATCTGTGTCTCCATAGGATTGGTCTTATCATTTTTTATGATGAAACCACGAAAAGCAGATACCCACAATCGTTTTTAAGGGGAATACCTCATAACGACATATTGTAAATATGGTTGCTTGTAATGAACAACGTACTGATGATGGCTGATGGCAATGCGGTAGTTGCAAAGATGTGGGGTAGCGGAAGGAAATTCTGCCAAGGTGATAAAACGAATATCAATACCGCATTTTTTAAGCTCAATAATGCTTTGATTAGGTTGATCACTGAACAATCTTATCGTAATCGTGCTTTAACAGTGCCGGCTTATTATAAAACTTTATAGTTCAATTGTTTGCGGTTTCACATCCGGGTCGTGATTGGCAAACACCTTGCATTTGGGATTTTTGCTCATCTGCTTTACCCATTCCAAAGACGCACGGGCTTCTCGTTTGTTGACGGTCATCCCCGGCAAAATCATCTCTTCCCATGATTTTTGGGCGTATGCCACATCGCTGCATAACAATACCGATTGCTCATTATGCTGCACCAAAACGGAAGTTAATCCTTTGGAGTGACCTATAGTGCTCACCAACAATACGGTGCCGTCTCCAAACAAGTCGTATGCAAGATCTTGCGGTCCGATAGCCGAAGGCTGAAAATGGAAAGTACTGACATTAACATCTTTCCACCAAATGGAATTATAACGAAATCCGGGCTTATTGGCGGCTTTCCATTCTTCATCGTTGACTAAGATATTTTTGGCGTTTTTCACCAAATCCAATCCGCTTGCATGATCGATATCCAAATGGGTGATGATCACATAATCAATATCTTCCGGACAAAATCCCAAAGAATCCAACTGCTCGTTGATAGCCTGTCCTTCGGGCAAAATTGGTTTGCTGGCTTTGTAAATCAATCGTCCGTTCTTTTTAATAAACGCCTGTTTGCCGTTGCGTACATCCGTATGCCAGCCTGCATCAACCAATATCAATCCTTTCGGGTGCTCAATCAAATAAGCGGAAACAGGCAGCACAACCTGATGTTTTTCACTTCGCATGATGCCGGCGAAAGCGAGAGAATTCAATGTCTTCTGCCTGAAAGGTGTTCCAATGTCCACTTTCACCTGCCCGCAGTGCAAAACGTGCACTTTTATAGTTTGGTTCGTATCCATATCTGGAATTTTATTATTTAAAAAATCAAAAGGCATCTTCTTCCATAGGCATTCTATTACAACGATTGTAAAAATCAAACAATTAATCACTAATTAGATAATGTTTTGCCTCTACTCAATTTTTTCGTGTTTAGAATACAGTTTGCAAAGATTCTTCTCCAAAATTCTAAAATCACTTCCATGGTCGTGAGGTTTGCCATAATTTGAGCCAGATTGATATGAACCAATGCGAATATCGTACATTATCAACCCTTTGTCTAATAGATTGATAAATTTCTTAAAAGACGGATTTTCGTAAATGTCGGCTTGATTGAAATTGAAATGTTCTTGTCCATTTTCAGTTTTTGTTTCTGCACTGACATAAAACAAATTCTTCAATTTTTTTGACAGCACTTTTTCAATATCTGCATAAGAATAGCCGCAGGAAGAATCGAGCAATTTTTTTGTTTTAATAGAATAAACTCCTATCAGTATTTTCTTCTCCGTTTTATCGTTAATTAACTGAAAAGTATATTTTCCTGCGTATGTATTGGCTTTGTTGGCAAACATACTGGTATGCAGTTTTTTCAAATCAGGATTTTCTTCGTAAGGTGTTCCGAATTTGTCTTTTAAGTAGGCATTTGCTCCTTTGGGGAAAGAGGGACTTTTAGTGAATAGTGTGATGTAAGATTGAGCAAGTTCTCTATGTGATTTTATTTCATATCCCGCCAAATCAGGCTCGTTAATATTATTTTCAACAACACCTATGTAGTCCTCAAAAGTCTTTCCAATTCCTGTATTATTCTTGCGGTTGCTTTTTAAAAAGCCAAGTTTTTTAACTTTCTTAAATTGCTGTATAATAAACTCTTTATTCGTCATACTCTATTATTTTTTGAATGAGTAAATCTGTATAATTGGGTGATTCTATTTCTATTTCATCTAAAAAAATCTGCTCAAAAGGATAATTAATATGTGAACAAAATTTCTTTATCTGTTTAAGTGTATATTTATGTTGAAAACGGGGACTCTCAATGCTTCCAACTTGTCCGCTTGATATTTCTAAAATGTCGCTTAATGCAATTTGACTAATATTATGTTCAATTCGCAAATACTTAATCTTTTGGATTACATTGATTTGAGCTTTCGTATTTTGACATTTCATATTCTCGCAATTTGAGTGCAAAATTACACTGTTAATAAAATTCTTTCTCTCTCAATTTGTGAGAATAATTTTTTTACTATCTTTGTTGCCAAAACAAATATAATGTTTGAGCGAAGAATAGATAATAATTGGAATTTCAAAACTGCTAACACAAAGGAGTTTACGCATTGTTATCATACTTATCCGGCAATGATGATTCCACAGGTGGCTCGTACTCTTATTGAACAATTTGCTCCCCAAGGTAGATTTGAATTACTCTTTGATCCTTATATGGGTAGCGGAACGTCATTGGTGGAGGCTTCTCTGAAAGGAGTCAACAGCATTGGGACCGATATTAATCCGTTAGCAAGGCTAATTTCAAAGGCTAAAGTCTCACATTTCAATATCGATCAAATAGAAAAATATCTTTCTGAAATACAACTACTTTCGTTTACTTATCAGCCCGAAAAAGTTATTAATTCCGATTTTTCCCGAGTTTCAAATTATTCTTTTTGGTATTCAAAAGAAGTGCTGCTCAAATTGTCTTTTTTATCGCAAATGATTGCTTCATTTGACATTGAATCTCAATTATTTTTTAAAATTGCTTTGTCGGAAGTAGTTCGCGAAGTCTCTTTTACTCGAAATAGCGAGTTTAAACGTTTTAAGATGTCCGAAAGCCAATTGGAAAAATTTAATCCGGATGTCTTTGGGCTATTTGAAGGAAAAGCTATGCGAAATCTACAAGGGCTAAAACAATACAATGCAATTAAAAACGGAGTGTCTTCGCAAATATTTGACTTTAATACTGTTAACTCCATACCGATAGAAATTCTGCCACCAGAATCGGTTGATATGATTGTTACATCACCTCCTTACGGTGATAGTCATACCACGGTTGCTTACGGGCAATTTTCACGTTGGGCAAATGAATGGTTTGGTTTATGTGATGCCAAAAATCTCGACAATTTACTGATGGGAGGAAAACGTCAACTTGTGGCAAATTTTGAAACTAAAAGTATAAAAAATGAATTGCAACAGATTGAAATCGCTGACACAAAACGTTATGCCGAAGTAATTTCGTTTCTCAACGATTATCACAACTCCATAAAAAACATTTCACCCATTATTCGCAAAGGTGGCAGAATCTGCTTTGTCGTAGGCAATAGAACCGTGAAAGGTGTTCAAATTCCGTTGGATTATTTTACAGCCGAAATGTTTGAAAAATACGGTTTCAGGCACGATATTACCATCGTTCGCGAAATTCCAAATAAGCGGATGCCATCCAAAAACAGTCCATCAAACATTTCCGGACAAAAAGCCGCCACTATGAGCAACGAATATATTGTGGTGATGAACAAAAAATAACCTTTTCGTAGTTAAAATAGTATTTAATTACTTAATGGTTTTAAAATAAAGCATTATCCTTACAATTGTTTTTCTCGACAAAGCTAAATTATTCATAATCTCTTTCTTACTACTTCCATCACCAAAATAGCCAGTGTCGTCAGAAATTCAGTAACCGGAATGGCCAACCACAGGCCTTTCGTGCCGACAAGGTGCGGCAGCAGAAAGAATGCCGGTATCATAAACACGAAACCGCGAAGCAGCATTACTATACTTGCTTTCCCTGCGTATTCAAGACTTTGGTAGTATCCCGTCTGTACGAGATTCAGCGTGGTGAACAGAAATCCCATGGAGAAGAATGGAAGACCGGCAACGGCAATTGCGTTGGCATTCGTGCCAGGTTCAAGGAACAAAGAAGCAAGTGGTTTGCACAGTATCATTCCTGCAATAGTGAGCAATATACCTCCGACAACGCCCACAATGAGTTCCAACCGATACATTTGATGTACCCTGACGGTCTGACTGCTGCCGTAGTTGTAACTTAAAATCGGTTGGGCGGATTGTGCGATGGAATTGCCTATCATAAAGATAATCGGCAGACAGAAACTGCCCACGCTGAAGGCTGCCACTCCGTCTTCGCCAAGGTATTTGACAAAGCAGATGTTGCCCGTAAGCACCACGCACGACATAGCCAATTCCCCCAGCATCGAAGGAAATCCGTTTTTCGTCATATAGCCGATATTGCGAAGATAAAGCCCCATTGCTGTATGACTGAACTTGGGTTTGTAGAAATGTAACGTTTTGGTACGGAAGAACATATAATACAATACCATCAGGAAACCTATCGTCATTGATATGGCGGATGCCAATGCAGCACCCTCCACGCCCATCTTTAAAGGAAAGATAAAGATAATGTCGAGCACCACGTTGAGCAATGTAGGGATGGCTTCGCAGAGCATTGAATAGGTCGGACTGCCGTCGAGCCTAATAAAAAACATTCCGGCACAGACAAGTACAAACACAAACATAGTCGGAGCAACCCATTTCATATAGTGAGCCATATAAGGAAACAGAAGCTCGGTTCCACCAAGAAGATTGTATGTAACCTGCGGGAATATCATCGGAAAGGCGGCTAATAGTAAGCCCAAAACTCCCAAGGTGGTGAACGCCTGTGTCATATTTATGTTGGCCGCCTTAACTTTGTGTTTGGAAAGATGGATAGAAACGACCACCGAGCCGCCAACACCGAGCATCAATGCCAAACCTGTAGCAATCATAAATATCGGCGCACACATATTGACGGCAGCCAATGCATCGCTTCCCACGCCGCGCCCCACAAAAATGCCGTCCGTAATATTTACAAGCGATGAACATACCATTCCCAAAAATGTGGGTATGAACATCTTCTTGAAAAGGTACGAAATATTCATCGTACCGAAATCCAAACTGTCTCTGTTGTCGTGTTTCATCACTTGATGCATCCTCCAAATGCCTTTAAAAATCTACAATTCATTAGTTTATTTTTTGCGGGTGCAAAAGTACACCCTGTTTCTCAATATTCTATATGTCAAAAGTGTACAGAACTGTATGATTTAAGAACAAAATCAAATAAAATATTTAAAATATCCTTACCTTTGCCGTAAAATAAGAACAATGGAGAACTTTACGGGAACAAACGATGAGTTTCGGGTTATTACATCCGATTTCTCAGAAATAGTTTGTAGTACACACTTTAATACCGACTTAAAATTTATACGATGCCATTCCGGAAATGCGGTGATAGCTATCGACTCGATTGAGCATAGCTTTACGGAACAGCACAGTTTTATCCTGTCGGAGTATATGACTTTTCAAGTCAAAGAGGTTTCTGTCGATTTTTCGGTTACTTGTATAACAATCACATTACCATTCTATTATGAGATAGTTGCCGGATTTGACGGCACTATCTTCAATGTCCTTTTGCATAGTGCACCGGAGTTGTACAAACGTTCCGACCTGCAAGCCGCCAATCTTATTTTTGAAAATCTATGTTTGTTGTACGAAAATCCAAATCATAGCAATCGGCGCGCGATGGCAATGAATCTGATAGCGTGTTATATCTATGAAATTTACGAGTTGACCCTGCCACACATTAATATTGGAATCGGAAAAAGTAAAAGGGCACAATTTACAAGTACTATTTTTTCATTGTATGGTTTGGTTGCCGAGCATTGCTATAATAATAAAAACATTGAGTTTTATGCCGAAAAGTTGAATATGTCGAGTCGTTATCTTTATAAAATTGTTCACAACACTTGCCATATATCGCCAAAGCAACTCATTGATGATGTGATTGTTTCGCTTATTAAGCAATCACTCTTGACTACGACCTTGAACAATCAGCAACTATCCGACAAGTTCGGCTTTTCCGATCAATCGGCATTCGGGCAGTATTTCAAGCGTTGCACAAAAATGTCGCCGTCGGAATTCAGGGAAAAGAACAAATAAAGAGAAATAAACGATGGCAGCAAAGCCAATATCATACAAGCTGAATATTTTCTATCATTTTTGCACTTTCAGTTCGTAGGGAAAAAGAACATTTCATTTGATTGCCAATATTTTGGATTGTAGTTTCATCCGGTAGATAAACAAGAACATTCATCAAATCGTTGTCAGAAACATTAGGAATGGCTGCTCCTGTGCGATACATCATCATCTGTTTCAAAAACAATTCACTATGTAAAAAGAATAATAAATAAAATTTATCGATTTTTGGATTTCGCAGCACTCTGAAGCCGTTGGTACAAATTGCCCCTGCATATTCACTACTTACCAAAGCCGTTGCATGTTTACGTGTTCCAACCGAATTGCCGGCAATAGCTGTAACAATATCATCCTCTTTAAGTTCGTAGGATGCTCGGCTCGGTAACTCGTGAACAGCATATTGCGTTGAGTTGATAATCTCGAATGAATGGGCATTTACGTCAGACAGCTCAACATATTCAACCACAGCATTTTTATCTTTTAACTTTGTACTTTTAGTTTTTACAATTTCCACAATATCTCCAAGTCGAACAGATTTTTTGGATAATTTACTCAGTACATTTTGATTTTCAGGTGAATAAAAATCGTAGTCAAAGCGGCCGTTCAACTCAATATAATCAATTGAAAATGAATTATCTGTTTTTATTTCTTGAAATTTACAGAAAAGTTGGTAGTCGGCAACGACCATTGAGAAATCTTCATCTAAAACACTATTCCCATTTTCGGTAATAAGTTGCCCGAAATTATTTTTTTTGTAGATGGGTGTGCCGTTTTTATTTCCTTGATAACCAAGTCTTTTTATTTTTCCAAAGAACAATGGATATTGTTTGGTTGCATTCAGTGTTTCTTTTTCCAAAAACAATAGCGATGTTTTAACAGCTGTGCCATAAGGTATAAATGTTTCTTGTGGAAGATTAACGACTCCTAAAATCTTGGCTTTCAGCTTAATATAATACCGTAAATATTCCAACGATGGGTTTTCAAAATGCCCGTTAGGAAGAACAATAGCCATACGACCACCCTCACGTAAGAGTTGCAGGCAACGTTCAACAAAAAGAATTTCAGCAGGTTGTCCGTTTGATAATATGCTTGATTTTGAAAATCCATTTTCTGTCTTTATCCATTTATAACCCAAATCGTATTTAGATAAAATTTGATTATCAGTAATTTTACCTGCTGTTCCAAATGGAGGATTGGTCAATAACACGTCAAAACCATCGTAAGATTGATGCGTATGCTCTGATAAAAGTAATTTTATCGCATCAATGTCATCTAATGAATTATGACAGAAAATATTACTTTTAACATTGGCTTCAAGCAATAGCTTCATTCTCGCTATTTTTGCGATATCCTTATTGATGTCGATTCCAAACAGATTATTTTTAATAATTTGCTGTTTATCAACACTTCTATTATTTTTAATAATATGTTGAAATGCAGAAAAGACAAAACCGCCACTTCCACAGCAAGGGTCTATAACTGTTTCATTAGCTGTTGGATTTATCATTTCCACACAAAAATTTACAACAGGTTCCGGTGTGAAAAATTGACCTTTGCCCTCTTTTTCTTTGTGCGAAAGGAACTTCTGAAAGGCCAATCCTTTAGCATCGCTTGAAGAATCAGTTAAAGAGATATTTTGCAATTTGTTAATTACAAATCCTAAAGAACTTTTTGATAGTTTAATCTTTTCGTCATTATCAAACAAATCAGGGTATTCCTGCTTTGTTTTGTCAAAAAGAAGATTTATGTTTTCAACAATTGGCGAATTCCCTTTATTCGACCGCAAATTTTGATATTCTTCAGCTGAAATTCTGAAAATGCATAAATTATTGTTTTCGTCAAATATTTTGATAAAAAGAATTTTCAAGAACTCATTAAGAGTTTGTTGTGGAGACAATCCATCGTTTGCGTAGATAAAATCATGAATTTCTTCGAATTTTTTTAGCAGATTGTCTTCTTGTCTTAATTCAATATCAAATAGTTGCATAATCAATGTGTTTTTATCATTTACGTGGCAAAGATAATACACATTTGTGAAACTTGCAAGGTTATCTTCTATCTAATTGCGATTCATCTAATTTTCGAGGTGTTGGGTTGGTTTCATTGATACAAGAAACTAAATCGTCATACCATGGTTTCAACAGCTTATGTCGTTTGAATTTATCTTTAGCAGTTAATACATCAATGGTGTAATTTTGCTGCAAATGATTAGGCGACTTAGCTTGGTGGTTCAAATCCTGACTATTTACAAAGATAAATTCGTGTTTTCCGGTACGCAAAAACAGGTCTAAACACAAAATATTGAATTCTGAAACCAATGGACCTGTGCTTTTAATGCCCAATTCATCAACTCTTGTGGAGGGCATATGTGTTTGAATCAGTCGAATAGGGGCTTTCAAATTCCAATAAGCATCTTCTGAAAAATCTTTATCATCAAAGCTATCGATCCATTTTTTTATTTCTGTCTTATTTTTCCAAAGACCTGACAAATCGGGAATGCCCGCACCCGGGTTTTGTTTCGACCATTTAAAAGTAGGAAAACGCCTATCGGAATGTTTTTCCTGCCAATTTTGTTTTGATTTCTTGTAAGCGTTAAATCCTGAATTATAGATGCTTTCAATATGTTCAGAACGTTTTATCGAATACTTTTCAAGCATGGTAAGGCACGAAGATTTTTTAGTCAAATTTGCTCGTTTTTCTGCATTTGATTTAACGCTTTTACATTCAACCACAAGCCATTCGTCCTTTTTACTTCCCTTTTTGCGAATGTAAAAATCGCCACGAGCATCATCACTTTTGGCATCGTAACCGCCATCAGGTTTCTCTTTTATACGCAACACTTCAAAGCCTTTTGATTCAGCGTATTGTTTAAAAAGTTGTTCTCCTAACGAACCTAACAGGTAGCCTTCTGCACCTGGACTTATTTTCAGTATTTCTAAGAAAGTTTTCTCGTCAATACCAAATTTACGCATCACAAAATCATTTAGTGTTTCCATATTCTTCAATAATTTTAAACGACTCATTTATAGGCAATTGAAAATAATTTGACAATTTTTCAATCATTTCTATTGATACGTTTCTATTACCTTTTTCAATATCACTGACATACGTTCTGTCAATGTTGGCTTCAAGGGCTAATCGCTCTTACGAAATGCCCTTTTGAGCACGTAACTTTTTGATGGCTAAGCCAAATTTTTCTTGAATTTTCATTTTGCAAAAATCGCTAATTGTCTTCAATAGTACAACGGACAGTAGTCAACAATCAAATTCATATTAAGGTAGCCGTATTTCAAGTGCTTAAATTCGCGTTTTGCCAGAGGGCAAACGTTCATTCAAAAATATGGAAAGCAACCACCTTGACAATGATATGTATATAACGCCAAAGCAACTCATTGACGATGTGGTGATTTCGCTTATCAAACAGTCCCTTCTGACTACGACCTTGAACAATCAGTAAATATCCGACAAATTCGCTTTTCATGACCAATCGGCATTCGAGCAGTATTTTAAACGTTGCACAAAATTATCGCCGTCTGAATTTAGGGAAAGGCTAAACGGCGGCGAATAACTGGGAAATATTCATTTTCAGTACATAATTAATTACTGATTACGGGTGCTTGTTTCAAATAATCGTTACTTGAAAGTTGTTCAACCAAAAATTCGGCTACATCGCAAACAGCTGAAATAAACGCCTTTTTCTGTGCAAACAAATCCTAAGCCTTCACTGTTTTTGCACTCCGACATGTTTTCTGTCCTAAGATATTGATAATTAGCCAAAACTGTGTATACATAATATTTTTTTGCAAAAAGTTTGCAAATGAGAAATATTTGCATTTATTTTGCAGCGTCAAAATAATAAGATGAAAATAAGAGCGAAAATAAAGGATGCCGGATTGAAAGCGACACCGCAAAGAAGGTTGGTATATGAAATCATGCAGAAACTTCAACATGCGCCGATAGACGAAGTAGCGGACGAAGCGCAGGCTGCAGTTCCGGGGATAAATGTTTCCACTGTTTATCGTATAATGGAGTCATTCTGTGAAGCAGGATTGCTGTCGAAGATAAATCATCCGAATGGGAAGACTTATTTCGACATTACTACCTCCGAACATCATCATATAATTAATGAGGCAGGTAATGTTACAGACATTGAAGATGCTGAACTAACAGAATTAATAAAAGAAAGGCTAAAGGATAAGATTGGAGAAGGGCAGATTATTGAAAAAATTTCAATTCAAATAATTACATCAGAAAAATAATTTATTATTAACCATTAAAAAATCACAATTATGAGAAGTATTGCAAAACTTGATTTACAGTATGCGCACAGATTTTACGGTTTTCAGGGTGAAGCTCAATATCTGCACGGACACACAGGTATTTTGACCATTGAGGTTGAAGATACTGTTAACGAAGGGGTGAATATGGTTTATCCCTGTAACGAAATTCAGAAAGTAGCTTGGGACGTGTTGAAGAATTTTGACCACGCTCTGATTCTTCGTGAAGATGACCCTCTGTTACCGGCCATTTTAGGTGTCTATGAGAAACAAGGCATTAAAAACGGACATCCTCAAAACAAAATGAAAGGGGAGGCTTTTAAAACAGAACTTGCTACGGCTTATCCCGATTCACGTTTAGTCGTTACCAAAGAGACGATGACGGTAGAAGGCATGATTAAAATTGTGTATGATTTGTTGAAAGATAAACTTAACATTGTCAAACTGACGTTCAGCAGTGGAGTAAACTGTGCTTCGGCTGAGTTTGTCACTAAGAACAAGATAGACCGGTGTCCTCTTTGCGGTATTGCATTGGATAAAAACGGTGTATGCCCTAAGTGCGGCTACAAGAAAAAATAAGGTAAATCATTATGACTATGTGCATAGTGATATTATGAAGATTACTTTTATTTATACCGTTTATAGTAAAAGTATTTCCACAGCGGTGTCGTCATAATGGCTTGTTTTATTTTATCTTCTGACAATAGCTGAAAGACATCTTTTTCGGTAAGTAGTTCATAGCTAAGGTCTTCGGTTGCATCTAAATGCTGTTCTCCTATTTTCTCGACATCTGTTGCGAGGAAGCAGTGTGAATAGTTATTGGTTGAGCTTGTATTACCACAGATTGTACATATCTCTTGCCATTTGCCGTTGCCGTAACCTGTTTCTTCTAAAAGCTCACGTCTTGCGGCAGCTTCAAATGAAGTGTCTGTCTTTTCGCAAACACCGGCACATAATTCATAGCCTGTATATTTTAATCCGTGACGATACTGATATATCATCACAAATTTTCCTTCTTTAGTAATAGCAATTGTATTAACCCAGTCGGGGTACTCCAAAACATAATACTCGGAATTTTTTTTGCCGTTCGGAGACACTATGCTATCGCAGCGAGCTTTCAACCATGGTCTGTCGAAAATATATTCGCTTTTTAAAACTTTATACTCAATTTTGTCGTTTCGCATATACTTTGATTTTTGCAAAGATAATTTATTTATTGTATATGCTGATATTAGACAAAATAAACACAGCATAATTTTATTAATCTATTAATCAACAGAGAGGCTTTGATTTTGATATTTGCTTGTAACATTGTTATTATAATAAAAATACGTATTTAAGCAAATATTAGTGTTGAAGTATTGTAAGTATATAATAAAATTGAATGTAAAAATCCCTATTTTTAGGTATTGTGCCTACAAAAATCTTTCTGTATTTTTGCAATCAAATTTATAGAAAGATGTTTAAGAGATTATTATTCCTTTTTACACCAATTATAGTTACGACTGTTTTGTCGGCACAAACATCGGAATTGAATATGTTCGGATTTTGCGGTTATACCGGCGGCATGATGGTGCATAGTGGCTATCTTTGCAGTAATGTTTTTTCTATTTACAACAAAAACGGAATTTTGCTTGGAGAACAACAAATTAAAAATGCACCTTTTGGAATAGGTGGGATTATTCGTTTCCATTTTGGAACCGAAAAAAATCAGCTAAGAATAGGTGTAGAAGGATATACATCTACTGTAAAATACTATCCTGTAAACAGTTATGAAAAAATGGGGTGGGGTGGTATACTTTTAGATTACAAACATAATGGTAAAAATTGCGTTAACCCATTTGTCGGAGCAACATTAGGCGGTGGCGGATTGAAAAACCACACTTATCTCGAAGTAACCGGAAATGATTATATTATTGAAGAATATGCTTCTTTTAGAAAGTATTCTTTTTTCTGTATTTCTCCTTTTGCAGGTTTAGAAATAGCTGTCAGCAAAAAAATGCTTTTGATATTTAAAGGAGATTACCTTATTAATATCTCCAATCGCCAAAATGATTTTGCGGAAGGAATTAGAATTTACGCAGGCATAATTTTTAACAGGTCTGATTAAAATATTTTATTATAAAAAATAATTTAAAATTTAGAAGTATTTTTGTCGGCAAAATAAAATATATATTTAATATGAAAACGAATCACGAGCAAGAGCATCATCACAGTCATTCAATAACTTCGTTGAGTACAGCTTTCGTAGTTGGCACGTTGTTGAATTTGATATTTGTGATAGTTGAAGGTATTGCGGGCTTTATGTCCAACTCGGTGGGCTTGCTTTCCGATGCAGGACACAACCTTAGCGACACAGTTTCGCTGCTTCTTGCATGGCTTGCTTTTCGTTTGGCTAAAAAAGTGGCTAATAAACGCTTTACTTATGGATATACTCTAAGCACCATCCTTGCTTCTTTGATAAACGCCTCTATATTGCTCATCGCTATTGGAATGATTGTAGTAGAAAGTATCCGTAAATTTTCTAACCCGCAGCCTGTTGATGGAGATATGATAATCTGGGTTGCTGCAGTAGGTGTTGTCATAAATTTTGCTACTGCTATGTTATTTATGAAAGACCGTAAGAAAGACCTCAACATAAAAGGAGCATTTCTGCACATGGCTATGGATGCACTTGTCTCTGTCGGCGTTGTCATTTCCGGCATCGCCATCAAATATACAGGTTGGACCATCATCGACCCGATAATAGGATTAGTAATTGCAGGTATTATCTTCATATCTACTTGGAATCTTCTGAAAGAAAGCCTGCGATTGTCGTTAGATGCCGTTCCTGAAAGTATTGATATTGATGAAATCGAAAAAGAAATTCTATCTGTCAAGGGTGTTTCGGGCATTCATCATATTCATATCTGGGCATTAGGGACTTCTGAAAATGCAATGACCATACATGTGGCTGTGAACGATATTGCTGAAAGTGAGTGCGTTAAATCCGATATACGCAGTTTGTTGAAAGCACATGGCATCGCACATGCCACTATTGAAACAGAACCCAAGGATTATGTGTGTAATGAAGAATGTTGCGAACATTAGCAACTTATATCTGTTATGTAATAGTTGATTTCAATATATATGGACATAAAACTAAATTATATAGAAAAAGGCAGCGGTGAGCCTCTGATTTTACTTCACGGTAACGGCGAAGACAACAGCTATTTCAAACATCAAATCGACGAGTTCTCTCAACAGTTTCGTGTGATAGCCATAGATACTCGCGGTCACGGACTTTCTCCTCGCGGCAACGCTCCGTTCACTATCACCCGGTTTGCAGAAGACTTGCATTTTTTTATGGAAGATAATAATATATCTAAAGCTAATATCCTTGGATTTTCTGACGGCGGAAATATAGCTCTTGCTTTTGTGCTGAAATATCCGCTTATGGTCGATAAATTAATCCTTAACGGGGCTAACCTTAATCCTTCAGGTGTAAAGAAATCCGTACAACTGCCTATAGAAATCGGCTACAAAATTGCAAAAATCTTCTCTAAAAAAAATGCCAATGCGATGAAAAATGCCGAAATGCTCGGATTGATGGTTAATGAGCCAAATATCAGTGTGTCGGAACTTCAAAAGGTGAAAAATAAAACCTTAGTTATTGTCGGTACAAAAGATATGATAAAAAAATCGCACACTCAACTTATCTATGACAATTTACATAACGCCGAACTTGCATTTATTGATGGCGACCATTTTATTGCCAACAAAAACCCTGAGGCTTTTAACTTGCGAGTGAGAAATTTTCTATTATTAAAATCTTAAGATTATAAAAAGATACAATAATACTTATCAAAATATATACTTAAATTAATTATATCTTTTTGTCGAAAAACCAATATCGCCAAAAATAGTTGGCGTGTTTTCAAAATATACCCATTTTATGGGATTTTAATTTTATTGTGCTTAAAATATTTTTGCACAAAATTTAAAACCTAAAATATGAGTAAAAATACGATTAGACTTTTTTTATTTGTGATGCTATCTGTCACATTTATATTAAAAGCTGAAACACAGGAAGTTAACACTGCTGATGTATCTCATAAAAGCAGCAGAAATCTTCAAATAAAATCTGTTAAAAATGGCAATCAAAATGTAGATGCAGTATCCGGAGCTACAATTAAAACACAAGTTGCAGAACAAGATACTGCTCAAAAAGTTCAAAAAAGGACTATAGACAAAATAAAAAAAGGCTTGACTGTCGGCGGTTATGGTGAAGCTGTCATGAGTCGCATGTTTTATAGCAGTAATTACAAAAGATACACCAACGCAGAGCTTTATAAAGACGCCAAGGGCTATGGACAGTTCGACATACCTCACGTGGTGTTTTTTATTGGTTACGATTTTGGCAACGGGTGGTCGATGAATGCGGAAGTGGAATTTGAACACGGCGGTACGGAGTCTGCAGTAGAAATAGAAGAAGAAGAAACCGGCGAATATGAAAGTGAAATTGAACGCGGCGGAGAAGTTGCTATTGAGCAATTTTGGATACAGAAAAGTTTTAACAACATGTTCAATATACGTGCCGGACACATTGTTGTGCCGATAGGGTTAACTAATCAGCATCATCTGCCAACAGAATACTTTACTGTATACCGACCAGAAGGAGAGAGTACGATTTTGCCGTGTACGTGGCATGAAACAGGTATCAGCATCTGGGGAAAGAATGACAAATTGCGTTATGAGGCTCAGTTTATCGCCGGTCTTGATGCCGACAGATTTGGCTCACAAAACTGGATTCAAGGTGGTGCCGGCTCTCCTTACGAGTTTAAACTTGCCACTTGTTACGCCGGAGTTTTGAGAATAGATAATTACATGGTGAACGGATTGCGTATAGGTGTCAGCGGATATGCCGGCACAAGTGCTTCTAATAGCATGAAACCCGATGCTTACAGCGGCTTCAAAGGACTTGTTGCTATAGGTACAGTAGATTTTGAATACAACAAACACAACTTCATTATGCGTGGCAATTTCGACTATGGACATCTCACAGATTCTAAAAAAATTACTATAGCAAATATCAACTCTCGGGCAGACTCTCCTTCTCCAAAAACAGCAGTAGCCTCCGATGCTATGTGCGGCGGCGTAGAAGCCGGCTACGACTTCTTCTCTATTAGTGAAAAATTAAAAGAAAAAAATCAAAAGATGTTCTTATTCTGCAGATATGATTACTATGATTCAATGTTCAATACCGAAAACGGTATCATCGACAACGAATGTTGGGGACGGCACAGAATAGCCGGCGGAATTAACTATAAACCTATGGATGAAATAGTTATAAAAGCGGAATATTCAAACAGTATCTTTAAAAGCCAATATAATAATGAAGCTGCTTTTAGCATTGGTATCGCTTATTCCGGAATGTTTGATACAAATAATTAATAATTAAATACTTAAGGTTATGAAATTTACATTTGGAAAATTTGCTTTTATCATAGTTTCTGCTGTGATATTAAGCACAGGATTAGTGTCCTGTAATGGCGAAAATAATGGCGAAGAAACATCAGATATTGATGAAACCAAAAAAGCCATTATCACACAATTTGTCAATGATGTTGTTGTTGCAACATACAAAAATTTGGCAGATGACGCAATAGTGCTTAGTGATGCTTGTGCCGCATTAGAAGCATCGCCTACTGCTGCTAATATTACTATTGCCTGTGATGCTTGGATAACAGCCCGAAAATATTGGGAACAAAGTGAAGCGTTTTTGTATGGTGCTGCAAGTGATTATTACATAGATCCGCATATCGACTCTTGGCCATTAGACCAAGCACAGTTAGAGCTTTTCTTGCAGAACGAGGATATAGTTGCAAGTTTTGATGCCGGCACGCTTGGTTATGGACTTCTCGGCTTTCATGCGTTAGAATATGTGCTGTTTCGTGATGGCACCGCAAGGAATATTAACGAAATTTCGCCTAAAGAACTGATATATGCAACTTTAGTGGCAAATGACCTGATGAGCCAATGTGTCCGTCTCGAAGCTGCTTGGGCAGGACTTGAAAATGTGACATCAAAAAAACAACAAATACTTGCCGGTGCCGAACTCGAACCTTCTTTAGATTATGGCGACCTGATTGAAAATGCAGGCATGAGCGGTAATACAAAATATAAAACTCAGAAATCGGCATTTGCTGAGATATTACAAGGCACCGCTGACATCGCTGACGAAGTCGGTAACACCAAAATTACCGACCCGCTCACAAGTCAAAACGTTCTTGACGTTGAATCGTGGTATAGCTGGAACTCTATTGCCGACTTCGCCGACAACATCCGCAGTATTCAATATGCCTATTACGGCGGTAGAGAAAAAACAACTGCAACAGAACATTCTCTCTGCACCTATATTTCATCTTTAGATACCGATATAAATACAAATATAGAATCGGCAATTGCAACAGCTATTGAAAAGATAGAAGCAATGCCCGCTCCTTTCAGAAATCACCTTGATGATGCTGACGGCTCTGCAGCTGCTGCCGTAACTGCATGTAATAACCTGTTAAATGCTCTTGATGCTGCAATAGAATTGATAGAAGAACAACAATAGAAGAGATTGTTTGATGTGTAATGTGTAAAATCTAAACTCTATTAAGATTACAATAAAATAAAAAAATATCATGAAAAAAAATAGAATTACTTTTATGTTGATGGCTGTGTTAGCTGTTTTTGCGCTTACTGCCTGTAGTGGTGATAACCCTGAAAATCCCGAAGTAGAATTATCAGAAGAATATTATGCCGGTGGTGTGTTGGGTACTGCTTTTAATGAGACTACTTCAGCTTATGAACAACCGACACCGGCTGTAGAAAAAGGCGGCTATATTTCAGCTTTCCTTCGTGGCGAAAGTTTGTTCGAGGATCCTTTTGTAACCACGCCGGCTTCTATGTCGCCGATGGGCGGACTTGGTCCGTTGTATCTTAGAACCTCATGCTTTCATTGTCACCCGAATTACGGTCATGGCATACGTCAAACCGAATATAACTCCACGAATATAGGTAACGGCTATTTGTTAGTTATCACAGATGAAAACGACACTTATCTGAGTTCTCTTACCGGCATGCCGCAAACTCGCGCTGTGGCTCCTTTCAAAGCTCCTGTCAATGAATCACAAATCTCTATCGATTGGCTTGTATATGTTGATGAATGGGGCAATATGTTTGAAGATGGAGAAACTTATGAGCTGATATATCCGGAAGTGACAATTCCACAATCAGCATATTATGTTCCTCTTGAAGTGACAAGCGGCGGAGTAACTACCGAAGTGCCTTATGCCAACGTGAGAGTGCGTCTTGAATCTACTATCGGTATTTATGGCACCGGTCTTCTTGATGCTATCCCCGATGACTCTCTTAAAGCGCAATATGCTAAAGAAGAAGCTGCAGGTGCCGACCTCAATCCTGCTATTTTTTTAGACGGCAACTGGGTAAGTCTGTACGGCAACACTACTCACCCCAAACGCTTTACTTACGCTTTGAGCCGCGGTCCGTTGCAAGATGCTGCCGGCGCAAATGCTATCTGGAACATCACCAACGTTACACGCCCCGACCGCATGAAACATTATATGACAACTACTTATGCCACTGTCGCATCACAAGATGAAGATGTTCAAGCTCGCTTTTATGAAATATTTCCACAATATAATATCACCGGAAATGTAGAAACGGACATTTATAATTATCTGACTTACAGCACAGATGAAGTCAAAGCTGTCGAAAGTCCGGAGATGTCGGGAAAAGAATATATAGACTTTATGGTATGGCACAGAGGTCTCGCTG
>Ga0265294_10003056_pt1 | contig 21693 bp, 19 predicted proteins | sample MunlanPumphouse3_FD_192504 | JGI IMG/M metagenome (GOLD analysis project Ga0265294, IMG submission 192504) | Groundwater microbial communities from a municipal landfill in Southern Ontario, Canada - Pumphouse #3 | ecosystem: Environmental > Aquatic > Deep subsurface > Groundwater | place... | reverse complement strand
CTTTCAAATATTAATATAAATGGAGGGGGAGACGTATCTTTTGAAATAAGCTTAATTATTAGAGAAACTTCATTAAGGTGACATGGAAAAAATAAATAAAAAATTATTACTTTCTAGTTCTATAGCAGTAATTATTTTTGCTGTTTTTATTGTTTTAGTTTTACCATGTTATAATTCAGTAAAAGATAAAGAAAGGGAAATTAAAATAACAAAAAGTCAAAAAGAAAAGATTGAAGAGTATTATATTTCTTCTAGTGCTAGTTTTGCAAAGTTAAAAGAAGCGGGATGGGATAGGAAAAAAGATATTATTAAGTTTAATTTTATATCGTCACCTTTTTTTGTTCCTCAGGTACAATATTTTTTAAGGAATTTATCGTTTGAAAATGGAATGATTTTCTCTAATGTAACAAATTCTACTCCGATGATGATATCTGAATCTCAAGCATTATACAAAAGCCAGATAATTGGACCTGTTAAAAAAACAACTTTTAATCTCAGTGTTGAAGGTAGCTATAATTCTTTTAAGAGTTTGTTGTCTTCATTAGAAAAACAAGCTAGAATATCATCAGTGCAGAGCATAAGCATTTCTCCAGCCCCTAAAAAATCAGAAGAAGAAAATGCGGATTTAAGTTTTAATTTAATGATTGATTTTTATTCATATTAAAAATGATAAACATAGGAATTGAAAAATCAGTAGACAAAAAAGCCATGCTAAGAAGAATAGCGCCGATGGTTATTTTTGCCTCGATTCTTCTTGTTTCTTGGTTGGTTTTTGTTAATTTTTACTTTGATGATATTTATTCCTCCGATGTTGTTTATCAAACTAGTGCTCAAGAACAAGAACAGATAAGAATTCAAGGATTAATAGATTTCCTTGAAGGAGAATCATTTAATAATTTAATTTATATTCCTAATCCCTCTATTTTCAATCAAGTTACTACTATAGATTTTATTCCTGGGAAAAAGAATCCATTTGCTGAAAATTAATAAACATTCATATGACTTTAATAAAAAAACTAATCGACGAAGGTAAGATAACAAAAGAATATGGAGATGGATTAATGAGAGATTTTGAAAGCTTTGGTGGGACAGAGGAGGAGTTTTTGTTTGCTCAGAAAGTAATTGATGAAAATACAATGTGTATTTTAAAATCGGAAGTTTCAGGAGTTCCTTATTTTGAGAGGACAGAGACTCTTCAAATAGGGAATGATGTAACTTCAATGATTCCTGAAGATTCGGCCAAGTTTTATAAAATTGTTCCCTTAGGAATAAACGAAGGAGTCTTAGAGGTTGGAATGGTTGATCCTGAAGATATCAAGGCAAAGGAAGTTTTAAGCTTTTTATCAAAACAAAATAAAATAAAACATAAAATATATCTTATAAGTGAAACATCTTTTAAGAATATTTTAAAACAATATAGAGATATTGAAGAGGAGGTTGGTAAAGCCCTAGACAATCTTGAAAAAGAATTAGGCTCAGAAGGAGGGAGCGATGGAATAGATTTTTCTAGCGATGATGCAATATCAAAAAAGGAAAAAATATCTGAAGATGCACCGATTATTAAAATGGTGGCTGTTATTTTAAGGCATGCAGTTGAGGGTGGGGCTTCTGATATTCATATTGAACCAGAGGAAAAACAATTAAGAGTTAGGTTCAGAATGGATGGCCAACTTTATTCTTCTCTTTTTCTTCCTATACATACGCATGCTTCAATTGTTACCAGAATTAAGATTATTTCTAAATTAAGAATTGATGAAACAAGAGTTCCTCAAGATGGTAGGTTCTCAGCAAAAATAGACACTAAAGGGGTTGATTTCAGGGTTTCAACTTTTCCTACTAAATTAGGAGAAAAAGTTGTAATCAGGGTGCTTGATCCTTATGAAAACTTAAAAACATATGAGGAGATAGGATTGTCATATTATAATTTAGAAGCAATCAAAGATTCTATATATAGACCATTTGGATTGATATTGGCAACAGGTCCTACTGGTTCTGGAAAAACAACTACACTTTATTCTATTCTTAAAGAATTGAATAAGCCCGATGTTAATGTTGTTACCTTGGAAGACCCTATAGAGTATTTTATTAGCGGAGTTAATCAGTCTCAAATTAGACCAGAAATTGGTTATGATTTTGGACAGGGTTTAAGATCTATTGTTAGGCAGGACCCTGATATTATTATGGTTGGTGAGATTAGAGATGAAGAATCAGCATCTCTAGTTACTCATGCCGCCTTAACTGGTCACGTTGTTTTATCTACTTTGCACACAAACAATGCTGTTGGTTCTGTTTCTAGGCTTATGGATATGAAGGTAAAGTCATTTTTGATTCCTGCTACCCTTAATGTTGTTATTGCTCAAAGACTTGCTCATAAGTTATGTCCTCATTGCAGGGAAAAGGTAAGACCAAACAAGGAAATAGAAAAAATCATAATTAAACAAATGGAAGATTTGTCAGAACAAACTAAGAAATACTTTACTATGCCTAGCGAGATATTTGTCTATAAAGCTAAGGGATGTCCTAAGTGTAATATGAAAGGGGAGAAGGGTAGAATAGGAGTTTTCGAGGTGTTGAAAATGACGCCTGGATTAGAGAAAGCTATTATTGAAAATCCTACAGTGGCAAGTATTGCTCAAGAAGCAAAAAAGCAAGGAATGATAACAATGAGACAAGATGCATTAATAAAGGCCTTAGAGGGGGTCATATCTATAGAAGAAGTTTTTAGAATTACAGAAGAACAAAAATTTTAAAAAGATGAATCATCAAACATATTTAAAACAATTGTTAGATGCAACAATAAAAAATAATGCCTCAGAGCTTCATGTCTCTGAAGGTTATTGTCCTGTTATGAGAATAAGCAGAAGATTGGTCTTTTTAAAAAAAGAAAAGATTTTAACTGCAGAAGATTCCAAAAATATTGCTTTTGCTTTAATGACAGAAGAACAAAAAGAAGAGTTTTTAAATGAAAAGGAGATTGATTTTTCATATAATTTTGAAGGAAGAGCAAGATTCAGGGTAAATGTTTTTTATCAAATGGGAACAGTTAGCGCTTCTTTAAGATTGATTTTAGGAAAGATAAAGTCTATTGAGGAATTAAACTTGCCATCAAGGGTTCGTAAATTTCTAGATTATACACAAGGGCTTGTTTTGGTTGTTGGTCCTTCTAGCCACGGAAAGAGTTCAACTCTAGCGGCAATGATTGAAGAGATTAATCATAATAAATCTTATCACATTATAACTATTGAGGATCCTGTCGAGTATGTTTTTAAAAAACAAAAATCAGTTATAAACCAGAGAGAATTACATTCTGATACAAAATCTTTTAGTAGGGCGATAAGGTCATCTCTTCGAGAAGATCCTGATATTATTATGGTTGGAGAGATGAGGGATTCTGACACGATAGCAGCCGCTATTACTGCTGCTGAAACAGGACATTTAGTTTTTGCTACCTTACATACAAATTCGGCATCACAGACCATTCACAGAATCGTTGATAGCTTTGAAGGAGCTCAACAGTCTCAAGTAAGAGCACAATTAGCCAGTTCTTTAATTGGTGTTATATCTCAGAGACTTGTTCCTGCTAACGATGGGGGAGTTGTTCCTGCTTGTGAGATTCTTTTCAATAATCCGGCAATATCGAATTTGATAAGAGATAATAAAATATATGAAATACCCTTGGTAATAGAAACTTCTTTAGAGTCTGGAATGATATCTTTAAATAGGTCATTGGCAGATTTAGCAAGAAGGGGTATAATAAGTTTTGAAAATGCAGTAAGCTACTCAAATAATCCAAGAGAGTTGAAAAAGATAATTTAATATGAAATATTCCTACCAAGCAAAGGATATAAACGGGAACAAAAAAAGAGGAATGGTCGAAGCTAGATCCAAAGAAGATGTATTAAATTTTTTGAACGGAGAAAGATTATTTCCATTAGAGGTCATCGAATTGGGAGAAGATGGAAACAGGAATGTAATGAATAAAAACATTACTCTTTTTAGTAGTGTTTCAATGAAAGATGTAGCAATATTTTCTAGACAGCTTGCAATTATGATAGATTCAAATGTTCCTCCCGCTGAGGCTATTGAGGCTTTGGGTGATCAAACTAAAAACGTTGCTTTCAAAGAAAAGATATACAAAATTGCAAAAGATGTTAGAGAGGGAACACAGCTTTCAAAAGCATTAAGCAAATATCCTAAAATATTCTCAGTTTTTTATGTTAATATCGTAAAGTCAGGAGAAGTTTCTGGAAACTTGCCTAGTATTTTGGAAAAAGTTGCAGACCATCTTGAAAGTGAGTTTGAAATTAGGTCAAAGGTTATGGGAGCAATGACCTATCCAGCGGTTATTTTAGTCATTTTTATATTGATTTTCGCAGTTATTATGATTTTCGTAGTCCCTGGGTTAGTGGAGGTTTTAGAGGGAACAGGCCAAGAACTTCCAATAGCAACTCAGATAATTATTGCAGTTTCTGATTTCTTTGTTTCTTATTGGTACATGGTTCTTGCAATATTTTTAGGCATAGTAGCTTTCTTTATTCAATTCCCAAAAACTCCCTTAGGAAAAGATATCTTTGATAGTGTTTTATTAAAAATGCCAGTCTTAGGAAGTTTTTTCAAAAGTTTATTCCTTACTCGTTTTGCAGAGAACTTTTCTACCCTTATTGCTTCGGGAATTGCAATCAATGAAGCCTTAGAAGTTGTTGCAGAGTTGATAGGGAATAATGTTTACAAGGATGCAATATTGAAAGCCAAACAAAAAGTTGTTAAAGGAGAAAGTATAAGTTATGTTTTGAGTCAGAACCCAACTCTTATCTCTCCTCTTTTTGTTCAAATGGTTTCCGTTGGAGAACAGACAGGTAAACTTGACTCATCTCTTTCGAATGTGGTAAGATTTTACAAAAGAGAGACAGACTCTTTTATAAATTCTTTATCAAGTATTATTGAACCGATATTGATTATAGGTCTTGCTTTAATGGTAGGGGTATTGGTAGCTGCTGTTCTTTTACCGATATATCAAGTAAGTACAAGCATTCAATAATTTTACTTAATTAGATTTTTAAATTATAATAAAGATAATGAAGTTGGTGAAAAACATGAATAATAAAAACAAGAAAGGTTTTACTTTAATCGAGTTGCTAGTGGTAATTGCCATTATTGGTATATTATCAGGCACAGTTATCGTTTCAATGTCTGGAGCTCAGTCTACAGCCAAAGATTCAAGAATTAAATCAGGTTTAGGTCAATTAAGAACTGCTGCTGAAGTATACAAGTATGGTGATGGTTTAGGAGAATATACGAATGGTGTAACTGCTTTTAATACTGATATGGATCAAGCAGTTAAATTAATTGCTGAAATTAATGCACAAGGAGGTACGGCAGCTACAGTAAGAGTTACTAATGATAAATGGTGCGCTCATAAGCCTTTAATTTCCTCTGGTGCAGGAAACTCATGTGTCGACTACAGGGGATATACTTCTAATGGATCACAAACTTGTACAACAAACTATATTTGTGAATAATAATTTTTTAAAAACATGAACAATAAAAAAGGTTTTACTTTAATCGAGTTGCTAGTGGTAATTGCCATCATCGGTATATTATCAGGCACAGTTATCGTCTCAATGTCTGGAGCTCAAAACTCTGCTAAAGATGCTAGAATAAAAGCTGGAATGGATCAGTTAAGATCAACAGCAGAAATATTTAGATTGTTAAATAATACATATGCAGCCTTTACAGGAACAGGTGATGGTGCTCTTATCGCAGCAGATATTGCAAGTGCTGGGGGAACATTGACTGTTAATGCTAACGCCACTACATATTGCATGAGTTCTACTTTGAATGGTGGCGGAGTTCATTGTATGGATAGTACTGGAAAAATAGGGACCACAGCCTGTGGAGAATTGTATGCTTGTCAATAATAATTAAAAAAACATGAACAATAAAAAAGGTTTTACTTTGATCGAGTTGCTAGTGGTAATTGCCATCATCGGTATATTATCAGGTACAGTTATCGTCTCAATGTCTGGAGCTCAAAACTCTGCTAAAAATGCAAGAATCAAGGCAGATATAGATCAGTTAAGATCAACAGCAGAGATATACAGACTTAATCATTCTAATAGCTATGGCACTACTGCAGCTAACTTTTCTCATTCAGGAGATGGCTTGCTTCTTAGAAATGATATAACTACAGCTGGAGGAACATTAACTACTGTTTGTAATGTAACGGGTCCGGTTTATTGCATGAGTTCGTCTTTACTTGGAACGACTGATCATTACTGTATGGATAGTACAGGAAAAGTTGGTTCTGTTACTTGTGGAGCTGCTACTGCTTGTCAATAATAAAAAATAATTAGTAAATATAAAATATGAATACAAAAGGTAGGAAAGGTTTTACTTTAATCGAGTTGCTAGTGGTAATTGCCATCATTGGTATATTATCAGGCACAGTTATCGTCTCAATGTCTGGAGCTCAAAACTCTGCTAAAGATGCTAGAATAAAAGCTGGAATGGATCAGTTAAGGTCAGCTGCAGAAATATTTAGATTGTTAAATAATACTTATGTCGGTTTTACAGCAACAGGAGATGGCTTGCTTATTAAAAATGACATCCAAAGTCAAACCTCTGCTAGCCTTGCCCTAGGAGTTCCAACAACTACGGCATATTGTATGAGTATTTTATTAAATAGTGGAGCTATTCTTTGTATGGATAGTACTGGAAAAATTGGTTCTGAGGCTTGTACGGCAGCAGCTTGTCCTTAAAGATAAACTATGGGAAAAGAAGAAACAAACGACAATGGTTTAATAATAAAGATGATATTTCTTTTATTGATCATTGGTGGTTTGTTTTTTTCTTTATTTATGCTTACAAAAAGCGAGAAGAATATTTCTATTGTTCCAGAGCATGATCAGATGCGAGAGAGTATGTTGCAATTAAGAACCTTCGCTGAGAAGTTTAAAGAAGAAAACGGATTCTATAATAACAGTGAAGATGAAATTGAATCAGATTTTTGCTCTATAAATAAGAATAATTTTGCTGGAACAGGGATAGGGCATATTATATGTAGCAGTATGGTTAATAATATTCCAGGAGGATTGGTTATATACATGAATAATAATAAAGAAGAGGTTTCCATGTATTGTTTCCAAAAAGCAATAAAAGGCGGAGTCTCTTTATGTATAGACAACACGGGTTATTTCGGAGAGAGTTCTGGTTGCAACGGATTTGATTATAAATGTCACTAATTTAAATTTCATATTTTATTATGAAATTTTATTATAATGATTGAACTATTTTTTATTTTTATATTTGGTCTTATTATCGGGAGCTTTCTTAATTGTGTCGTATGGAGAATACACAAAGAAGAAAGCTTTATTTTTGGTAAGTCATATTGTCCCAAATGTAAACATGATTTAAGTCCTCGGGACTTATTTCCCTTATTAAGCTTTATTGTTCTTAAAGGAAAATGTCGATATTGTAAAGAAAAAATATCGTTTCAGTATCCTTTGGTTGAATTGTTTACGGCTCTAATTTTCTCTCTTATTTATATTCAGCTTGGTTTAACTTTATATCTTTTTTTCTGGTGGATTTTAATATCTATAATAATTGTTATTTTTGTTTATGATATTAAATATTATATTATTCCAGATGGAGCTATTTTTTCTGCAATAGGCTTATCCATACTATGGATTGCCTATTCTTATTTTTCGGGATTTTTAAACAGTGAGCAAGCTTTATTGTACTTTTTTTCTGCCATTGGATCTTCATTGTTTTTCTTTTCAATATGGTTTTTTTCAAAAGGGCTAGCAATGGGTTTCGGAGATGTTAAATTAGCTTTTTTTATGGGATTAGTTTTAGGTTGGCCGAATATTATTGTAGGAACCTTTTTAGGATTTTTATTTGGTGCTATAATAGGTTTAGCAATGATATTTTTAAAAAAGAAAGAATTTAGATCTGAAGTTCCTTTTGCTCCGTTTCTTTTAGTGGGAATGTTTATAGCTTCTTTTTGGGGAACGGATATTGCTATTTGGTACTTATCATTAATGAATTAAAATGAATAAAGGTTTCACCTTGATAGAATTGTTGATTATTCTTGCAATGATGGCGACATTGTCATCACTATTGTTCTTTGATTATGATATAAGCAGTAAGCTTTTTTCTCTAGAAAGATCTTCGCAAAAGATAGCTCAGGATATAAGGAAGGCTCAGCAAAAAGCATTAATTGGATTAGAAGGGGATGTGAATACTAATGGTTATGGTCTTTATTTCAGCTTAGCTAATAAGGGAAACTATATTATTTATGAGAATAACAATACTACCCCTTTCTACGATTCAGGAGATATGGTTATAGAAATAATAGAGATTCCAGAAGGTATTGAGATAGAGAGCTTGAAGAGTAATGGTTCTTCAGTGGAGACACTTAGCGTTTCTTTTTTCCCTCCTGGTCCTATAACATACATTCAGAACAACTTTTTAAACGCAGAAGGACTCATAACTTTAAATATTGTTGAAAAAGAAGAAAAAAGGATAGTTAGAATAAATAGTTCTGGCGGAAGTGAAATAATTAAGCCTTAGTTATGAAAAATAAATACAAAAATCAAAAAGGATTTGGATTGGTAGAAATGATTATAGCTGTTGTTATTGTAGGTATTGGTATTATCGGTACTTTTTCTATGATTTCTAGGTTTTCAGAACAATCGAAAATCGTTAGAGATAGTTTTACTGCTTCTTACTTAGCTCAGGAGGGGATAGAAATAGTTAAAAACATTAGAGATAGTAACAGGCTTAACGAAAGAGATTGGGATTATGGTCTTACTAGTTGTTATGCTGGTTGTGAGGCAGATTATGATGACAATGTTTTATATTCTTTTGATAGTAGATTTTTTTATACTAATAATCTAACCGGTTATTATGATTATGTTGAAGGAGGAGGCAAAACCAAAACTTATTTCAAGAGGATGATAACTTTAGTTCCAACAGCGACGGATGAGATAGATGTCATGGTTACTATATATTGGGAAGACAAATCAATTATGACAAGATCAAAAATATATAATTGGGGAATATGGAATCAAGAATAAACAAAAAAATGAATAAAGGTTTTACTCTAGTAGAAACATTGGTTTCGATTACTCTTTTTGGTATGATCTCTCTTATCCTAATTAATGTTTTTATAGTTTCTATCAGTACTCAGAATCGAATTTTGCAGAGCCAAGAATTAATTGAACAATCAAGCTATGCCCTAGAATATATGGGAACCAAATTAAGAATGGCAATAAAAGATGATACGGGTGCTTGTGTGGGGTCAGCAGCTAGTTATGGGGAGGGAATTAATAGTATTATTTTTCTTTCTCATGACCCTGTTGACGATACTTATTTATGTAGAAAATTCTTTCTAGAGAATAATTCTATAAAAGAGAGGGTTTCAACAGATGAAACAGCAGCTAATTTTGGAGCAAGTAGTACGATAACCTCGCCTTCTTTTGTTGCAGATAATCTTAATTTTTCAGTTGCTGGAGATGATACTAGTTATCAGCCTAGGGTAACAATTGTAATCGTTATGCACAAGGAAGAGAAGGGTGTAAATATTTCTCAAATGATTGTTCAAACAACAATCTCAAAAAGAGAATTAGATATTTAAAAAAATGAAAATTAAAGAAAACAAAAAAGGATTTTCTCTTTATATGATAGTAGTAATGATGTCCGTTCTTTTGGCTGTCATTTTGGGTTTAGCCACTTCTATTATTGGAGGGATAAACTTAGTTGTTATTTTGGGTGACTCGGTTAAGGCTTTTTATGCGGCTGATACTGGGGTAGAAAGAGCTTTGTATAATATTAGTAACGATAGTGATTGTAGTAATTTTTCTGGAAGTTTTGATGGTGGCTATATTGGAACCTATGAAGTAACAATTCAATACGATGGAGAATGTACTTCTGGGGGGACAGTTATTACATCAACTGGAAGTTATAATAATGCAAGGAAAAGAATTCAAGTTTCTTATTAATGTGTCAAAAGAAGAAGTTAAAAAAAGAATCGAAAAACTAAGAGAGCTGATTAATTATCATCGCTATCTTTATCATGTTTTAGACAAGCAAGAAATATCTGAGGAAGCATTAGACTCTCTTAAAAAAGAGCTTTTTGATTTAGAGCAGGAATTTCCAGAGTTTATAACCTCAGATTCTCCAACTCAAAGAGTGGGCGGAAAGCCGTTGGATGTTTTTGAAAAAGTTAAAAGAGAAAAAATGATGTTTTCTTTTAATGATGCTTTCTCAAGAGAAGATATGGATAATTGGGAAAAAAGAAATAATAATCTTTTGAGTGAGAATGATGTTATTGAATATTATTGTGAACCTAAACTTGATGGACTTGCTATTGAGCTTGTTTATGAAAATGGATTATTGGTCCTTAGTTCTACAAGGGGAGATGGAAAGGTGGGAGAAAATGTTACTCAAAATATTAAAACCATAGAATCAATTCCATTGAAATTAAAAGTTGATTCTCCTAGAGAAATAATTGTCAGAGGAGAGGCTGTTATAAACAAAAAAGACTTTGAGAATGCTAATAAGGAGAGGGTTTTAGAGGGATTAACTCCTTATGCAAATCCAAGGAACCTAGCGGCTGGATCGATAAGACAGCTTGACCCTTCTGTTACGGCTAAAAGAAAGCTTGATGCTAATATTTATAGTCTAGTTTCTGATTTGGGTCAGAAAACTCACGAAGAAGAACATAAGATATTAGAATCTTTAGGATTTAAAACAAACAATAAATACAATAAGTTATGCAAAAACATGGATGAAGTTTTTGCATTCTATGATTATTGGCAGAAACACAGAGAAAAGCTTCCTTATGAGATAGATGGGTTAGTGGTTTCTATTAATAATAATGGTGTTTTTCAAAAATTGGGAATAATAGGTAAGTCTCCAAGAGGTGCTATTGCTTTAAAGTTTCCCTTAAAACAAGCAACAACTATAGTTGAAGATGTAAAAGTTCAAGTAGGAAGAACTGGGGCAATAACCCCTGTGGCTATATTAAGCCCAGTTACAATAAATGGCGTCGTTATAACGAGAGCTACTCTTCATAATGAAAAAGAGATTGAAAGATTAGGGCTAAAAATTGGAGACACTGCTGTTGTAGGAAGAGCGGGGGATGTTATTCCTGAAGTTATAAAAGTTTTTCCTGAGCTAAGGTCAGGAAAAGAAAAAGACTTTGAGATGGTTAAATTTTGTCCTTCTTGTGGAAGCGAATTAGTTAAACCTCAAAAAGAAATAGTCTGGAGGTGTCCAAATACAAAATGTTTTAAAAGAAAAAGTGGATGGTTTAAGCATTTTGTTTCTAGGGGAGCTTTTAGTATCGATGGACTTGGACCTAAGATATTGGAAAGATTCTTGGAGGAAGGATTGTTAGGTGATCCGGCTGATTTATTTGACTTAAAAGAAGGAGACATTTTACCATTAGAAAGATTTGCTCAGAAATCAGCAAAAAAGTTAATTGAGAACATACAAAAAAGAAAAAGAGTTTCTTTCTCTCGTTTTATTTATTCTTTAGGGATAAGAAATGTTGGACAAAAAACTTCTCATGATTTATCAAAAAGATTTGAATCTATTGAAGAAATAGAGAATTCAACTATTGAAGATTTGGAAAATATCAACGATGTTGGACCTATTGTGGCTAGATCAATTTTCGAATGGTTTAATGATAAAGAGAATAAAGATTTTCTAAAAAAGTTGGAAGAAAGAGGCGTAACCTATTTTCATGAAGAGTTATCAAAAAATGTTTTGTCGGGAAAGAAGTTTGTTTTAACTGGTACTATGGAGAAGTTGAGTAGGGAATTGGCAAAGGAAAAAATACTTTCTTTAGGTGGAGAAGTTTCAAGTTCGATTTCCAAGAACACCGATTACTTGGTTTTAGGAGAAAATCCTGGGACAAAACGTGAAAAAGCAAAAGAATTGGGAGTTAAAATAATTGGAGAAGGAGAGTTTTTAAAGATGATAAGCTAATGAATTTTTTAAACCATATAAGAAAATTAGATTTTCTCTTAATCTTTGCAGCTTCTGCTTTGTCTATAATAGGAATAGTTTTTATATATAGCGCTTCGATTTCTAGTGGCGATTTCTCTGATGTTTGGAGGCAGATTGGTTTCTTTGGTTTTGGTTTTTTATTGATGATTGCTATAAGTTTTTTTGATAATAGGCTAATTAGAGAGAATTCTTCTTTAATCTTAACTCTTTATTTTTTATGTATATTAGCTTTAATAGGGATTTTCTTTTTTGCTCCTGAGATAAGAGGTATTAAGTCTTGGTATAAAATTGGTCCAATAACCTTTAATCCTATTGAATTAACGAAAATAGTTCTTATAATTCTTTTGGCTAAATATTTTAGCAAGAGACATGTTGAACTTTACAGAATAAGACATATTATTCTTTCGGGACTATATGCTTTTGTTCCCTCCATTTTAATATTTTTTCAACCTGAATTTGGTTCTGTCATGGTTATTGTTGCTGTATGGGTAGGAATCCTATTGGTTTCTGGCATAAGATTAAAAGATTTTCTTTTATTGTGTTTTGCTAGTATATTAATTCTTTCCTTCGTGTGGACATTCTTAATACAAGATTATCAGAGAAATAGAATTATGGATTTTATAAATCCTCAATCAGACCCCTTAGGAGGAAATTGGAATAGTAATCAAGCTTTAATTGCTATTGGCTCGGGAGGTTTAATAGGGAAGGGATTAGGAGAAGGTTCTCAAGTTCAGAGTAAATTTCTTCCAGAACCAAAAACAGATTTTATATATTCTGTCGTAGCTGAAGAAACAGGCTTAGTTGGTTCAACTGTACTTTTAAGTTTGTTTGGAATATTGTTTTGGAGAATATTGAAAGTAGCTCTTGATGCTAGATCAAATTTTACAAGGCTTTTCGCCATAGGTCTTTCTATTTCAATATTTTTTCAGACATTAATTAATATTGGAATGAATTTAGGGTTATTACCGGTTATTGGTCTTCCTTTGCCATTAGTTAGTTTCGGAGGGAATAATGTTGTTTTTACCTTTGTTGCTTTGGGGGTGTTACAGAACATGATAATTACGGAATCGTAGCTCTTGACAATTAATATGTATGTGATAGGGTAAACATAATTTGCAAGATAATTACTTGGTATTTTGATTTCAATATATCCATTTATTAAATAAACGTGTTTAGCCCTACAAAAAATTTAACAATAAGGGCATTTTTTGTTTCTAATTAGTTGTCTTTTTTAAGTTTAAATAAAAAATATGAAGATCAAAATCAAAAGCTTTGCTAAAAGCAACATATCCTATCCATTGCCTAGTCTTATCTTTATGCAACAGGAGAGTTGGAGACAATTCTGGGAAGAGGAATTAAAAGATCTTTTCGCTGAGGTGTCTCCTATAAGAGACTATACAGGCAAGGAGTTTGAACTAGAGTTTTTGAACTATTCTCTAGGCAACCCTAATTATACATCTGGATTTGCAGCTAGAGAAAATAATGATTCATACGAAGCTCCTTTAAGGGTAACAGTTAGGTTAAACAACCTAAAAACAAAAAGATCTCAAGACCAAGAGATATTTTTTGGTAACTTTCCTTTGTTAACTGACAAAGGAACTTTTGTTTTAAATGGAGTTGAGAGAGTAGTTATTTCCCAATTAACTCGTTCTCCTGGAGTGTTTTTCCCTTTGAATATTAATAAAGGAAAGAGATGCTTTGCTGCTAAAATTATTCCTAATCGTGGAAGTTGGTTAGAATTTGAAACGGAAGCTTCAGGAGTTTTAACCGTTAAGATAGATAGAAAAAGAAAGATCCCTGCCGTAACTCTTCTTAAGGCATTAGGAGGATATAATGATGACGATATTAGAAATATGTTTGTCGGTTTTGATAATGGAGAGGTTAGCTTTATAGAAGAAACAATTAAAAAAGATATTACTAACAGTCAAGAAGAGGCATTGCTTGAAATATACCAGAGATTAAGATCAGGGGAGATGGCTAATCCTGATGCTGCAAAAGAATTAATCTTTAATATGTTCTTTAACTTTGACAGATACGATTTGTCTAAGGTTGGAAGATGGAAGACTTGGTCAAGACTACCAGATTTAAAACCTAAAAAGGATAGAGAAATAACAAAAGAAGATAGAGTTTTATCAGTTAATGATTTAGTTTCTGTAATGAAAGAGGTTATTAGGCTTAATAACGATCCTAGGGCAGTTGCGGATGTTATAGATCACTTAGGAAATAGAAGAGTTAGGACTATTTCTGAGTTATTATCTAATAAGTTAAGAGTTGGTATCGCTAGAATGTCTAGAATTATAAAGGACAGAATGTCGACATTAGACTTTGAAAATCTAGCACCTAGTCAATTAATAAATCCAAGACCTTTTTCCGCTCAAGTTACTCAGTTTTTTACTGCTAGTCAATTTTCCCAATTCATGGATAACACAAATCCATTGTCAGAACTGGAACACAAAAGAAGGCTAACCGCAACAGGTCCTGGAGGATTAACTAGAGAAAGAGCAGGTTTTGATGTTAGAGACGTGCAACCTTCTCACTACGGAAGAATTTGTCCTATTCAAACTCCAGAAGGTCCAAACGTAGGACTTGTTACTCACTTATCTTTATATGCAAGATTAAATCCTTATGGATTCATAGATACTCCATATTTTAAGGCAACTAACTCTAAGTTGACTAACGAAGCTTTTTATATGGATGCGAACGAAGAAGAAAGATATAATATTGCTCCAGCAAGTATATTTGTTGATGAGAAGAATAATATTATAAATGAAAGAGTTGAAGCAAGATTGAGAGGAGATCCTGGAGAAATTGAAAGAGAAAAAATTGATTACATTGATGTTTCTCCTCAGCAGTTTATATCTGTTTCAACAGCTCTTATTCCTTTTTTACAAAATGATGATGCTAACAGAGCTCAAATGGGTTCCAATATGCAAAGACAAGCAATTCCTTTGGTAAACCCAGAAACTCCTTTGGTTGGAACAGGAATGGAATCTTGGGCAGCTAGAGATTCCGGACAATTGGTAGTTGCTGAAGAAGCAGGAAAGGTTACTAAGGTTGATGCGAATATAGTTGAAGTAAAAGGAACTACCTCAGGAAAAACAAAGGTTTATCCAGTTAGGATTTTTGATAGAACTAACCAATATTCTTGTTTGCATCAGATACCCGTTGTTAATAAAGGAGATGTTGTTAAAAAAGGAGATGCTTTAATAGAAGGAGGATCAGTTTCGAATGCAAGATTAAGTCTAGGAAGGAATCTTCTAGTTTCCTTTGTTTCTTGGAAAGGAAACACTTTTGAAGATGCTATTGTTTTGTCTGATAAACTTGTAAAGGAAGATGTTTTTACATCTATACATATAGAGGACTTTTTCTGTGATGTTAGAGAAACAAAACTTGGACCAGAACTAACTACTTCTGATATTCCAAACGTTGGAGAGGATAAACTTAAAGATTTAGACGAAGAAGGAATTGTAAGGGTAGGGGCTGAAGTGGGACCAAATGATATCTTAGTTGGAAAGATCTCTCCTAAAGGTGAAGCTGACTTATCAGCTGAAGAAAGATTGTTAAGAGCAATCTTTGGAGAAAAAGCTAAAGAGGTTAAAGATACTTCTTTAAGAGTAGAACACGGAAAGAGAGGAAGGGTGACTGACGTAAAAGTATTTTCCAGAAGTGAAGGATATTCTTTAGAGCCAGGAGTAATTAAAAAGATTAGAATAAGAATTTCTGAAGCTAGAAAGATTCAAGTAGGAGATAAGTTGGCTGGAAGACACGGAAACAAAGGTATTGTTGCTAAAATTTTACCAGCTGAAGAAATGCCTTTCTTAGAAGATGGAACTCCACTAGACATTATATTAAACCCGTTATCAGTTGCTTCTAGAATGAACTTGGGACAGATATTGGAAACTCATCTTGGTCTTGCTGTTCATAAATTAGGATATCTAGCAGAAACTCCTTCTTTGTCTGGTGCAGTAGAAGAAGACATCAGAGGGGAACTTAAAGAGGCAGGTTATCCTGAGGATGGAAAATTGAAATTAGTAGATCCTGAAACAGGAGAATTTTTACCCGAAAGAGTTACTACAGGTTATATCTATATGATTAAATTAGCTCATATGGTTGAAGACAAGATCCATATGCGTTCAATTGGACCTTACTCTTTAATCACACAACAACCATTAGGTGGAAAAGCTCAATTTGGAGGACAAAGATTTGGAGAGATGGAGGTTTGGGCACTAGAAGGTTATGGAGCAGCTTATACTTTGCAAGAGATGTTAACTATAAAGTCGGATGATGTCAGTGGTCGTGCTGCAACATACGAATCGATACTTAAGGGAGAGAAGATCAAGAATCCAAACATTCCAGCATCTTTCAATCTATTATTATCAGAGTTAAAAGCTCTTTCTCTAAATGTAATTATAAAAGGTAAAGTCGAGGAAGAAGACTAAATTAAAAATACAAAAAATATATGTTTGTCTCTAATTTAGAATCAATCAAAATAAAAATAGCTTCTCCTCAGGATATATTGAGCTGGTCCCACGGAGAGGTTACTAAACCGGAAACTATCAACTACAGGACTCAAAGACCTGAGAAAGATGGTTTATTCTGTGAAAAAATATTTGGACCAACTAAGGACTATGAATGTTATTGTGGCAAATACAAGAGAATCAGATACAAGGGAATAGTTTGTGACAGGTGTGGAGTTGAAGTTACTAAATCATCTGTCAGAAGAGAAAGAATGGGGCACATTAAATTGGCTACCCCAGTTTCTCATATCTGGTTTTTAAAAGGTATTCCTTCAAGAATTGGAATGGTTTTAGGTGTTCCTTTACACAAAATAGAAAAAATTGTTTACTTTGTTTCCTATATCATTACAAAAGTTGATGACAACTTGAAAGAAGGAATATTAAATGAAATTGAAGAAGAATTCAAAGCAAAAACTAAGGATATAAAGAAAAATATTGAGAATGAGAAGCAACAGGCAACAGCACTAGAAGAACTTAAAAAAGCTAAAGATAAAGCTAAACAAGAGTTGTCTTCAATAAGGCCATTAGAGGTTTTAAGTGAAAATGATTATCACAGATTATCTTTGAAATATGGAGAGATTTTCGAAGCTGGTACGGGAGCAGAGGTTTTAAGAGACTTATTTTCTAAGTTAGACTTAAGTAAAGAAATCGTTAAAATTGAGAAGTTAATGGAAGAGAAGAAGTCGGCTGAAGACAAAAAAATTATCTTAAGAAGGTTAAAACTTTTTAAAGATATGATTCACGCTAACGTTAGGCCAGAATGGATGTTTATCGATGTTTTACCAGTTTTGCCACCTGATTTAAGACCGATGGTTCAATTAGATGGGGGAAGATATGCTTCTTCTGATTTAAATGATCTATACAGAAGAGTTATTAATAGGAATAACAGGCTTAAGTATTTATTAGAGATAAATGCACCTGACGTTATTGTTAGAAACGAAAAAAGAATGCTTCAAGAAGCGGTTGATGCTTTGATAGATAACAAAATGCGTAAGAGTACAACTACTCAAGCATCTACTGGAGGAAGGAGACTTCTAAAGAGTTTAGCGGATATGTTACAAGGAAAGAGCGGAAGGTTTAGGCAAAATCTTTTAGGAAAAAGAGTTGATTATTCAGGAAGAAGTGTTATCGTTGTTGGTCCTCAATTAAAGCTAAGTGAGTGTGGAGTTCCAAAGAAGATGGCTCTTGAGTTATTTAAACCTTTTGTAATTAAAAAGATTTTGGAAAAAGAGCTTGCCTTTAACGTAAGAGGAGCTTCAAGATTAATCGAAGAAGAAACAAATGAAGTTTGGGAGTCTTTGGAAGAAGTCGTAAAGGAAAAGTATGTTTTACTAAACAGAGCCCCAACTCTACATAGGCTAGGTGTTCAAGCTTTTCATCCTATTTTGATCGAAGGAGAAGCTATAAGATTGCATCCTTTAGTTTGTACAGCTTTTAATGCTGACTTTGATGGAGATCAAATGGCTATACATGTTCCTTTGTCTGATGAAGCCCAGAGGGAAGCTAAAGAAAGAATACTTTCTAGTGCTAACCTACTTAAACCTTCTACAGGAGATCCAATTATGATTCCAACCAAAGATATGATTTTGGGTTGTTATTATTTAACTAAAATTGTTCCAGGGCTAGAAGGAGAAGGTAAAATATTTGGTTCCAAAGAAGAAGTTTTAATTGCTTACAATCTAAAGAAAATTAACATAAAGGCACAAGTTAAGGTTAGAATGGGGGAAGAAATTGTTGAAACTAGTGCAGGAAGAATTATCTTTAACAATGTTTTGCCAGAAGATTTTGAATACCAAAACGAAACAATGGATTCAAAGGCAATAAAGAGAATGATAAACAAGGTTATTGATAAATACGGATCCGAAGCTGTTACAACTTTAGACAAAATAAAAGAACTAGGATTCCTTTTTGCTACAAGATCAGGAATCACTTGGGGTATGGGAGACTTAATAGTTCCAAAAGAAAAGCCAGCATTAATGGAAGAAGCTGAGAAAAAGATAAAGAACATTGAAGGATTTTACGAAAAAGGTCTTTTATCTAGAGACGAGAAAACAGCTCAAGTTATTGAGGTTTGGAAAAAGGTAAAGAATGAAATAGAGAAATTAGTTCCACAAGCAATATCATCATCTAGTCCTGTATTTAGTATCGTTGATTCTGGTTCTAGAGGTTCATGGTCTCAACCTGTACAAATGGCTGGTATGAAAGGTCTTGTTGCTAGTCCTTCAGGAAAGATTATTGAACTTCCTGTAAAGAGTTCATTTAAGGAAGGTTTTGATGTACTAGAATACTTTATTTCTACTCATGGAGCTAGAAAAGGTACCGCTGATACTGCCTTAAGAACCTCAACTTCAGGATACTTAACAAGAAGACTTGTTGATGTTGGACATGACGTTATTATTAACGAAGAAGATTGTGGAGACAAAGAAGGTCTTGTTGTTAGCAAAAAAGATGCAAACGAAATTAACCAAGATTTTGTAAACAAAATATTTGGAAGAGTTTCACTAGAGAAAATTGAAGATCCAGAAACAAAAGAGGTTATTCTTAAATCGGGAGAAGTTATTACATTGAAAATTGCTCAAAAGATTAAGGAGATGCCAACAGTTGAAACCGTAAAAGTAAGATCTCCATTAACATGTAAATGTGTAAGGGGTATCTGTCAAAAATGTTATGGTTTAGACTTGGGATGGAAAGGAATGGTTAATGTCGGTGAAGCTGTTGGTGTTATCGCTGCCCAAGCTATTGGAGAACCAGGAACCCAATTAACAATGAGAACCTTCCATACTGGAGGTGTAGCTGGAGAAGCAGATATTACAAGAGGTTTGCCAAGAGTTGAAGAGGTTTTTGAAAGAAGACCTCCGAAAGGAGAAGCAGAGATTGCTCTTAAAGATGGAAAGGTAGTCGAGATTGATGAAAAGAAAGGAATTGTTAAGGTCTTAACTATTAAGAATGGTGGCAAAGCTAAAGAAGATGATGTTATTGAATATCCAGTATCTTCTTCAATAGAAATGCTTGTAAAAGAAGGGGACGTCATTAAAAAAGGAGATCCTCTATGTGCTGGATCAATTGACCTTAAGAAGTTATTTAAACTTTTAGGAGTCAAAGCAGTTCAAGACTATATCATTAAAGAAATACAAAAAGTATACATTTCTCAAGGTGTAGGTATTCACGATAAGCACATTGAGTTAATTGTAAGACAAATGTTCTCAAGGGTAAAAATTAAAGATTCTGGAGATAGTCGCTTTAGTCAGGGCGAAATAATTTCCAGAGCCTTAATGCTTGAAGAAAATGAAGCTCTTGAAAAAGAAGGAAAGAAAATAATTGAAGCCGATGAATTGCTTTTAGGAGTATCAAAGGTTGCATTAAATACAGACAGCTTCCTTTCAGCAGCATCATTCCAAGAAACATCAAGAGTTTTGATAGAATCTTCTTTGAGAGGAGAGGAGGATAAGCTTAGGGGACTAAAAGAAAACGTAATTATAGGTAAACTACTTCCAATTGGAACAGGATTGAGCTACAATAAGGACAAGTAGTTATGAAGAAGAAAAAAAACACTAAGAAAATCAAAAAAGTTGAAAAGAATATTTTAGAGAATTTTAGTTTTTCCTTACCAGACAAAACAAAAAGATATTTATTTTCATCATCGTTTTTTCTTTTGGCAATTGTTTTTCTTTTCTCTTTTTCAGGTAAAGCGGGAGTAGTGGGGGAGTTATTAAGTAATATATTTGATTTTTTAGTAGGAAATGTTATATACATACTTCCCATTATTTTCTCTATTTTTGGAATTGTTCTCTTAAAAGGTCAAGAGGCTTTTAAGGAAAACAAAAACTCTCTTATTATTTCAACATTAATTCTTATCTTAGGATTATCTGGCCTTTTCAGTTTGCTTGAATTTAAAGCTGATTCTCAGTTATCAGAGATTTTTAAATGGAATGCTTCTGGAGAAGGGGGGTGGATTGGATACTTAATTTCTTGGCCTATATTAAAAGGTTTTGACTATATTGTTTCTTTTTCTTTGTTTATTATCGCCATAGGCGTTTCTTTATGGATAATAGCGCAGCCTTTTAGAAGAGCTATTGAGGAGTACGAAGAAGAGGAAGATGAGGAAGAAGAGGAAGAAGAAGTTAAAGTTAAACAAAAAGAGGAGGTTAAAGTTGAAGTTAAAAAGAAAAACTTTCCATCTTTTAGCTTAGAGAAAATTATTCCAAGGAGAGAAGAGGTTAAAGTTGAAGAAAAGAAGGAAGATAAAAATCTTAAAACTTTCGAACAGAAGAGGAACGAGAACAAAGAGTATAAATATCCTCCACTTGATTTGCTCGCTAAAAAAGGAGGAGCTCCTGAAGGAGGAGACATCTCTTACAACTCTTCTATTATAAAGAGAACATTGCAGACTTTTGGTATTCCTGTCGAAATGTCAGAAATAAATATTGGACCAACTGTTACGCAATATACTCTTAAACCGGCAGAAGGAATTAAACTTTCAAAAATAACAACTTTGCAAAATGATTTAGCTTTGGCATTAGCTAGTCCTACGATTAGAATCGAGGCTCCTATCCCTGGAAGATCTCTTGTTGGAATTGAAATTGGAAATAGAAAAAGGGCCGTTGTTGGGCTAAGGGAGTCATTAGACACAGATGAGTTTAAAAACTCTCCTGCACCCCTTTTAATGGCTTTGGGAAAGGATGTAAAAGGTGCTCCATCATTTGCTGACCTAGCTGAGATGCCTCACTTATTAGTTGGAGGAACAACCGGTTCGGGAAAAACTATTTGTTTAAATTCTATAATCTTAAGTCTTTTGTATAGAAATAGTCCTGATGAAATGAAACTTGTTTTGGTTGATCCTAAAAGAGTGGAGTTTCCAGTCTATGCTAATTTAGAGCATTTGCTTTGCCCAGTTATTTATGATGCAAATCAGACTCTTGTAGCTTTAAAGTGGTTGGTGGGGGAAATGGAAAGAAGATTTACTGTTCTAGCAGAAGGGCACAGCAGGGACATAGGTTCCTATAATCAAAAAATGGAAAAGAAAGGAGAAGATAAACTTCCTTATATTGTTTTAATTATAGATGAGTTAGCAGATTTAATGAGTGTTAAGGGAAAAGAAATTGAGTCTTATGTCGTAAGACTTGCTCAAATGTCTAGAGCCACTGGAATACACTTAATTTTA
>Ga0265294_10003055_pt1 | contig 21705 bp, 15 predicted proteins | sample MunlanPumphouse3_FD_192504 | JGI IMG/M metagenome (GOLD analysis project Ga0265294, IMG submission 192504) | Groundwater microbial communities from a municipal landfill in Southern Ontario, Canada - Pumphouse #3 | ecosystem: Environmental > Aquatic > Deep subsurface > Groundwater | place... | reverse complement strand
TAAATTCAGCCAACCTGCTACCCCGTTAGAGAGTTTGCAGGTAGCCCGGGAACTGGCCCAGGAACACTTAAATTTCGTATATTTGGGTAACATATTAGGAGAGGAAAACAGCACCCCTTGTTTGAACTGTGGCGAGGTGCTGGTTAAACGCAGTGTTTATGAGGTTGAGATTAAGGCCCTGAAAGATGGTTACTGCCAGCACTGTGGTAATAAGATAGATTATATAGTTTCTGGTTAATAAAAAAAATGGGAAGAGCCGAAACCCTTCCCATTTGTATATGAAAGCCACCGGGAATACCGGTAGGCTATTCACCAGTAAACATTTTACCCATAATCCAGAATATGAATACCTGCTTAGATATGTTACTCTTAATAATAATTTCCATTAGTAAACAGACCCGGTATAATTAGAAAAAAGATTTAATGTGGAGGTTTGGAAATGGCGTATAAATACTTATTGCTGGAGAAAGAAGATGGCATTGGCCTACTCTATATCAACCGGCCTGAGGCCATGAACGCACTTAATACCGGGGTTCTGGAGGAAATCATTCAGGCCGCCGGCGAAATCAGCACAGATGATGAAATCCAGGTTTTAATAATTACCGGGGCCGGTGATAAATCCTTCGTTGCCGGGGCGGATATAAAAGAAATGCATGGCCTGACTGCGGTTAAGGGGCGTGAGTTCGGTTATACCGGCCAGGCTGCCTTCCGGGCTATTGAAAAGCTGGAAAAACCAGTTATCGCAGCTGTAAACGGTTTTGCCCTGGGGGGTGGCTGTGAATTGGCCATGGCGGCTGATATCCGGCTGGCCTCGGAGAAAGCCAAGTTTGGACAGCCCGAAGTGGGTCTGGGTATTACCCCGGGCTTTGGTGGTACTCAGCGTCTACCGCGCCTGGTAGGAGAAGGTCGGGCTATGGAGCTTATCCTGACTGCCAATACCATAAATGTCGAGGAAGCATACCGTATCGGGCTAGTAAACCATATCTACCCGGCTGCAACCCTTCTGGATGAAGCCCGGAAAATGGCGCGTAAAATAATGGGCAATGCCCCGCTGGCGGTCAAGTACTCCAAGAGTGCCATTAACAAAGGATTACAGACAGATATCGATACAGGTATGGCCATAGAAGCAGACCTGTTTGGTATCTGCTTCTCTACTGAAGATCAGAAGGCCGGAATGGGCGCTTTCCTTAATAAAGAAAAGGCCAGCTTTAAAGCCAGGTAGTGGTTAATAGTAATGCATATTATTCCCGCCGTTTATTTATACGGCGGGTAATGTTATTTTACCCTGCTCAAGGCTTATACTAGTGCCATAGCATTATATTCTACTCCTCCTGACCTTGCGACAGCGAAGGCCCGGAGGATATTTTTCTTTAGCTAAATTTTATTGGTTGCAAATTTATGCACCCGAATGTATAATTATAAATATTTGCAGCAGCTATTGCCTGTTAGCAGATTATAAAAGGAGGTCTATTCCATTGTATAAAGTAGGAATAGTAGGGGACGGATACACGGCTGCCGACCTCTTGCGCTTACTGGTGGGTCATGATGAACTGGAGGTAGTATCCATACTTTCTACCGAAAATGTTGGACGCCGGGTGGATAATCTCTATCCCCAGCTTACCGGGTTTACTGACCTGGTTTGCCAGGAAAGCAATCTAGATATTATTAAAAATGAATGTGATGCAGTATTTCTGGCTCTGCCTCATGGTTTATCGGTAGCTATGGCTGTGGAACTACTGCCCGCTGGTATCAGATGTGTGGATTTGGGAGCCGACTTCCGGCTTAAGGAGGCCAGGCTCTATGAGAAATATTATGATAAAATTCACGAAGCCCCGGAGCTGTTGGAAAAAGCTGTATACGGCTTACCTGAGCTTTATCGGGACAAAATAAAGGAAACTAATTTGGTGGCTAACCCGGGTTGTTTTCCCACCGGGGCTATATTACCGCTGGCCCCACTACTGGCGGCACAGCTGCTGGAGCCGGAGGGAATAATAGTAGATTCCAAGAGTGGAGTCTCCGGGGCGGGACGTACATTAAGAGAAAGCAGCCACTTCTGTGAAGTGAATGAAGGCATTCATGCTTATGGAGTGGGAACACACCGGCATGGTCCGGAAATAGCTCAGGAATTAAGTTTTGCTGCCGGCAGACCGGTGGAAATGATATTTACCCCTCACCTGGTACCAATGAACCGGGGAATTCTGACTACGACCTATGCCCGTTTGCAGTCCGGGGTAAGTGCTGCAGCGGTGCGGGAAGTACTGGAGGAAAAATATCGGGAAGAAAAATTTGTGCAGGTGCTGCCACCCGGGCTGATGCCCCATACCAAATGGGTTTATGGCAGCAACATAGTACAGATTGGTATATATACAGATGAGACCAGTAGCCGGGTAGTATTAGTTTCGGCCCTGGACAACTTGACCAAGGGGGCCTCCGGGCAGGCTATTCAAAACCTTAATATTATGTTAGGTATTAGCGAGAGTAAAAGTTTAAACTTCCCCGGGGTACACCCGTAAAAACTTTCTGGAGGCAAGAAGAATTATGAAGATAATCGAAGGTGGAGTTACTGCCCCCCAGGGGTTTCTAGCCCAGGGGGTTCCTGCTGAAGTAAAGAAAAAAGATAAAAAAGATGTAGCCATTATATATTCCAGTAAACTATGTAATGCTGCTGCGGTCTGTACTACCAACCGGGTGCGGGCAGCCTGTGTAGACCTGACCCGGGAACACCTGCAGGATGGCAAAGCCCAGGCGGTGGTGGTAAACAGCGGTAATGCCAACGCCTGTACGGGCCAGCGGGGAATGGCTGACGCCCGGCGCATGGCTGAACTCAGTGCCGACCTGCTAAACATTAAAGCACAAGATGTGCTGGTGGCTTCAACCGGGGTAATAGGTGTATATATGCCCATGGAGCGGGTTGAGGCAGGTATAAAAGAAGCAGCTTACTCATTATCTGCCGATGGCGGTCATAATGCGGCATTGGCTATAATGACTACCGATTTGCAAAATAAAGAAATAGCAGTAGAAATAAACATTCAAGGTAAGCCGGTACGTATCGGGGCCATGACCAAGGGTTCAGGTATGATTCACCCCAATATGGCTACCATGCTGGCCTTCATTACAACTGATGCTGCGATAAGCAACAAAGGTTTAGAAAAAATGTTAAAAGATTCCAGCAACCAATCGTATAACATGATTAGTATTGACCGCGATACCTCTACCAATGATATGGCGGTAATAATGGCCAACGGCCTGGCCGGGAACCATGTTATTGATGATGAAAACTCGGATGACTATAAGCAGTTTAAACAGGCGTTGGACTTTATAAACATTTATTTAGCCAAAATGATTGCCCGGGATGGGGAAGGAGCCACTCATCTGATTGAAGTCCAGGTAATAAATGCAGCCGATGAAAATACGGCCCGGCTTATAGCCCGGACGATAGTTGGCTCCAATCTGGTCAAGGCGGCGGTTTTCGGCAAGGATGCTAACTGGGGGCGTGTATTGGGTGCTGCCGGCTACTCAGGAGCAGAATTTGATGTTAATAAAGTGGATATATACCTGGGGCAGGAGAAGATGGCCGAGAATGGTATGGGATTAATTTTTGATGAGCAAAAGGCGCGAAAGGAAATGGAACAGGACACAGTGGTTATAAAGGTTGATTTAAAATCGGGTGACTACCAGGCTACTGCCTGGGGCTGCGATCTCACCTATGAATATGTAAGCATCAACGCTGACTATCGGACTTGATTTGGCATTCAGAATAGATAAACACGATTGAAGTTGGAAGTGAAGATGGGCTTGAGTGCCGGGGCCGTAAAAATCATTTATTGTTCCTCGGTTTTGCGTCTTAAGCTGTAACGGGGGTTAAATCAATTCTTATTAGGAGGATATAGACATGCTGGTTTCCGCTATGGAAAAGGCAGAGGTACTGGTCGAGGCATTGCCTTACATAAAAGAATTCTACGGTAAAAAAGTAGTAATAAAATATGGCGGTGCGGCCATGACCGACTGCGAATTGAAACAAAAGGTGATGCAGGACATAGTGCTGATGAAATTTGTGGGTATGCATCCGGTGGTGGTACACGGGGGAGGCCCGGAAATTAACCAGATGCTGGCCCGCCTGGGTATTAAGAGCCATTTTGTCAACGGCTTGCGGGTAACTACCCGGGAGATTATGGAGATAGTAGAAATGGTCCTGGGGGGTAAGGTTAATAAAGAAATTGTCTCCGGTATAAACCGTGCCGGAGGAAAAGCCATTGGCATATCCGGTAAGGATGGTAACCTGATTGAAGCCCGGGCCATTGATAGCGGGCAGATGGAATTTGTGGGTGAAGTGAAGTGCATAAATCCCCAGATAATTGACACAGTAATAGAAAATGGTTACATCCCGGTTATTGCTCCCATAGGCCAGGGAGATAGCAATGAAACTTATAATATTAATGCCGATTTAGTGGCCTCGGCCATTGCCGTGGCCATGAAAGCTGACAAACTGGTGCTATTAACCGATGTGCCCGGCTTGCTTAGGGACCCCGGGAATAGTGATTCGCTAATATCGGTACTGAAATTAAGCGAAGTAGATGAATATGTTAAACAGGGAGTCATAGCCGGGGGAATGCTGCCCAAAGTCCAGTGCTGTATGGAATCAGTGCGGGGAGGAGTGGGGCGTACCCATATTATTGACGGGCGTCAGTCCCATTCCATACTGCTGGAGATATTTACTGATCAGGGCATTGGTACTATGGTGGTTAATGGGTAGTACTAATTGTTTAGAGTGAGGCGTAAGGGGTGAGGAGTAAGGAAAATCCCTTACCTCTTGCGCCTACCTCCTTAATCTGATGTTAAAAAGCAAAATCGAAAAGGGAGATACATGATGACTAATAATGAAATAGCTATTAAAGGTCAGAAATACGTGATGAATACTTATGGGCGCTTTCCCATAGCGCTGGTAAAGGGGAAAGGCAGTTACCTCTGGGATGCTAATGGCAAACAATATTTGGACTTCGTAGGAGGTATTGCCGTTTGTATACTGGGTCACTGTAATGATGAGCTCATTACTGCCCTGCAGGAACAGTCCCGCCAACTGTGGCACGTTTCCAACCTGTACTGGATAAAACCCCAGGTAGAATTGGCCGAAAAATTGGTCAATATTTCTGGCCTGGGTAAAGCCTTCTTCTGCAATAGCGGGGCTGAGGCTAACGAGGGGGCCATCAAACTGGCCCGCAAATATTTCTACCGTAAAAAAGAAGATAGAAACGAAATCATAGTATTTAAAGATTCATTTCATGGGCGTACCCTGGCGACTCTTACCGCTACCGGGCAGAATAAATACCATGAAGGCTTTGCTCCCCTGCCGGCAGGTTTCCACTATGCCCAGTTTAATAACCTGCCCTCAGTAGAGCAATTAGTAAATCACAACACCTGTGCCATAATGGTGGAACCGGTACAGGGTGAAGGAGGAATAAGGCCGGCCGACCTTAATTTCCTGCGGGGATTAAGGCAAATCTGTGACCGGGAAGGAATACTATTAATATTTGATGAAGTGCAATGTGGCATGGGCAGAACGGGTAAAATTTTTGCTTACCAGACATATGGGGTAATTCCAGATATTGTAACCATGGCCAAAGGTTTGGGAGGTGGAATTCCTATTGGGGCTATGCTGGCCAGTGAAAAAGCAGCTGCGGGATTTGCTCCTGGTGATCATGCTTCCACTTTCGGAGGTAATCCCCTGGTTACGGCCGTGGCCAACCGGGTAATGGATATCATCACCGGAGAAGGTTTTCTGGAACAAGTGATTAAGATGGGAGATTACCTGGTTCGTTCCCTGCAGGGTATTAATGATAGCCGCATAGTAGAAGTGCGGGGGCGGGGACTTATGCTGGGCATTGAATTTGACCGGGATATCAAAGAACTGGTTAATATCTGCATGCAAAAAGGTTTGCTGGTACTGGGTGCGGGTAACCGGGTACTGCGTATGGTTCCACCCTTAACCATAAACGAAACCGAAGTTAACCAGGCGGTGAATATACTTAAAGAAGTGTTGAAAGAATGGTAGGGAGATAATAGTGAGTTGGGGGATGGTTCTCGGACGGTTCTTGTGACTTACACGAAAGGGATGAGATGATGTTTAAGATTGAGGATACTTTTCGGGGTAAAGACTTTATAAGCATTCACGACTTTAGTAAAGAAGAGATAGAGTACCTGCTTAAAGTAGGGGCAGAAATTAAGAAAATGCAGAAACAGGGTATTCCCCATCCTTATCTGGCCGGTAAAACCCTGGGTATGATATTTCAAAAGGCATCCACCCGTACCCGGGTTGCTTTTGAAGTAGGCATGTATCAGCTGGGAGGGCATGCCCTCTTCCTCAGTCCCCGCGATATACAGCTGGGTCGGGGTGAGACTATTAAAGATACCGCATTGGTACTATCACGTATGTTGGATGGCATCATGATTCGCACCTTTGACCATGATGAAGTTCTGGAACTGGCTCGCTGGGCTGACATACCGATAATTAACGGTTTAACTGATCTGCTTCACCCCACCCAGGTGATAGGAGATCTTATGACTATAAAAGAACATAAAGGGGAACTGAAAGGTTTGAAACTGGTCTTTATTGGTGATGGCAACAATGTATCTCATTCCCTGCTATTTGGTGGAGCCAAAGTAGGAATGGATGTAGTTATCGCATCACCGGGAGGCTTTGAACCTGATGCCGGAATACTGGCGGCAGCCCGGCAGGACGCAGCCGAAACCGGGGCAACCTTGGCAGTAGTTAAAGACCCGGAAGAGGCTATTGCCGGTGCTGATGTGGTTTATACTGACGTTTGGGCCAGTATGGGACAGGAAGACCAGGCCCCGGAGAAGGAGCAACAGTTTTTGGCTTATCAGGTAAACAGCCGACTCCTAAGCCTGGCCAAAAAAGATGTTATTGTTCTGCACTGTCTGCCGGCCAAGAGGAATAAGGAAATTACAGATGAGGTCATGGACGGACCCCAGTCAGTCGTTTTCGATGAAGCCGAAAACCGTCTCCATGCCCATAAAGCCATAATGGCACTAACGATGTAGCAGGGGACGGGGTGACAGGGGGACGGGGTTGTTGACACCCACGAAGTGGGTGTCAACAACCCCGTCCCCCTGTCACCCCGGGGAAAAAATAGGACTAAAATCGGTGCAGGGTAGGATAACAGGCCTATCCTGCTTGTTTTTGCTCTTAAATAATAATAGCAATTATTAGTATCCGGCTAAAAATTCCTGTTAACAGAATATAAATTTATGAAAAGGCCTGATTAAGGGGAAATATATATTTGAAGAACAAGCCCGGGTACACTATAATAACTACAGTATATTGTGTAGTGCTAAAAATTACACCATATATATTGTGTTTAGGAGGCTAAACTATGAAAAGTATCAGAAAACGAGATGGCCGGGTAGTTCCATTTGAAAAAGAGAAAATTGTTAATGCTATTTATAAGGCGGCCCAGGCACTGGGGGGAAGAGACTACGCAACGGCGGAGCGACTGGCGGACAAGGTCATCGAACTGGCCGGCTACTACTACCTGGACGATTATGATATAGCCACGGTTGAAGAGATACAGGATCTGGTGGAAAAAGTTCTGGTTAAAAACGGCCATTACCGAACCGCCAAGGCTTATATTCTGTACCGCAAACAGCATGAAATCATGAGAGAAAGCCGGCAGCTCATCCAGAATAACGAAATTGTTGAAAACTACCTGGATCGCAGCGACTGGCGGGTAAAAGAGAACTCCAATATGAACTTTAGCCTGCAGGGCATGAACTTTCATATCTCATCCATAGTAACCAGCCAGTACTGGCTTAACCAGATATACACCGAGCAGATGAAGGAAGCCCAGCAAAATGGAGATTTTCATATGCATGATTTAGGTATACTGGCGGTTTACTGTGTGGGCTGGGATTTGCAAGATTTAATCCGGGAGGGTTTTAAGGGTGCCCGAGGAAAAGTAGTAAGTAAGCCGGCCAAGCATTTCCGTACCGTACTGGGACAGATTGTAAACTTCTTCTATACCCTGCAGGGCGAAGCCGCCGGAGCCCAGGCTTTTTCCAACTTTGACACCCTGCTGGCGCCTTATATCTATTATGACCAATTAAACTACGAACAGGTCAAACAGAGCCTGCAGGAATTCATCTTCAATGTCAACGTACCTACCCGGGTTGGCTTCCAATGTATGTCGGAAGATACAGAAATATTGGGGCAGAATGGTTGGGTCAAATATAACCAGGTGTCCGAAGGTGACATGATTGCTACCTTCAATGTGGAAAAAGGCTTTATTGAATACCTGCCGGTGAAACACCTTTTTACCCGGGAGTATAAGGGAACTATGTATAATTTAAAAAACCGCATCAGTGATCAGTTGATATCCCCAGAACACCGGGTGGTCCGGCGAAAATTTAACGGCGATCATTATACCCTGGAAAAAATAGAGGATGTGCTCAAGTTAAAGTCTCCCTTTATGGTACCGATAGGCAGTGATGGCAATGTAGCGGGCGAAAATGCAATGGATGAGGAACTGGTTAGATTAATGGCCTGGATAATAGCGGAAGGTTCCCTGGACAAGAGCGGGCGTGGTGATGGCAGGATATGCATATACCAGTCGCAAGTTAAAAGCCCACATCATTATGAAGAAATAATTGAACTCTGTGAAAGTCTGAACCTTAACTACAGCGAACGTATACAGCAAGGACTGGGTGCTCCCTGTAATGTCTTGCGCTTTAATGCTGATAGTACCAGAAAAATCCTGGCCTGGATGGGCAGCGATCGGGAAAAAGGAATTAAATTTATTCCAGATACCATACTGCAGGCTGATACCGAGACGTCTCGCATATTCCTGGAGACCTATATAAAAGGAGATGGATGTGAGGATTGCAAGGTTATTACCACCTCTGAGCTTATTCGCGACCAGTTAATGCAGGTAATTGTTAATGCTGGCTATGGCGCTACGGTTTTAATAAGGAAGCCGGATAATCATTTATCCATCAAAGATCGCTATATTATAAGGATAATCAGGCACAAGGACACTTATATCAACCAAGTAAACGAGGTTGATTATGAAGGTATTATCTGGTGTCCCAATACTGAAAATGAAACCGTAGTAGCGCGTAGAAATGGAAAAGTATTTATTACTGGTAACACCCCGTTTACCAATATCACCATGGACCTTAAAGTACCGGGATATTTTAAAGACCAAACTGTTATCATTGGCGGCGAATTTAAGGATAAGACCTATGGCGAATTCCAGGTGGAAATGGATACGTTAAACCAGGCCTTTGCCGAGGTTATGATGGAGGGTGATGCTGAGGAGCGGGTCTTTACCTTCCCCATTCCAACCTATAATATCACCCGGGACTTCGATTGGGATAGCTCCAAGTATGATAGAATCTGGGAAATGACAGCTAAATACGGTATACCTGGATTTGCCAACTATATCAATTCCGATATGGACCCTGAAGATGCGCGTAGTATGTGCTGCCGTTTGCGGTTGGATAATCGTGAACTTAGGAAACGGGGTGGAGGGCTGTTTGGTTCCAATCCCCTGACCGGATCAGTTGGGGTAGTAACTATTAACATGCCCCGGATTGGCTATTTAGCTCGAGATAAGGACGATTATTTTCGGCGTTTGGCCAATATCATGGATTTGGCCCGTGACAGCCTGGAAATCAAGAGAAAAGTGCTGGAAAACCTGACCGATTCCGGTCTCTATCCTTACTCCCAGTTCTACCTGCGAGGGGTAAAAGAATCTACCGGTAGATTCTGGATAAATCATTTCTCTACCATTGGACTGGTGGGAATGAATGAATCCTGTCTCAACTTCCTGGGTGAGGACATTGCTAGCGAGCAAGGTTACCCCTTTGCCCTGGAAGTACTGGAATTCATGAGAGAGCGGATACAGCGCTACCAGGACGAGACCGGCAATTTGTATAACCTGGAAGCAACCCCGGCAGAGGGGGTAAGCTATAGCTTGCCCCAGAAAGACCGGGCCCGCTTCCCCGATATTATTGTGGCCAACAATGATGCCGTTAAAAATCAAGGGGCTGAGCCTTACTATACTAACTCCTCCTTCCTGCCGGTGGGCTATACTGATGACATCTTCTTGGCCATGAAGATGCAGGATCCCCTGCAGTGCCTGTATACCGGAGGAACTACTTTCCACATCTTTGTGGGTGAGGCCTTACCCGATGTGGACTCGGTCAAGATGCTGATTAAAAAGGCTTGTGAGCAGTTTAAGATGCCGTATTTCTATATTTCGCCTACTTTTAGTATCTGTCCTCAGCATGGCTATATAGCCGGTGAACACCACACCTGCCCCAGCTGTGAGACTGAAGGCAAAGAAACCGCTTGTGAAGTGTACTCCCGAGTGGTGGGCTACCTGCGCCCGGTAGACCAGTGGAACGAAGGCAAACAGGCTGAGTTTAGGAATAGGAAGACGTATAAAGTAGTATGAGATTTGCGGGATTATTAAAACAGAGCTTGACTGACTACCCCGGGAAGATAGCCGCAGTGCTGTTCTCCCGGGGATGCAATCTGCGCTGTCCTTTTTGCCATAATGCCCACCTGCTGGTCAAACCCGGGCGGACAGCTATGGCCGATGAAATAGAAACTACGGAACTTATTCCTTTTCTGGAGGAACGCCGGGGCTTTTTGGATGCAGTAGTATTCAGCGGAGGAGAGCCTACTATAAATCCGGAACTTCCCCAGGTGATAAGACAAGTTAAGGAAACCGGTTACCTGGTTAAGTTGGATACCAATGGCAGCAACCCAATAATGTTGGACCAACTGCTGCAGCAAGAATTGCTGGACTACGTGGCCATGGACATCAAGGCTCCGCTGGAGTACCAGAAATATCTGCAAGCCAGCGGACGACTAACCTTTGAGGACTTTTTTAATATAAGGTCTTCCATAAATCTGCTTAAAACCGCCACCATCACGGTGGAATTCAGAACTACCGTAGTTCCGATCTGGCACTCACCCGAAGACATAATAGAGATAGCCCGCTATATTAAAGGTGCCAGACTCTACTCCCTGCAGCAGTTCAACCCGCGGACAACCCTGGACTCCGAGCTGTCCAGGGTAAAACCCTGTAGCAAAGCAGAACTGGACCAAATAGCCACTCGCTGTCAGCCCTATGTCCAAAAAGTCCGGGTCTGTAACGTATAAAAGGATAAGGACTAAAAAATCATTTCATAGCAGCGTCAATTGCGTTAAAATAGAACTGGACAAAAGTTACCCTGGAAGATTTAGATATAGAAAGATATAGAAAACCCAGGGGATTTCATTATAGTAAATAATGACATTTACCAGACCTGTATGTAAAAGAGTGCGCAGCATACCGCAAGGTACCGGGCTTAACGGTAGTTCGGAATTTTAAGGAACAAAGGATGGTATAAGGGGGATGGGTATGTATAGACTTAGTCGTTTCAACTGTATTGATGGCAAACCAGACGAAGATCAGGTAGAAGTATGGGCCGAGTCCTATTTCTATAGCATAATGAATATTCTTAATGCGTTCTTTTGCCAGGTGGATGTTCCTGAAACCATAGATCGGATGAGCTGTATACCTTTTGACCAACTGGTGGCTGAGGAATTGGAGGATGAAAGCCCGGAGGTAATCACTATTGCCGTAAAGAAAACCCTGGAACTATTAGAAATGGAAATGGAGTTGCTGCGGGCTTACCTGGATGATGCTGGCATGGGATCATAATAAACTAAACAAGCCGGAGTAAAAACCGGCTTAATTTATTTTACTCAAACAATATGCCTAAACAGTAATGTTAAAATTATCAAGGGTTTCGTATAAAATAGAGATGGTACTTGGAGGTTGTACAATGAAAAAATGCAGCAGTTGCAGCAAGCAGTTTCCGAAAGAAATCCTGAAAACCATGGTTCAAATTATCGACAGGAAAGCCTATATAATGAATGTTTGCCCTTCTTGCCAGTCTATAGTTAATAACAATCCTAACTATTACTATTTGGCTGACGAAAAGAAATCTAAATAGGCTGAACCTGCCATAGACATTTGTTTAGCACATCAGCACAAATAAAGCCGGCATCTGCCGGCTTCTTGACGGGTACACATAATCCTGCTATTATCAATTTGTCAACATCATATGCCGATGTGGCTCAGTGGCAGAGCAGCTGATTCGTAATCAGCAGGTCGCCGGTTCAAATCCGGCCATCGGCTCCAGTTTAAAATCCGTAACCACGCACTGATTCTACTTGTGATTTTAGCGTATTTTAATTACCATTTATATCGTTATAATACTCCTCAATTTTCTTTACCACCTGAGCTGGCACTTCCTGAACATCACGGGCGGAAAACCGCAGTACTTTATAACCTTTTGAAATCAGGAAGGCATCTCGCGAGGCATCTTGCGCTTTTGTATTGTTATGTTGTGAACCATCAACTTCAATAGCCAGTTTAACTCCCTTCGTATTGTTATGTTGTGAACCATCAACTTTAATAGCCAGTTTAACTCCCTTTGAATTGTTTTGAAGGACAAAATCCACTTCGATGTCACCAATCCTGCAATGCACTTCGGGATTCCAGCCCGAGACAATCATCCAACTGAAAAGATCTAACTCAACAAGACTGGTTCGCCGTAAATCTGAAACAGTATCCACATATCTGGCCAACTCACCCAGGATACCCGGTTGTCTTCTGCATACGTTAAAATCACTTATAACAAAAAGGGCTTCTCTTGCTCTCGTAATGGCAACATTGATCAAGTTTCTTGGGTTTTCAACCCATCGGGCCGCTGACTCAGTCATACCCCGAGAAACAACTGGACTGAAAATAATGATGTCTCGTTCATCCCCCTGGTACTTATGAACCGTCCCAATAGTGATACCCCGCATGATCCCCTGGTCATCCAGCTTTTGGTAAATCATTTCCGCTTGTGCCCGAAAAGGTGTCACTACTCCAATTGATAGATGAGAAAAGTCATCCTTTGCTTTCAGCTGATTTATTATTTTAACAACTTCTGTTGCTTCCGGTTCGTTACACCAACTGGTATTTCTTTCCCCACGGCGGCACTGCCCAGACACATTGAATCCATGAATCCCGCTACCAAAAGCAAAGGTCTTACTTTGATCAGGATCCTTATTCAAAATGAGGTGTTTTTGATAAACATGCTGATTGGCAAAACCAATGATCAGGGGATGACTTCGATAATGTTCAGTTAGCATAAGAACATCTGCATGTCCCCTGGGCAGAGCTTTAACAAAGCAACGATACACATCATTTTCCGCATGCCCATAATTATGTACCCATTCACTGATTCCAAGCTTTGCTGCTAAAGCCATCTCAGCTCCGACATTTATTGTATCAATCGCCGGGAGTTGTTCAGGATCACCAATCACAGCAATCCGTTTGGCACGGTATATTAATGGCAACAGATTGGTCAATGTGCACTGCGTCGCTTCATCGATTACCAGTAAACCGAATAGATCAGGAATCATCGGAATCGATTGTGCAGAAAGGGCAGTCGTGATCCAAACGGGAAGCGCTTTAAGTGAATCCTTGAAATCCTGAAATCCAGTTGAATCAATTCTAGCGTTGCCACGTCGATAATGTTTATTGAGCCTGTCCAAAGTATTCTGTATCTCCATATCCTTGCTCAATTCGCTTACCCGATTATACTTTGAATTATCAAATGTCAATGCTTCTAGCTTGGCATCAATTAGCTGAATTTTTGCTTTTAACCGTTCTGGGTTATACTGTTCAACGCTTTGAGCAATGGCTGATATCGGCCATTCTATTACCTTCTGTTCAAATAATGGCTTGGCAACCGCCATGAGTGACTTTTTGCTGTCTTCTTGAGGCAGTTTATCTACTGCTTCACGAAGCATCTCTAGCGCTCTCTTTCTTTCGGTCTCAACCTTATTCACATGTGTTGGGTATTCTAATTCTTTGAAGTTACGCCATGTTTCACTCCACTGCTTACATTGTTTCAGATGGACATAAACTTCATGTATTCCCTCCGGAAGTATCGTTCGGTCATTAACATCAATCGCAACACCTTGTGGACATTGATTCCACCATTCTGTGATCAATAATGATTCAGAAGGTATACCCTCTAACTGATGGTTGTGATCATTAATAGCCGTTTGGATCTGATTTAGTTCATCCCAGGTATTGATCAGTATTTCCATGGACCCTTCGTAAAGAAGCTTTTTCATTGTTCCCAAATCTGTTGCAGCAAAATCAGTCATCACTTTTTCCGCGAGATTCTTCCAGGTTGCCCCATTATGTTGGATCCAGTACTCCCGAATTGGCAATCCATTGTTAATGCTTTGAAAGGACTTGAAAATAGCAACGATAACTTCCTTAGAGGTGTTGTATTCTTTTTTTCTTATATGCGATTCAACTGCCTTTCTGGCAATTATTATACGTTCGGAAAGTGCATGAACTGTTTCTTCCCATTGATCAAATTCCCAAGCCGCAGGTATATCGCTACACTGAAGTTCATACAACTGATCTCTCAACTGATTAAATTGCTCGTCAATCTCAAAACGGGAAGAGTCAAATTCCTTCCATTGTTCTTCCGTTATTTGCCACCTGTCAATGATTTCCATAGCGTGGCACAGCCTTGCACGTCCCTCATCATCCAAAGTACCGGTATCGCGCCAGACTGCAACTGGTATTTGACGGCGCAGAGTATTTTCAATTTTACGTATTTCTCTAATACACTTGCCCTTTTCAGAAAAAGGAAACCAGCTAAAAGAGCTTGAGGGCATGGTACTCAACAACGAATAGACTTGAAGCCATTCTTTCACTAATTCTCTTGAGATTTTTTCGTGAGTTCCAATACCGATGTTTTCTAAATCCTTTTTGGCCAATTGCCATTTCTCTTTCATTTCAAGGATTTCTTTCACCTTGTTTTTTCTTTTTGACAGTATTCGATAAATCTGGCCAGAAGTCTCTTCTGCTTGTGCCATCCACTTAGCTGCTTGCTGGTCGTTCATCCAAAAATCGAACTCAGGTTGCCAGTAATACATTGCTAATTTCTCTTCCAAAGATGTTTCTTCTGCCAATGACTTAATTTGCTCATGCCAGGATCTTTGCTTTTCCAGAGGTGTTTTCATAGTAAGCCAATCCCACTTTTCGATGTCCTCGCTCCGGCCGCCTATGCTAGTGAACAGCTTTTCTCGTTTTCCAATCAGAAGATCAACCTCTGCAGTAAGACGCCTATGCGTTATCTTGTTTTGCTCGATATGAGTCTTAAATAAACCAATTTCATCAACCCATTCTTGATATGGATTTACAATTTGGGTTCCAAATAATTCCGGATCCATACGATAACCTAGACTCGCCAATTCTTTTGCCAAATAATCAATTCGACCGTCGAGTTCCGCCTGCGCTTCTTGGTAAAAACCGTAGGCGTTGATGGCAGAATTCACACTTTGGTTTATCATCTGTGGAAACTTGCTTGCAAGATATGTCTGCAATTGACTCTTTTGTCGCAGCAACTCCATCTCTTCCTGATGTGAGAATACCTTCTTACTCATTCCCTCAGTTCCATAACTAATAGTATTGATTACTTGCTGAATAACATCTTGCACATTGCTAAAACTGTGGGCACCTGCCCGCACGCTGATGGGGAATACATCTTCGAAAGGCTTCAGACGCTCTCTTATAACATCTACTGCTTGATTGTTATTACTGGCAAATAAAACACTATCACCCTGCGCCCATGAATTCAGTATAACGGATAAAACCACCTGGCTTTTGCCACACCCTGGAGGTCCACTAATTACCGTCACCGGTTTTTTTCTCAATATCCCTTCTACTGCTGTCTGCTGACTTTTGTTTAGAGGGACAATTGGCAACACAGGAGCTGGCTCTTGGGTTGCCATCTTATTTACACCCGGCATTAAAAGCCTCAGCCCACCAATGGCCTCAGCATCTTTTTGAAGCACTATTTCCAGTTGATTGTAATCCGATACCAGATTGCGGGTTAGAGCAGAAGCTTCCGCAGGAGTAAACAATACCCAGTTTGATGGCTTGGTTATCTGGTTATTATTAAAAGGGGCTTTCAACACCTCTCCTAATTCAGGAATACCTCGTTCAACAGCATCTATCAAATTATCCGTCAAGTCCTTGTCTGTATCAGAAGCCGTATGTTGCACTTTTTCAATAATATCTAGCATTACTTCTTCCAATGGTTTTTCCGTACAAATATTTTTCGCATCGAGAAACTGATATACTAATGGAGAAATATTCCAGTTACCCTGATCGGGGTCAATGCCATAAAAGCCTGCCTCATCATAGATCACCTTAACAGCCCGGTAAAGTATAGGTTGCCAAAACGCAGAAAAACCATTTTTTGTTTTCTTCCATCTCAAATAACAGGGTCCACCCAAATACATTTCATGCATCTCTTCTTGGAGAATAATACGCCTGAAGGGATGACTTATTAGCATAGAATCTTGAACCGTCCATGGTCCATGTAAATGTTCCGGTGCAAAATCTTTAATGGAAGTCCATCGCTTTGAATCTTGTTTTGTAATGGGCAGTGAAAAAAACGCTTCTTCGGCTCTTCTGCAAATTTCTTTGTGGTGCGCTACAATACGCTCCCAAGGAACTTCTGTTTTCATAGGACACCTCAATTATTAGATTATTAAATATCTACAAATATAAATAGGGTTCTCTAATTTGAATAAAAATTACATATTAGGATCATTTATACGTTCTCTATAATATTCCGTAACTCCTTTTAAAACTGAAATATTTCAAATACTTTAATAAAACTCCTTCAAAAGCTTCAGCCCGTTCCTTAATACCTTTCAGATTCAGTGCCTGCTGTATTCCCGCACCAGGTTCAAAAATGTAATTGACCATCCGCATGGAAAACGATTCATTCTGATTGCTGTGCCATCGAACGAGCAGGCCGGTGGTTGTCGGGTCGATATCTTAAGCTGATAAGTCCATACCACCACATAGAAGGTTCACTAAAATTTAAGGGGTTGTCCCAACCACCTGCTGTAACCAACGTCCGGATTAGATGTAACTAATGGCCGGAACGACTATAAACTTTCCGGAACAGGTCTGTATTTTGCACCGGATTATTCATCCTGAGGTTAAAGCAAGTAGTAACTATTATCATGATCGGTGTTAACTGCGGGGTTGGCGTGTATCCACCTAGAACCTGACCAGGTCTTTATGCAATATAATATTCCCTTCCAAATTCTCATTCCCTGCACGTCCACCTACCCACATAAAAACCAGGCGGCTATCAGTTAGAATTTGAACTTCAAATGAGTTGAACATGGGGATAAATTCTGTTTGAATTTTTGAACTAGCAGCAATCGTAAAGGTTTCGTCAAATACCTGTTTTTTAGGTTTCGGGTCGATATTAAAGATTTTAATTCTCGCTTTGTGCCGGTTAGCTCCATTATTTAATGCCAGTACCCGAATATTATTTATAAATTCACTACAACTGATTGGACCAGTAGTATACCTGTATTTAAGCAAGTTTGCCAATCTTATCATCTCCTTAGAATATGTTTACAATATTAGGGTATTCACAAAGAACAGATTTTGTGTTATACCTATTTGGGCTTAATTTGCATGGCCTTCCCTGCTTCTCCTGCATACACAAACCACCAGGACATGATATAATTAACACAATTGCAATAATGAAAGAAGATAATAATGAAAAGTAAATTTAATGATCTGGGTATTTTGCCCCCTATTCTAAAGGCCTTGGAAGATATGGGTTTTGAAGCCCCTACAGAGGTTCAGCACACGGCCATTCCTCATGTTCTCAATCAAGAAGATGTGATTGTCATGTCTAAAACGGGCAGTGGCAAGACTGCTGTTTTTGGTGTTCCCATGCTGCAAATGACTGATTCCAGTGCAGCTGGCCCCCAGGGTCTGATTCTCACCCCCACGCGGGAACTGGCAGTTCAAGTAGACAGCGATCTTAAACAGATGGCTAAACATCTTCAGCATAAGACTACGGCTGTATACGGGCAGCATAATATGAATGTTGAAATTCGGGCACTTAATAAGAGCGTTTCTATTGTTACCGGAACACCGGGCCGGGTATTTGATCACATCCGGCAGGGGAATCTGGAAACCAAACATATACGCTTTTTAGTACTTGATGAAGCTGACCGGATGCTGGACATGGGCTTTGTGGATCAAGTGGAGAGAATTATTAAAACCATTCCCAAAGATAGGGTCACGCTCCTTTTTTCGGCTACTATACCGGCTGAAATCCATAAAATCTGCAGGGTGCATATGAAACATCCGGTAACTGTTGAAATTGAATCACAGACTATGACAGTGGATACCACCAAACAAGTTTACTACCGGGTGCAAGAAAACGAAAAGAGTAAACAGTTGAACCGGTTACTGCTAGTTGAGCAACCGGAAAGCTGTGTAATTTTCTGCAACACACGATTTATGGTCGATAAGGTGCAAAGATTCTTATTCCGGAAGGGGTATGATTGTCGAGCCTTGCACGGAGATATCTCCCAAATTACACGCATGAAGACTCTGGAACAGTTCAAACAGGGAGATTTTCATTTACTGGTTGCCACGGATGTCGCTGCCCGCGGTATTCACATAGACGATTTGTCCCTGGTGATCAACTATGATGTTCCTATCGAAAAAGACAGCTATGTGCACAGGATCGGGCGTACCGGCAGAGCTGGAAACGTAGGCCGCGCCATCTCTTTGGTTACAGGTGAAGACATAATGACCCTCTATGAGATTGAGGAGCATATCAGAGTTTTAATTGAGGAAGCGGAGCTACCATCGGAGGCTGCTATCAATGAGCGCAGAGCTTCGGTGGATAAATGGAAAAAAGCGAATTCACCAAAGAGGCAGGAGTCGCCCAGGGCTGCTTCAAAGTCGAACTTAAATAAAACTGAAAAGAAGCATTCGAATACCAGGTTTCCTCAGCATAATGAGAAGCGTAAAGAACAGCAGTGCGAGGTAAATAGGGATCGCAATACGACCCCAGGGGCTAATAAAACGTATGTTGCACAGCAGGCAAAACCAGTCCCCGCTATGGCTAAACCTGTGCCTCCTCATTCCAGGGTAACTGATGCAGTCAAAGCCAAACCAGGCCCCGAGATTGTGCAGACTCAAGATAAACCAAAGAAACCTTTCCATCAGCGTTTATTACAGCGCATATTTGGTAGGTAAGGGAACCGAGTTAATTTCCCAGTTCATTCCTTTATTTATACCAATCATATCGTAATAGCGTGATGCTCTCTCCATTACTTTCTAGGTTTAAAATCACAGGGAGAATCCATAATACAATTTTTACAGGATTGCTTTGACACTGACAGGGGTTTTTCTTTCAGCAAGCTGCGGGCCATTGTGAGAGCAGCTTGCACCTGTTGTTTCTCACCTTCTACTGCCAGCATAATGCTACCCTCAGAACCGTCTACTCCTCCAGCGCTTACGATCGTAGCATCTACTCCGAATAAAGTATTCAACGCATTTATTTCAGTGTAAATTTGTCCCATGGGTAAAATGGCCAAACCACAGCGCAGTCCCAGACTGTTATCAATACGTTTAATACCCATAACTTTTGCTGCTGTCTGGCAGGAGGGAATCATCTTTTCATGGCCTACAGGGATGATGACATGAGAGCCGCGTGCGGCCAAAATACCAAAGGAAGCTCCCACGGTTCCTCCGCTGGGGTTGGCCATCAGCACTGCGGCATTACCGCTGGCGTCAAAGGCATTAGCCCCTTTGATAAATACATCATCAAGTCCAAAACCGTTTAGGAATTCCACCCAGTCAACCTCTACCCGTTGGCCCTTTTCCAGGCATATATGGGATAAACGTTTGTCAGCAGTAACACAGGGCAGGCCCTTACTGATGACACCTGCCGCAAACAAACGTTGCTCTTGTGCGTTTATTAGACCCAATTCATGAGCGATGTAAGAATTGGTGGTGCCAACACAAATAATAACTTTGCCCGCGGTATAGGCATGTCTAAATACGGGTTCATTGATTACTCCACGTGCAATAAGACGTTTGGCTGCCGCCGGGGATAAAACGAATGTAGCGATCATTCCTATAACCTCCCGGTATTAGAATCAATTATATTGGCAATAGATCAGGTTCCCCATGCCGGGTTTGTATTATTTTAACATAAAACACTAAAGACAAAAGGATAAGTAATAGATGAGGATAGTACCAATAGGCGATGAATTTCAAGTAGCAGGGATTGCCGCATCATAATTGAAATATACAAACGGTTATGTGGTGAAAAAGCTTGTAACATGATATTCTCGTTATAGGGTGGTTTTGTATATCTTTTTAAATATTATCTGAAAGGGTAAGCTGACCGTTATGGATAATATCATTCTGTCCTTTCTTCAAGCCAGGAAAAAGAAAACCATATTATTAAGTGAATTGGAGCAGTTGGCGGGAGGCCAGACCAGCTATGAAGACTTTGCGCTCTTAATTAATGATTTGGTGCAACGGGGGATATTAAACGTCGTGAAACAGCAGGGCTATAATCAGAAAACTATCCTCCTGGCCAATGCTTACCGCATAGTCCATTCCAAAATCCCGGCTGATTTCTTGCAGGAAATTGAGCGTTTTCATTTTCTGCTGGACCCGTTGATCAAGCTGGAGGCATATTATAACCTCGCATCTTCTGAATGGACAAACGACCTTCCCTATATTCTACTAATAAACGACTTCATACAAGCGCAGGGCTTACCTGATGATGAGGCTACCGCTCCTGAAAGGTCTTATACCCTGGTGGGGGATGAGAAATGGATTGATGAAAAAGGCGGCAAGAAGCTTCTGGAGCGGGTAGGGCTCTGGTCAGCTATGAATATTACATATCTGCCGGATCCTCTGATGCTGGCAATAAACCAGCTTCCCCCGGGGGAAGAAACCAGCCTCCATTTGGTGGTAGAGAACAAGACTGCTTTTCATGCTTTGCTGGAGTATTTACCGGATACGACGTTTTGTAGCTTGATTTATGGCGCAGGTTGGAAGATTACCGCCGATATCTTTATGCTGGATAAACAGTTGGGCTTGAAAAACCGGGAGCATTGCATTTATTATTTTGGGGATTTGGATTATGAAGGCATCAGTATCTGGCATACCTTGAACATGCGGTATCCTGCTCTTCCGGCGATACCGTTTTATAGCGCTTTATTATCCAAACCGGCGGCCCGGGGCAAAGAAAACCAGGTTTGTAATGAAGAGGCTTTGGCTCACTTCCTGACCTATTTTTCCGCCCCCGAACAGGAAAGAATCAGGGATATTTTAAGTAATGGCGGTTACTATCCGCAGGAAGCCCTGAGCCGTACGGAATTGGGAGCAATCTGGAGGGATGCTTCATGGAACTAGATGCACGAAATATTACCGCTAATTATCGCGAACGGGTGCAACGGCTGGCTATTCTTGATCCTTTATTTCGGCTGGAAAATAAAAAGACTACCGACAATAGTAATCGCCCCATTGATTATTTTAGCCTGGGTTTACTCACCCTGCTGTTCTTCTTTGAAAATATGCTGCTGCGTAATCGTAAGACCGGGGTTAAGGAACTGGCCCAGTTTTTCCAAAGCATCAATCAAGGGGAACTGGATCTGGACAGCGAAGGCTATGAAAAACTGGCCCGCGATATTATTGAGGTATTTCGTCCTTCCGGGGGGAAGCGAAACTCCCGCAGTTTTTATGATTGGCATACCCG
>Ga0265294_10003054_pt1 | contig 21717 bp, 20 predicted proteins | sample MunlanPumphouse3_FD_192504 | JGI IMG/M metagenome (GOLD analysis project Ga0265294, IMG submission 192504) | Groundwater microbial communities from a municipal landfill in Southern Ontario, Canada - Pumphouse #3 | ecosystem: Environmental > Aquatic > Deep subsurface > Groundwater | place... | reverse complement strand
AATAGCCCATATTTAGGACTATTTATAATCTGCGGAGAGCAAGGGATTCGAACCCTTGATACCTTGCGGTATACACGCTTTCCAAGCGTGCGCACTAGACCACTATGCGAGCTCTCCAAAAGCGCCCGAAGGCGCTTGAGGGGTAAAATTAAAAACGGAAACAAAATTATTGCAAATACTGAGACACGATCGTCTTCAAGCCCTCCACCTCTTTGCCATCGCTATCAATATAATCTTCATACGGCCGGGCCCCCACAATAATATCATCATTTATAAATAAAGTCGGCGCCCCATAAACAGAATTAGTCTTGGCGGCCGCAGTTTCCTGTAGTATTATTCCCTGTTTTTCAATATCGGTCAAGCAACTAATAAAATCTTCTTGATTTATCTTTAATTCTTGAGCGGTAGTCATTAGTGATTGCTCTGTTATCTTATCTTCTCTTAAGAGTTCAAAAATCCTTATCCTCATCTTCTCCCATTCCCCCTGTTCACCGGCACAGCGAACAGCCATTGCTAAAATTAGAGAATCAGTGTTGCCCCGAACGGCAAAGGGGCGAACAATTACCGCTACCGATTTTCCAAATTCTGACCGTACCTTATCTAAGTTATCGGCATTATCAGCCGAAAACTGGCTAGCATAATCTTCATAAACCACCACCTTAATTGGCGCCTTAGTCGAACCTAAAATATAATCATCACTAAGTAATACTGGCGGCGTATCAGCGATGAAACTAGCTGCCCGCCCACTTAATGGAGACTCTTCCTGAAAAACAACTTTTACCCCCTCTTGCTTAAAAATAATTAAAGACACCAGCGCCAAAAAAACAATAATAGTGATTGTCCATAAAATTGTTTTAGATTTTTTTAATTCTAGTTTAGTCATAATTTTGCTTAAGCAAACTTTAAGGGCATAAAAGCAACTCTGGCTTCTAAGGCTTGGGCGGCTGAGAGCAAATTACCCTCGTTGCTTAAAGAGGCAATTAGCTGAGCCCCGATTGGCAAATCAACGCCATCTTTTTCCATTAAACCAACCGGAATAGAAATCGCTGGCAAACCTGCCAAGCTTGGCGCTGTTAAATAAATATCTTCTAAATACATTGATAAAGGATCAGTATTTTTCTCACCCAATTTAAAAGCGGGGTGAGGCTGAGTAGGAACCAACAAAATATCACACTCTAAAAAAGCATCGGCAAAATCTCTATTAATTAAAGTTCTAACCGCTTGGGCTTTTTTATAATAAGCTTCATAATAACCAGAAGATAAAGAAAAGGTACCTAACATTATACGTCGCTTAGCTTCAGGCCCAAAACCAAAACCACGATTTTTTTTATAAAAATGATCGAGATCACCACTCCCTTCACTACGATAACCCCAGGCCACACCATCAAAACGAGCCAGATTAGAACTAATCTCTGAGGGAGTAATAACATAATAAGCAGGAATTGCGTATTTGGTGTTAGGCAAACTCAGCTCCACTGGCACCGCCCCAGCTGCTAGCAACCAATTTTTAGCTTGCTCTAAGCTAGCGGCAATTTGAGGATTTAAAGAATCGTCATAATATTCTTTCGGTAAACCAACCCGCAAACCACTGATATCTTCCTTTAGACCAATTTCTCTAGCTCCCGGGTAAGTGTTAGCGTCTTTAGTATCTGCGCCGGCAATCACTTCGTAAACCAAGGCGGCGTCTTTTACTGTTTTAGTAATCGGGCCAATAACATCAGTAGAAGAGGTCATCGAAATTAAGCCAAAACGAGAAACGGCTCCATAAGCGGGCTTAAAACCAACCACACCGCAAAAAGCAGCTGGCTGTCTAATTGAACCACCGGTATCTGAACCTAAGGCGAATAGACAAAAATCAGCCGCCACGGCCGCGGCACTGCCACCAGAAGAACCACCAGGAACACGGCTTAAATCCCAGGGGTTATGGGTTGGTCCAAACGCTGAAGTTTCAGTTGAGCAGCCGTGAGCGAATTCATCTAAGTTAGTTTTTCCTAATAAAATTGCCCCCGCCTCATCTAATTTATTAATCACCGTCGCGTTATAAGGAGCAACATACTTCTCTAAAATTTTTGAAGAAGCGGTTGTTCGTAGCCCTTTGGTCAAAAGATTATCTTTAGCTAAATAAGGGATGCCTAAAAGAGAACCCTTTTCACCAGCAGCCAACCTTTCATCAGCCCGACTAGCAGCTAAACGCGCCGCCGCTTCATTTAAAGTTAACACTGCTCGCAAACGCTTGTCGGCTTTCTCAATTTGCGCCAAACAAGCCTCTAATAATTTAGTGGCTGTCAGCTCCCCGCTATCAAGCAATCGACGAGCTTCAGAAATAGTTAAACGATTAGCTTCCATATTATAAAACACGCTTTACTTTTATTTGCCGACCCTCAAGTTCGCTACTATTTAAAGACATCTCAATTTCATCTTCAGGCCAAGAAACAGCCTCATCGGAACGCCAAACATTACTTAGCTGACCAACCTGAATTGTTGGAGCAACTGAACTTGTATCAGCCTCATTTAATAAATCAATATAATCTAAAATTGCAGCTAATTGCGTGCCGTAATTTTTTTCTTCAGCCGCACTTAACTCCAAGCGCGCCAAATCAGCAATATGTTTTACTTCTTTTGTATCTAACATAATTTTTAGTCTAAACCGGGCATTTTTTCGCCCCCCAGATAAGAAAGCATCGCTCCGCCGCCTGTCGAAATAAAATCTACATATTCCTCCATTTTTGTTTGCTGCAAAGCGGCCACCGTTTCCCCACCGCCAACTAAACCAAAAGCATGACCAGTCGAACGTGCAGCAATTGCCATCGCCACATTTAAAGTACCAAAACTATAAGAGTGCTCTTCAAAATAACCCATCGGACCATTCCAAACAATTGTCTGAGCCTCTTTAATATAGTTGGAAAAAAGGCGAATTGTTTCTGGGCCAATATCTAAAACCGTATCGGTTTTTTTGATATTTTTAACTGGCAGAACCTGGGCTTGGCCACTTTCATTTTTTACCACCACGTCAAGCGGTAAAATAATCTTATCATCAATTTTTCCATTTTTGAAAAATATTTCTAATTTACTTAATTCATCATTATCCACTAAAGACTTGCCAACTTCCCAATCTAAATGCTTAAAAAAATTATTAGCTAAAGCGCCACCAACCAAAATTTTATCAGCTGAACTTTTTAATTTTTTAATCAAAGGGAGTTTAGTGGAAATTTTAGCTCCCCCCATTACAACCACCAAGGGCAGCTCTGGCTTTAAAATTTTATCTAGAGCTTTAATCTCGCCACTTAACTGTAAACCGTGATAAGCTGGCAAAAGGCGCCGGAGAGCGGAAATTGAAGCTTGCTTGCGATGGCAAACAGAGAAAGCCTCGTTAACATAAAAATTGCCATAAGCAGCTAACCTTTTGGCAAACTTAAGATCATCTTGATATTCTCCTTGATTAAAGCGAAGGTTCTCTAAAAGCAAGACTTCCCCGTCTTTTAAACTGTTAACAGCCGCATCAGCTTGATAGCCAACAGTTTCTTTAACAAAAATTACCGGACGTTTCAAAAGGCCACCTAAATGATTAGCAATTGGTTTTAATGACAAATCAGGAACAGCTTTGCCCTGAGGGTCTCCTAGGTGAGTTAGCAAAATTAAACGAGCGCCACTACTTAATAAATATTCTAATGTCGGCAGCGCGGCCTGAAGTCGATAATCATCAATAATTTTTCCATCTTTTAAGGGGACATTGAAATCAACACGCACCAAAACTCTTTGTCCTTGAATATTTTTTAAGTTGTGGATGGGTTTTAATTTCATATAAATTTTTATTATCTAATTGAGCTGACTAAAAGTTCAGCTAAAGTTACCTCGACTTCATAAAGAGACCCAGCCCGATCATAACTTAAAACTAGACGATCACCGGGTAAGCGACCAACTAAAGCGGCCGTTAAGGTAAAGTCTCGATTTAATTCTTGATTGTTAACTTTTAAGATAATGTCTCCCGCTTGTAAGCCGGCCGCCTCAGCTGGACTACCAGGCAAAACAGCGGAAACTTCAGAATCAATCAACCAGGCACCCTGATTAATTTTTAAATCAGCCACTGCCGCTCGACTTAAATCCAAATAATTAACCCCTAAAAAAGGCCAAGCTAATTGCCCTCTATTAATTAAAGACTGCCAAGCTGAATTAAATAAATAAGCTGGCTGCAAAGTCTTATCTTCCCCCCACCAACCAACAAAATCTCCACTCAAGGTAAAAGCTAAAGAGTGAGAAAAAGCAGCGCTCGGCTCTTGAGCTAAAACTAATGTTACTTCTGGACGGTCACTGTTAATAACCCCTGAAGGGTAATTTTTGGCAATTACAGTATTGGGTAAAATTTCACCACTTGAAGTCAAAAGAATAATCGAAGTACCAGGTTTTAAATTGGCAGCCGAGACAAAAGAACGCACCGGCAAATTTTGGGCCTCCTTTAGTTTAAGTAGAGACAGCTTTTGCTCCCCCGGTAAAACAAGCGGCATAACTTTTTCCAATTCATATTTAGTCCGGTTATAATCTAAAACAAAATAATTTTCTAAATCATCTTCACCAAACTCAGTTAAATCGCCATTGAGCAAAACCCAGCCATCGGCCGAAACAATAAAACCAAAACCAAGAGCATCTTCTAATTGATAGAATTCGGGAACATCTTGGACAGTAGACTCTTTATCCTTAAAAACACTAACCAAGGACGGGGCAACAGCCACCGCCGTTTCATCAACTTTAACATCTTGGTTCACAACAACACTTTTAGCATTTTGAATAATCAGATTAGCCCGGTCGTAAACAGAGTCGGCCAAATTAAGCTCTGGTCGTGATCCAATAATATTGCTTATTTCTTGATCTAAATAAGTGGTGGCAATAATTGCCGCTAAAGCGCCGGTTAAAGCCCCAAAGGCAATCGCTGATAGGATTACGGAAAATAAATAACTAGGTTTTTTCATATAGTTTAATTAAACCAACGAGCGGTTAATAATAAAAGCATAATTCCAGCAGCACTAACTAGCAAATAGTAACGAATTTTTTTCAAAGTTAAAGCTTGTCGGAGGTAAAGCCTGGTTATGTTAATTAGAAAATAGTAAACAATTGCCAGACAAAGAGCAGAAACATTATACTGCAAAGGCAGAAGAAGAAAAACTAAAGCCGTTTCAGCTAGAATGTAAGCAATCACCAAAGAAAAACGTCCCCGCACCGAGGCTTCAACTGGCTCATCCTCTAGGTTGGCAAAAACCATCACCAAGCCAAGAGCAACAAAAATTAAAAACATTGGCCAAGTAGTCAAGTTAAGAAGGGATTGCAAGCCAAACATTGAAGCAGCGGCAAAAAATATCGTCATTAAACCGCCAAAAGATTTAACAACCACAAACTCTTCCGCTTCATAAAGTTTAGAGTGATGGTAATAGTAATAAAGGTTACGAAAGTATACAAACAGAAAAACGGTAATTAGCAGAAAAATCAACTGTACTATAATTTTATTCATCTGCAAACTAGCATAAATAGAGCTGGAAGCTAAAAAAATGGCCGGAATGAAAATAGTCAGTAACCAAGACCATGGCTTACCCGGGGCACGCAGAGACCAAGCCAAAAAAACGGTTAAGAGTAAAGCCAAGCCCAGAACCAAATAAAAAGCATTCGGCTTGAAAAAATAAATCTCCGAAAGCAATAAAATTATTAGAGGATAGATTGTAACTGCTAAACGTGAATAATATCGCATATTTTGAATATATAGGAAATTCTTCGGCTTCGCAACCGTTAAAGGCTAATAAATCTCTACCGGCGTACCGACGGAAAGGCGTTGATAGAGATAAGCGGCCGGAATAATACCTAAACGAATACAACCATGAGAAACTGGCTTGCCTAAATGATCAGCCCCCTCGCGATAGCCATTGGGCCAATAAGGTAATTGGTGGATACCAACAGCACCAACAACTCCCAGCCAATAAGGCATATACAGTCCATATTTTTCAGACCAAGCCAGCTCTACTTTATTTCGAATCTGAAAATTACCAGTTGGCGTGGGCATACTAGCTTTACCAGTAGAAACAGAAAATTCTCGCCAGCGCACACCATTAACTAAATAAAACAAGCGTTGATTTTTTAAATCAATTTCAAGCTTCTGAGGAAATTTTTCCAAAGCGTCGCTTAAAGGATCATAAGCATTGTCAATCTCTAAAAAATCAGAATACCCATCACCGTCGGTATCAAAATTATTTAAATCAGTTCCAAAAATCCATTCAAACTCATCAGTCAAACCATCGCCATCAGTGTCGCGATAAGGATCAACTGAAGCCACCTTTCTCGCCTTTTCCCAACGAGCAGCGTCTTGAATCGCCCGCTCTTCTGGAGAAAAAGCCAAAACTGCTCCAATGCCAACAAGAAATAAATTGCTAACAATTAAAAAACTCCTTATTAATAGTTTTATTCTAAAAGTCATAATTATCTTTTACTAAACTCGCAACCACAGAATTTTTGTCGATAAAACCCCAATTGCTTAGCCATAGCCTGCGACTGCGGATAAATTTCTGGAGCACTAAAATCTTCTTCTAAAAATTTAAGCTCAGTAGCGGCTGCAATCTCAAGCCCAAGTTTTTTTAAAAGAATTCTATTTTTATAAGGAGAAACTAGAAGGCTACTAGAAAAATATTCACATCCTTCTCTTTTGGCTATTATTGCCGCTGCATCCAGACGTTGCTTATAACAAACATCACAACGGGCTCCACACTCTGGCTCAGCTTCTAAGCCGCGAACACTCGCCAGCCAGGGTTTATGCTCATAAGGAGCGATAATTAAACGAAGCCGGTAATAACGAGCCATTTTTTTTACTGCCGCCAAACGGGCTTCATATTCTAATGGGGTATTTAAATTAGAATTATCAAAATATAAAACCACGCGATAATAAGGCTTAAGCAAAGCCTTAATAATATAAACACTACAAGGGGCGCAACATAGATGTAGTAATAATTTAGGCTTTCTTTTAATTAAGCGCGGCAAAAAAATAACAAGTAAAAAAATAATCACAGCTAAGCCGATTAAAGCCAGAAGTTTGCCCTGAGTTTGTAAAAATAAACCAGCCACACCAAAAGAGGCGGATACTAAATAGAAAACAAAAACAGTTTGTTTTTGAGTCAAGCCTGCCGCCAAGAGACGATGATGAAAATGTTTTTTATCTGGATTCCGAAAAGGATTTTTGCCAGCCACTAAGCGCCGCACAATAGTCCAGGCAACATCAATAATTGGAAGCCCCATAATCAATAAGGCAATGGCAATCTTGCTGCCTGAAATAATAGAAAGTACACCTAAAGAAAAACCAAGAAAAAGCGCCCCTCCTTCCCCTAAGAAAATTGAGGCTGGGTTAAAATTAAAAATTAAAAAACCAGCTGTTGCTGCCGCTAAAATAAGAGCAGCTAAAGCGATATCGGGCTGATAATAATTAGTCGTGATTGTAAATAAAAAAATAACTAAAGACCCAATCAAAGAAACTCCGCCAACCAATCCATCAACGCCATCTAAAAGTTTAGTGGTATACATCATTCCTAATAGCCAGAAACTAATTAGCAGTGAAGATAGCCAGGGCCACTGACCGAGGTTAATTATTCCGCCCTGAAAATCAGACAAACGAGCAATTTCCACTCCGCCCAATAAAACTGCAACAATTGCTAAAAATGGAAACAATAACTGCTGCCAAGGACGAAGATTGTATTTATCATCTAAAAACCCCCCAGCCATCAAAATTAAACCTCCGCTTAGAAAACCAAGCCAATGCGTCCAAGTTAAATCGCCAATTAAAAGTGATTTATGAAAAATTAAAAAAGTTACCGCTAAAGCTAGATAAATACCTAAGCCGCCTAGTAGCGGAGTCGCTCGCTGATGAATTTTACGGCCACCATCGGGCTGGTCTAGAATTTGCCAATGCCAAGCAAGTCGCCGCACTAAAAAGGTGGCAATCAGACTAAGACAAAAAGCGGAAATAAAGGCAAGAACGTAAATCATAGTTATAACTCAGCGGCTTTAATCACATCGACTTTTCCTTTTTTATCAATATAGACAGTGTCTCGACGCTTGAGTTTATTAGCCAACATTAAATTAGCAATCTCATTTTCCACCCGTTCCTGAAGCAAACGCCGCAGGGGCCGAGCGCCGAAACGAGGATCATAACCAGCTTTAGCTAAAACAGCCACACCATCTTTATCAGCTTTAAAATTTAAACCCTGAGTAGCTAAATTCTTTTTAATTCCTTTAAGCATCAAGACGGTAATCTGGACAATTTCTTCGGGGCTCAGTGGCGAGAAAACAATAATACCATCAAAACGATTAATTAACTCTGGGCGTAAATATTTAGTTAACTGATTATCAATAAGTTCCTGTTTAATAATACTAAGATTGGTCCCAGTTTTTATGCCATCCTGAATTATTAAAGAGCCAATATTAGAAGTGGCGATTACAATTGACTGAGAGAAGCTAATTGTTCGCCCCTGACCGTCAGTTAAACGGCCATCATCCAACAATTGTAAAAAGAGATTTAAAATATCGGGATGCGCTTTTTCAATTTCATCAAACAAAATTAAAGAAAAAGGTTTTTTACGAACTGCCTCGGTTAAATAACCTAAGGCGCCTTCGTGATTGCCAATCATCTTACCAACACTGTCAGCTTCTTGATATTCACTCATATCAAGACGAACCATGTAATTCTCAGAACTAAAATAAATTTCAGCAACAGTTTTAGCTAATTCAGTTTTACCAACACCAGTTGGGCCTAAAAATAGAAAACTAGCGATTGGGCGTTTAGAGTCTTTAAGGTTAACCCGAGAGCGTCTGAGTGCGGCCGCCACGGCTTTAACTGCTTCATGCTGACCAATTAAGCGCTCATGAATTGTGCTCTCTAAATTTAACAATTTCTGCCCTTCATCTTCAGAGACCTTACTAGCGGGGACGCCCGTTAAATCTTCTATGGCTAAAGCTACTTCCTCTCCACCACAAATCAAACGATCGGGATTATGAGCCCCTGCCTTACTTGTAATAATGACAGCTTTTTGAAGCAAATTAATATCTCGCAGGGGCGAGGCACTCGTACTTAAAAATTTAGAACTTAAATCAACTGTTTTAGCCAAAGCACTGTAAGTAAGAAAAACGCCATATTGCTTTTCTAAAGACCCAGCTTTACTTTGTAAAATTTGAATTGCTTGATTAGTTGTTGGTTCTTCTAGGCCCAAGGTTGTTACAACCGCCCCTAAAGAGCTCTTCTCTAAATATTTAGAATAATTCTCGGTTGTTGCGGTGAGAAGACAATAAAGAGCTTTCTTTTCTAGTGCGTCCACCAGAACTTCAGCTAACTCAAAACTTTCTTCTTCGCCTGAAGAAATACCTAACAAGCGTTCAACGTTTGCAATATATAAAATAACATTACCAGAACGATTAGCTTCACTTAGGCAAATTAGCAATCGTCGCTGCGCCTCAGCCGGCGATGTTCCTGAAATAAGAGCCGCTAAATTTAATTCCACCAGGCGTTTATCTTGTAAAAATTCGGGAACACTTTCCTCAACCATCATTTGCGCCAACCCCTCAGAAAAAGTGCGCTTTCCCACCCCAACCGGACCAGTCACCAAAACTCCAACCTGACCACTCGCCCAAGCATCAAATAGAGCAATAAATTCTTTTTGACGCCCCAAACAAAGATCTAAGCGACCAGAACGCGCCACCAAGGTTAAGTCGCGAGAAAAATGATCTAAAGTCGGGGTCGCAATTGCCGTATAGGAACGGTTCATCGCCGTTCCCGGCTTTAAATCAGCCGCTTGGTGATATTTTTGATAATTAGCAGACAAACGATTATTTATCTTAAACCATTCAATTCCATTATAAAGTTTATCTTCTTCTACCCCTAAATCAAATAAAATTTCTGCCAAGATTGAATCGCGAGCATAACAAGGAAAAACTAAATCCAAAACTTCAATAGCAATCTGCTTACGCTCTAAGGCGCTAACAGCCGCCAAAATAATAATTTCTTGAATTTCGTCAGGAACTTTCGGTTGTTTACCCGCTTCTCCCAAGGCTAAGCGCCTATCTAAAAGTGAAAGTAAGCGTTGACCATCAACATTTAAACGAATAAATAGAGACTGAACAGTTTTATTTTTTAAAAGTGTCCTAAATAAAAGAAGAACGCTCAACTCAGAGTGTTTTAATTTACTGGCGCTTAAATAAGCGTCCTCTAATAGAAGGCGGGCTTCATCATTTAAAGCTGTTGACGCTAACCAGGGATCGTCGCGCTTAAAGACCCCCTTAGCTAAATCCATCCGAAAACGACGATAGTCAATTTTCACTAAGCCCGCGGCAAGTACGCGTGAGCGGTAATATAAAAATAAATCCGCCCCTAGACTTAAGTAAAAAGCCAGCAAAAGAACATGCTGATCAGTTATTAACAAAAGAGGATTAGTTAAAACTGACTCTAAATTTTCCCAAAGATACCAAGCCAAGGCCAACCAGCCAAGAGCAGCAATTAAAAAAACAAAAAAATTAACAGCTCGACGAGTTAATGCTAGAGTGCGATCCAGTAAAATAATTGTTCGCTTAAATTGTATTTGCGCATAAACAAAAACACCTCTGACCCAAAGGCCAGTTGCTTTAAGTTTTGGATTATATTCAAACTTAAGAGATTGTTTTGACATAGCCTTAACTCAATTGATGCCAAATTGCCAGCCAAATCAGAAGTGGCAAAAGTAAATAAAAAATTAAGCCGAGAACAATTAGTAAAACTAAAAATAATAAAAATCCGCCCCGGAAAATCACTTGAAACAAACGAATAACAAAAGAGATTAGTCGACCGGCAAAATCATTCTGACCATACATCGGCACAAAAATATTTTGCAGCCAAACCAAAAAACCTAAAGAAGCTTCACGCTCTTTAAGGAAGCACCAAAAACGACGAGCTAAATCTAAGAAGCCAAAACTATACCACCAAATCGGTAAATAGAAAAAATCCCAGATGATAGCAAAAATAACCTTACCAAAATGAGGGAAACTTGATCGTTCCATAAAATTAAACTTGTTTTAATTGTAGCACAAATATGGTCAGATAAAAAATATTTTTCAGGGTTGACAGTCCTTTTTCCCTATAGTATGCTCTTATTAGCAGTCTAAAGCTAAGACTGCTAAATACTAATAATAATTTTATGTTTAATAAATTTACCGACAAATCCCAAGAAGCAATTATCAGCGCCCAAATCATTGCTGCTCAAAATGGACAACAGGCTATTGCCCCTTTACATATACTCTTGTCCCTGCTCCAACAAAATGAAGGTCTAATCAGGCCCGTTTTAGAAAATCTTAAAACTGATCCGGATATTATTGAAGACTACGTTGTCCGCGAACTCGGGTTACTGCCTAAAGAAAAAGTTAAATATGACGGTGGTCCTATTCAGGCAGTTTCCGGCAACGAGGAAATGGCCATGATTTTAGAGCGCGCCCAGAAAGAAGCCGACGGCTTTGGAGATGAATTTATCTCTACCGAACACATTCTACTAGCTCTCGCCGGAGTTCCCACTGCCGCTCAAGAAACATTAAGCCACTTTGGCATAAATCATAATTCCATTAAAGAAGTGTTAGCTAAACTGCGGGGCAATAAACGCATCACGGATCCATTCCCAGAAACCAAGTTTCGCGTTTTAGAAAAATACACTACCAATTTAACTGAACTCGCTCGCCAAGAAAAACTAGACCCAGTAATTGGGCGCGACCAAGAAATCCGGCGAATTATGCAAATTCTTTTACGCCGCACCAAGAATAATCCAGTTCTAATTGGCGAACCCGGAACCGGCAAAACCGCCATCATTGAGGGTTTGGCCCAAAGAATTGTTTCCGGAGATGTGCCCGAAAATCTAAAAAATAAGGAAATAGTCTCCTTAGATTTAGGAGCCTTAGTGGCCGGAGCAAAATTTCGAGGAGAATTTGAAGACCGCCTAAAAGCAGTTATTAGGGAAGTAAAAGGCGCTAATGGCAAAATTATTCTCTTTATTGACGAGCTTCACACTTTAATCGGAGCTGGGGCTTCAGAGGGGTCAATGGATGCTTCTAATATGTTAAAACCAGCCTTAGCCCGCGGTGAATTGCGCGCGGTCGGAGCAACAACAACCAAGGAGTACCAAAAATACATTGAAAAAGATGCAGCTTTAGAGCGACGCTTCCAACCAATCTTAGTTGAAGAGCCAAATATCGAAGATACGGTTAATATGCTTCGCGGCCTAAAGGAAAAATACGAAGTTCATCACGGCGTCCGAATTACTGATGACGCCTTAATTGCGGCCGCTAAATTATCTAGTCGTTATATTAGCGACCGTTTCCTACCCGATAAAGCGGTGGATTTAATTGATGAAGCGACCTCTTCTTTAAGAATGGAAATTGATTCCCTACCAGAGGAGTTAGATCAATTACAAAGAAAGATTAAACAATTAGAAATTAATCGCGCCGCCGTAAACACCGAGGCTACTTCAACAAAAAAAAGAACTAAACTAAAAAGCCTTAATCATGAATTAGCCGAACTTCAAGAAAGAGCTAAACAATTAGAGCTTCACTGGAATAATGAAAAAGAAATTATTGCCAATATTCGCGAGACAAAAAAACAAATTGACGAATTAAAGGCTAAGGCAGAAATTATCCAACGCCAGGGGGCCGACTTAACTGAGGTGGCTAAAATAAAATATGGTTCAATTCCAGAACTGGAAAATAAGGTTAACTCCCTTCAAGATGAACTTCTAAAAATTCAGAAAAAGGGGCAACGCATCTTAAAAGAAGAGGTTGACGAAGAAGATGTTGCTAAAGTAGTCTCCCGCTGGACCGGCATTCCCGCCCAACGAATGTTAGATGATGAAGCAAAGAAACTTAGCAAAGCTGAAGAGATTTTAGGTCAAGAAATTATCGGTCAAGATGAAGCAATTAAGGCGATTGCTAATGCCTTGCGCCGTGCTCGAGCCGGCATTAATGAAGAAAAACGCCCAATTGGCTCATTTCTTTTTGTCGGCCCAACTGGAGTCGGCAAAACAGAGCTCGCTAAAGCGATTGCCCGTTTTATGTTTAACGATGAAAACTCTCTGATCAGAATCGATATGAGCGAATATATGGAGAAACATTCGGTCGCCAAACTAATCGGCTCACCTCCCGGATATATTGGCCACGATGAAGGCGGACAACTAAGCGATCGAGTTCGTCGCCGACCTTATTCGGTAGTCTTATTTGATGAGATTGAAAAAGCCCACCCAGACACCTTTAATATGCTTCTCCAGATTTTAGATGATGGTCGTTTAACTGACTCTAAAGGAAGAGTAATTAACTTTAAAAACACGATTATCATCATGACTTCTAATTTAGGCAATGATGTTATCAAACAATACACCATCGGGTTTAATGCTGATGAGGACAATGATAATAAAGAATGGCGCCAAGAAGAAATGAAAGAAAAGGTTGATAAGATTTTACGCGAAAATTTCCGCTTGGAGTTTTTAAACAGAATTGACGAAGTTGTTCTTTTCCGCACCCTCTCTAAAGAATCCTTGGAGCAAATTATTGATTTAGAGTTAACAAAAATAACCAAGCAGCTGACTACTAATAAAAATATTATCCTTAAAATTAATGTTGGGGCAAAAAAATTACTTGCCGAAAAAGGTTACGACCCCACTTACGGTGCCCGCCCCTTAAAAAGAGCAATTCAAACTATGCTTTTAGATAAATTAGCTCTGGAAATTGTTGACGGGAAAGTAAAGGAAAATGATACCGTCAAAATTGCTCTTGATAAAAATAAAAAAGAAGAACTAATAATCACTGTAGCTTAGAATACTTAAAAAAAACAGAAAAAAAAGAGGCTCTTTAAAAGCCTCTTTTTTAAAAAATGGGGTCTTAAATATTTTTATGTTATAATAAAACCACTTCTTTAAATGAATAAATAATTGCAATTATGTCAAACCATTTTTTCAGTCTTTTCTTGCTCGCAGTAATTATGATGCCGGTCTTACCACTTAAAGCCAGCCTCTTAACAACTACAAATTTAATAACTAGCAGCGCTCCTAACGAAAACAATTTTAATCCCGCCAGAATCCTTGAGGATTCTGACATGCTAGACATTAACAGTCTAAGTCTTGCAGAAATTCAAGCATTTTTGGAAAGCAAAAATAGCTTCTTAGCAACTTTTAAAACCACTAATGCTTATGGGACTCCAAATAAATCAGTAGCGGAAATTATTTATGATGCCGCCAATAACAACTACGACTGTAAAGACGTTTCTTTAAGCGAAAACCCAACTGAAGCTGAACGCCAAAGTAAATGTCGCCTAATTACAACAATTAGCCCAAAAGTTATTCTGGCCACCATTCAAAAAGAATCTAGCTTAATCGAAACCACTGCTTACAATGCTCGTGTTGATGGCTGGGCTCTAGGCTATGGTTGTCCTGATGGTGGCTCTTGTAATCCTTATTACAAAGGACTGGGCAAACAAATTAACAGTGCCGCTCTTCAATTTTTAGCTTACATGAAAGAACCTCAGCGCTATCCTTACAAAGCCGGACAAACATACACTTTTACTAACCCTTACGGAACAATTTCTAAAGAACCGATGACTGTTACAGTAGAGACTCAAGCAACGGCTTCACTCTATAACTACACTCCTCATGTTTACAATGGTAATTATAATTTTTATCGCTTATTTAAAGCCTACTTCCCGCCCGGAATACGCAATTATCCAAACGGCTCCTTACTGCAAATAAGTGGTGAACCCGGGGTTTGGCTAATTCAAAACGGCGTCAAGCGCCCTTTCACTAATTATTCCGCGCTCACCTCTCGCTTCGACCCAAAAAAAATTATCATTGTTAGCTCAGCAGCTCTTACCCCTTACACCAAAGGGGAGCCGATTCGCTTTGCTAATTACTCTTTAATTCAAGTGGAAAGCGGCGGTATTTATCTTTTAGTTGATAATGAAAAACGACCAATAGATTCCATGACCACTTTTAAAGCGATTGGCTTTAACCAAGAAGAGCTCATTGCTGCCACAGAAAATGATTTAGCCTCGTATGCCCTAGGAAAAACAATTACTACCGCTTCAGCCTACCCAACCGGACACCTCATTCAAAATCCGGTTAATGGCGGTGTTTATTTTGTTGAGAGTGGCTACAAATACCCAATTCCTGATCGAGTTTTCCTAGAAACGAAATTTAAAGGACGTAAAGTTACTCGAGGGACAGTCGAAGAATTAGAAAAATATGAAACCGGAGCAGCCGTTTCTTTTGATGACGGCGAGCTAATAAAATCTGACTCAGTCAACACTGTTTATCTAATTTCTGAAGGACGCAAACGCCCATTTTTAACGGGCGAAACTTTTGAAGCGCTCGGTTATAAATTCAGTAACGTAATTACCGTTTCTCCTCAACATTTAGCAAGTTACCCTTTAGGCGACCCCGTCCTTATTCAAAACACCCCTACCAACTAATATGTCTTTAACTAACGCTTTTTTGGTCCCTCATTCACCGATTCTGATTCCTGAAATTGGCAAAAATAATCAGTCTTTATTAAGGCAAACCACTGAAGCTTTTGCAACTCTAAGTGCTCGTCTAAAAGAATCAGGGGCAGAAACTTTAATCATTATATCCTGGCGCGGCCTAGGACAAGATGACTACTTTAGTGCTAACGCCTTCCCTGATCCAAGTGGAGATTTAAGCCAATTCGGTTTATTAGCTGCACAGAAAAAATTTACTACTGATTTAATTTTATTAGACAAAATTCGCCAAGCTCTTAAGCCACGCTTACAACTTCTAAGCTCAGAGACCTTAGATTACCCGACCAGCATCCCCTTAAAACTATTAAGCGACAATCTGCCGGCAAAAATAATTAGCCTCCAAGTTGCCAACAATTTAAGCGTCTTAGATCATATAAACTTTGGTCGAGATTTAGGCGCAATTTTACAAGCTGAATCAAAAAAAATTGCTTTAATTGCTGCCGGAGAATTATCTCAACGACTAAAAAAAATTTCTCCTAGCGGCTATTCACCTAAAGGAGCAAAATTTGATAATAAAATTATTGCCGCTTTAGATGCTGGTACCGAAGCCGCTAATCAATTGCTGGCGATTGACCCTCAACTGGCAGCCACTGCTGGTGAATGCGCTTTAAAACCATTAGCTGTGCTAATCGGAGCTTTAAATGGTTGCATTTTTGAATCCGATATCCTAAGCTATCAAACAGAATTAGGAATTGGCTATTTGAGCGTTGATTTGCCAATTAAATCTTATGTCGAACCAGGAACCATCATCACTAGCAGAGATACTGGAGAATAAAACTAAAAATCCAGCAAAAAGACCACCAGCTTACGACTGGCAAGAGAAAGCTTTGTGGGTGATTAAAGAATTAAATATCCCTGCCGATAAAAAATCTTCCGTTTTTCAAATCTGCAAAAAAACGGCACCTCATTTGGTAGAGCGAGCTGTTAATGACACTAATGAATTAAGACCAAGCGGAGATAAGTGGCGTTATTTTTTTAAGATTATTTCCGAATCAAAATAAAAAATTTATGGGGAAAATACTTCCAATTGTTCTACATCCAGCTCCTTCCCTTCGTGAAATTTCTAAACCAGTCCCTTTGGCTGATTTAGCCAACAAGGAAATGAAGGAGTTAATTGAAGATATGAAGGCCACAATGATGGCTTTAGATGGTGCTGGCCTAGCAGCTCCGCAAATTGGAAAAAATATCCGCTTAATTGTAATTAATAATGAGCGAAGCAAGGAAATAATTACTCTCGTTAACCCAGTAATCACTAAAAAATCATGGGGACGGAAAGTTGACCAAGAGGGCTGCCTCTCCGTTTTAGATGCTAAAGGTGATTTTATTTACGGGCCAGTCTCCCGTCATAAAAAAGTTAATTGTATCTACTACGACGAACTTGGACAGAAGAAAAAAATTGAAGGTGACTGGTTAATTTCCAGAATTATCCAGCATGAGGTTGATCATTTAGACGGCATTCTCTTTATTGATAAATTGGAGAAATAAAAAAACCGACTAAACAGTCGGTTTTTTAGAACGCACTTTTTTCTTCTTAATTAAATAGTAAAGGAGCCAGGCCAAAACTAAACCGAGAATCACCCATTGCAGTTCAGTATAATATCTTTTAAATAAATCTTCGTTCGCCCCTAAAAAGTAGCCTAAATAGGCTAAAATTGTGACCCAGATGCCAGCCCCAAAAACGGTGTAAAATATAAAACTCCCTAAAGGCATCTTTACAAAACCGGCCGGCAACGAAATTAACTGACGAACAACCGGAATTAAACGACCGACAAAAGTGGACTTGGCGCCATTTTTTTTAAAGAATTCTTCGGACCGCGCAATCTTTTCCGGCGTTATTCCCAACCATTTTAAAACTTTATGATTAGCTAGACGATAGATTAAAGGTCGCCCCAAGTAAAGAGCCAAAAAATAATTAATCAAAGCCCCAACTAAACTACCTAAAACCCCGACGATAATCACCTTATATAAATTATAATGTCCACTATGAGCGAGCCAAGCGGCCGGCGGAATCACTGCTTCAGAAGGAAAAGGAATAAATGAACTTTCAATCGTCATTAAAATGGCAATTCCCCAATACCCCAAGCCTTGAGTTACTCCCAAAAACCAAGCAATCAAAGATTCCAGCATAAAAATAGCTTAAATAATAATTAGCGGTTATAATAATAACATGAGCTCTAATAAAATAAAAATTATTTTTTCCGGCACCCCGGAATTCGCCCAGCCCAGTCTAGAAAGCTTGGCCGCTGATAGCCGTTTTGAAATTTTAGGGGTCATTACCCAACCTGACCGGCCGGCCGGACGCGGACAAAAAATAGCAACCAGTGCAATTAAGCAGAGCGCCCAGAAATTAGGGCTGACGGTTTGGCAGCCTCAAAAAATTAAAAGTTTGGCAGCCGAATTGAAGAAGTTATCACCGGATTTTTTAGTAGTCGTTGCTTACGGGCAACTCTTACCTAGAGAAATTTTAGAGATACCTAAATATGGAGCTGTGAACGTTCATGGCTCCTTGCTCCCCAAATATCGCGGCGCTGCCTGCATCGCTGCTCCAATTTTAAATGGAGATAAAAATAGTGGCATCACGATAATGCTAATGAATGCCGGCTTAGATAGCGGCCCGATTTTAAAACAAACAGAAATTATTTTAGACCCCAAAGAAACAGCCGCCAGTCTTCATGATAAATTAAGCCATTTGGGGGCTAAAGATTTAGGCAATACGCTGGTCAGTTTTTACTCAGGCAAGATCAAACCTAAAGATCAGCCCTTAGAAGGTATTTCTTATTTTTCTAGCTTAAAAAAAGAGGTAGGGTTATTAGAGTGGACTAAATCGGCTGAAATTTTAGATCAGGAAATACGAGCCTACTATCCCTGGCCGGGCAGTTTTACAACCTGGCAAAGACGACGCCTAAAAATAACTAAAGCTGAAGTTTTAAAAGAAACTGAGCTAAAAAATAAACTCCCGGGAACGACTTTACTAATTGATAAAAAATTAGTAGTTGCCTGTGGACAAGGGTTTTTAAATATATTAGAATTACAACTCGAGGGAGGTAGAGTTTTAAAAATAGAAGTATTTTTAGACGGACATCCGCAAATTGCTCACGCCCAACTTGGCAGCTAAAAAATGGTCCCTTCGTCTAACGGTTAGGACGCCAGGTTCTCATCCTGGTAACAGGGGTTCGATTCCCCTAGGGACTACTAACTAAAAAAGATCCGATAAATATCGGGTCTTTTTTAGTTTAATATCGGCACTAGGGGAATTGAACAGACGGCGCGTGAGATGCGATGAAAAGCGGAGCGCCCCCGATTAATCGAGCGACGATAAAAACGAGCGAAGAGCGAGTTTTTAGTGAGTCCGTCTAGACAACGAGACTTGCCACAAGGCAAGTTGAGGCGGAATTACCCTAGGGGTTGCTTAATAAAAATACTATTTTCGCTCTTTATTTTTTTGTAGCAAAAGCTCTGGCTTTCCTGCATTCATCTCCTCTCCAGTTTCAATGCCAATTAATTTAAGAAATAAGCGCATTTCCTCTTTTTTCTTTTGTATATCGTCGTATGATAAATTTTTAGTGTCACCCTTAAACTCAATCTCAATAAAATGACCCAAACTAAAAACATCCTCAAGGACAATTTCGTAATTGTCATTTTGGTAATAGAATTTTTTATTTAGAACCTGAACAAGCTCAGTGAATAGTAACTTACTAAAAATATCCCTCATCACCAAAATGTCGCCAACTAATGTCTCATGTTCATCACTAAAAAGCCATGTTTCATTGTTATCAAAGTGGTCATTTTTATAAGTAATATAGTGCTCGTTTCCTTTTTTGCGAAGTCTGAGCGCCGAATGAAGACGCCCTTCTTCGTCAGGAAGCAAGTCTTTAATATCATGACGAGCATAATACCAGTCATGCACTATTATCTCTTCTACAAAGCCTACTTTCTCTGTTAAAAGTTTTTTTGCTACTTCAATATCTGTTTGTAGGGTGTATAATATTTCAATTTCTTTCATATTTTTTTATAACTTGCCTTAGGGACCCTTTGTGTCTTTATATAGAAAACCATTACTTCAGTTTATAATAAGTTGCCTTCCCTTTGCCAACTTTTTCAATAATCCCATTGGTTATTAATTTTCTAAAGTCCAAATTCCTAGTTGGCTTAGCTCGCTTGGTTAACGCAGAATAATCTCTATCGGTAATATAACCTTTCTTTTTTATATAAGCGATTATTTTTAAGTGATATTCTTTTAATTCATTATCGGGAGAAATTTTTTCTTTTTCAAGCTCCTTAATAACTCGCAAGAGCTCATCAATGATGCCATCGGTAAAATATTCCAACCAAGAAGTGAAATCAATTTTATCTTTAATATCATAATAATTACCCAGTACACCCACTTCCTGAAAATAGCGGCTAACATTTTGATTATAATAGTTTTCAAAGCTAAAAAGATAAAAAGTATTAAGTCCCATTTTGGCAAGTAACACCTTAGTGGCCAATCTAGTAGTTCGTCCATTGCCGTCAACAAAGGGATGAATAACAACAAACTGTTTATGAAATATTCCAGCTAAAATCAAAGGGTCTACTATATTTTTATTCTTATCAAGATAAAAAAATAATTCCTCCAGAAGCTTATTTACTTCCTGATAATCTGGTGGCAAATAAATAGTTCGTCGCGTTTTGGGATTATTAACGAAAACTGATTCTTTGCGAATCTTGCCGCATCGATATTTCTCAATCAACCCATTCGTAATTGTTTGTTGTATTTTTAGTAATAAGCCTTTATTAAAAATTTCCTTTTCGGCTTTAATTAAATTATCTAATTCAATCAGGGCTTTATTATAGTTTAAAACTTCTTTTTCGCTATCCCTGGCATTTTCTGGACTATTTTTTAAAATTCTTTTTACATCCGTTAAGGGCAGTGGGTTACCTTCAATGCTAGTTGAAGAATAAGCCGATATTTCTCGAGCGCGACGCTCCATGTCGAGCAAAACTACACGTGAAAAATTTCGATTGTTAAGATCGACGATAATTTCACTAATTCTTTTAATATTAGCTAATAGTTTATTTGTAATTGTGTATTTTGGTACAAACATATATAGTCTAATTATAGACGATTATTAGACGATTGTCAACAACCTTAGTCTTTCCACGTTATAACTTATCCTTAATATGATTTATATAAATTAGACATATACCATATTAAGATGTTATTCAATATACATTTATACTCTAATAAAATAGTCTATACTAGAATAAAGCGGTATCTTATTCTAACAGTATTTTATCCCAAAACTTCCGCCCATCTATCAATTTCTCTAATAATTTCGCTTAAATTTTCTGAAATATCGGATTTTAAGACTACTAAACAAAAGCACCACAACAAAGTTGCGGTGCTTTTGTTTAGTCGGCGTTAGCCGAGGGGAATCGAACTAGTTGGAAATGAGTCGAATCCGAGCCGCTATTTCGAGTGGCGAGGATGCAGACGAATGTCGAACGAATATCCGGGGGATATTCGGACGCCAACTCTGGACAAGTGAGCTTTTCGGAAGAAAAGCGAGCGCGATAATTCCCCTAGGGACTACTATCGGAGAATTAGCACTAGCTAGTTCTCTTTTTGTTTATAGAATGGGAAAAAATCTCCTAATATTTCAAGTAATGGCTGCTAACTATTGACTATAATTGTAATTAATGGTATAATTTTTATTAACAGAAAGACTGTTAAAAAAGAAAAAATCGTCATTTAAAAATTAAAGTTAATGAAAAAGAATTTGTTTTTAATCAGTTTCATCTTGGTTTTATCTTGTGCTGGGTTCCCTAACACAGAACCAATAGATGAATTTCGTGAAATGGTAATCTATGACGCCAGGAAAATATCTAACCCTGATATTAAAATTGTAGATGTAGTTGATTCAATCGGTTCCCTGGTTTATCAAAATCCTGATGCCAGAGACACTATCGGGCATACATCCGTACTCTATTCCGAAAAGGAAATTATTACTCATCAATGGAAATCAGAATTCAGATCACGTCTAAGACAAAAAAGTCAGGTAATTGCTGGCGGGGTTAATGGGATAAACATTATTTTTATCGGAGGCTATGAATCAACAGAAGCGTTGTGCCAAGGCACTATCTGTGGCGAAAAAATAGAAACAGTTATATTTAAAATTGCCGCTCATCAT
>Ga0265294_10003052_pt1 | contig 21727 bp, 24 predicted proteins | sample MunlanPumphouse3_FD_192504 | JGI IMG/M metagenome (GOLD analysis project Ga0265294, IMG submission 192504) | Groundwater microbial communities from a municipal landfill in Southern Ontario, Canada - Pumphouse #3 | ecosystem: Environmental > Aquatic > Deep subsurface > Groundwater | place... | reverse complement strand
GACATCGTAATCTTCATAAAGCTTATAGCAGGGAATTTCTCCGTTAGCAATTTTACAAAAAACATCATTTTCTTTCATAATGAGCTCCTTATTATCTTTTATATATTATAACAAATAATATAGCTGGTAATAAAACGCTTTATAAAAAAGACCAGATTTGACTCTGGTCTAAATATTATTTTGAATAGATTTTACTAGTCAAATAATTCGGGGAAGTTTGATTTGAAATAATCGTAGACGATATCATCGTGGTAACCGATTCCCATCTCTTCAAGCCAATGCTTCTTGGCAAGAGTAACATAGGATTCATTCTCTGATAAAATCTTTGCAACTTCATTGACATAATCCGCTAAAACTTTGCGATCACCGCGAAGTTTTGCATAGTTCCAAGCATCTGCGCTCTTATTGAATTTTGAAGAGGATACTGCTTCGACAACTTGGACTAGATAGTATGTCTTGGTATCGGAATTGTAGAAGACGATATCATCTTTACTGGAAGCGCTTTCGGAAGTAGCGCTCTTAAGGAAGTAGCTACCATTAATACGGGCGACATACTTGTTGTAATCGCGAGAAGTATCAATCTCCCACGTTCCTTCATTTAGATAGAAACGATCATATTGATCATAGTCAACTGTGACGCCATCTTCTGCTTTGATATTATCTAGTGCGCTTGCGACGCCGATATTGAACAAACGATCACGGAATGAACTGAAATCATTTAAACCGCCATTTTTAATGAACCAACCTTTGGTTACGTAACTATTACTAGCAAGATTGCGAGTCTTTAATTCGAGGCCAACTTCTTTGGTGTAAGAACCATTGTTGGTGAAATCATTTTCAATGGATGTATCAGTGGTTAATGGATTATCTTTAATTTTGGCATATTCTTCCATTAAATCGCCGTAGTCAGTTCCAGCGTAGTAACTAACTAATCCGCCATCAAGGATTTGGTCAAAAGCATAGGAGTTTGTTAGGTAATAACCAGCTAATGATGACATATCACCATTTATGATACCTTTATACGCATCGGATAAGGCAGTGAATTGATCCTCGCCAACGCGATTAACGGTTGCTGGGGTTCCATCAGGATTTGTAATTCTGGTGGCAACATCTTCACCACCGCTTAATGGTTCTTCATAAACAACATTATTGACAAAGTAGTTCATCAAGTATTGAGCACTCTTATCACTGTCATCTTTGGTAGCAAGAGAAATAATATTAACTTTTCTAGCATAGCTACGTCCGAGAGTGTTGTAAGTCTCATCGAGAAGGTATTGCTCAGTTAATAATTCGCGATAGATATCTTTAATGAAAGAGTCTTCAACATAAGAGACGGTACTAGCGCTCTCGTCTTGACCTAATTCATAATTTTCTTGATAATTTTCGCGATGTAAATAATGTGCGAAGACATCTTCGTAGTCGTATTGAGCATCGAACACGCGTGGATTGAAATATCCAGCTGTTCCAGCATCATTATTTGGATTTAACACATTGTAGTCAGCAACTTTTTCAAGACTTGCTCTAAGGGAAACTAAATATGTTCTCTCGGAGAATTGGGAACGATAGGAGTACGCTCCATTGACGATTTCATCATACATTTTTTCTTTGATTCGATTTTCAATGGCATTCCACTTGGCGATTAAAGTTTCGAGTTCAGAATCGCTGGCGGTGTCTCCTCCATCGGTACGGACTTCGTCATTGTCATCGACACGTTCGCCATTAGCATTGACAGTCCAGTAAGCGCGATGTGATTTGATAAAAGCGTTGGCCACACTCTTGTCACCATCTTCTGCCGAAGCAACAGCTTCTTTTAGAGTAGTGCCAGAAGAGAGATTTGAAGATGAATCGGATGGACCAACTAACTTGTTATATCTTCCAAGCATAGAAACGGAGTATTGGTAGAGAACTTCTTCTAAAACATCAGAAGCGAGAGCTCCCTCACGTAAAGCGTCATAAACAATGCTCATGAGATTGCTTTCCATGTCGGCTGTAACTCCACTAGTAATGATGTTGGAATCATAGTCGGATGGTCTGGCGACAACTTCATTACAAGCTGTCAAACCAAGAACGCTTAATAAAGCAACAGCTAAATAGCGTGAAACTTTTTTGTTATTTGTTGCCATAGTAACATGTGCCTCCATTAACATAGTAATCATTTGTAATTCCATCAGTGAAAGCAATAATGCATCCTTCTGGAACCATGCGGGATTGATTACTTCTGGCTTCTGATTGAGCCTCTAGTAATTCGAGATAGCTTTCCCAAGCACGATTTAAACCAAGAGTTTGTGACTCTTCATTGTTTTCTCTTTGCTTTTCGAGATAGTTAATAATTTTGGTATCTAAATTCTCACTAAACTCAAGACTATCGATATTGGCTTCGTAGAGATATTCGTATAAACGATAATCATAGGTTGAATCAAATCCTTTGATGGCTTCCTTAACCTCGTTAGCGCGGGCGTTGTAACCAGCTTTATCAGTATTTAAGAAGTTCACATATGTAGATTTGGGTGAACCATCTATATTTGATGGATAATCTTGATCACTTGGCACTGCAGTTGTGTAGTAATCCTCTAAATCAACATAATCAACGTTGCTCGCTGATTCGGCAAATTCGTAGATGGACTTTTGAATGACCATAAAATGGACACCATATTGGCTGCGAACACCAACGATAACACGACCTTCTTCATCGGTTAAGACTCCTAAGTCCGGATCGCTTGAAGCAAGAGAGGAATCTTGCAAGGAAACGATGTCACTGACTTTTCGGAATCCAGTTCTTTTTAAAGTTGGACTAGTAAGCAATAAAGAATAATCAGCTGGGCCAACTGCATCTGGATCATCAGCGCGGTTCGGCACAGCACTATAGTCTCTTGTATTGTTGGTGATGACAAATACATTGTGGCGATTGAGATACTTATTCCAAAGAACATTTCTTGGATAAATCATTGAATCACCATCGAATAATACTTGACCATCAACATTTTCCATATCTTTGTAATCGTTTAAAGCGGTGAAAACTTCATATGGGACTTTAGCTAAAGAACCAGTGATATCATCATATGCTTCGCTGATTGTGGAAGTGGTTTGGTTTGATAAGCTAGTAAAACTACCTGTAATTCCAAGACCTTCGCTGATTGCGTCGTTCTTGGTGGCGGTAACTTTCGTAGCGATTGCATCATATGCATAAACGCCTAATTGGAATTCATCTACCATTGTGAGGCTTCCATCACTTGAGGCTTTGTTGGTAACTATTCCGACATCACCATAGGATGAGGAGCTGGAATCGGCGCTGTTTGAAGCGGCGATTGCACCAAATGTTAATGACCCATCTCTTAGCTTAGATACGACGTTATACAATTTTGTTGCTTGTTCGGCAGTGATGGTGTCGCGATTGTAACTTGGATTAGTTGAATCGATACTCACCAAAATGTGACGAAGATGATATGGAAGGCGAGAAGAAATCTTGCCATTGTAATCAGCTTGTGGTTCAACGGCAACACCAGTTGAGCTGATTCCTAAATACTCTTGTCTAAGAGTCTCGAGATTTTCCTCGTAGTACCAATCTTCGATTTGTTCCTTTTCTTTTTGATAGATGAATAATTGGTATAATTCATCAGTATCCTCAACACCATTACTATCGAGGATTGCTTCCCATTCGGTGTTATAAGAAGTGCCTTTAGAATCAGCGCTCTCTTTAGCAGCTTCTTTTTGATCTAATACATCATCCCAAGCTTCTTTTTCAATCGTTCCCAAAGTTTTTTCGGTATCAACTGAATTCTTTATGAAAGCATCTCGAATCAAAACTTCGAGAATTTGCTCATAAAACTTGGAGATGCCATCGACAGCATTGCGGTATTCGTCATACATTTCGTCAGTGACAATTGTGTATGAAGATTGACCATCATAACCTTTGAAGGTAACAACGGCACCATCTTTAGAGGTAACACTACTACATGCTGACATCGCCATAACGCCGATTAGACCAGTAACTAAACCTAGGGATAGTTTACTTTTCTTCATGTTTTTTCTCCTTTTCTGAAATATAGCGTTAATATTCTAAATATTATTATGTTTTTATGCAACATAAATCTTGCCAATCAATCGATATAATCGGTGTTCGCGAATTATGATTGAAGAAATCTCGTCTTAATTATTTTTTTATCGTATTGTTTGATTACCATCTTTAAGATGATTAAAATATGTAAGATTCGAGGTGAACACAATGGCGAAACTAATTATTAAAGACCTTCACGCTGAAGTAGATGGCAAAGAAATTCTTAAAGGAATTGATTTGACAATAGATCAAAAAGAAACAGTTGCCTTTCTTGGACCAAACGGCCATGGAAAATCGACACTTTTAAATGTTATAATCGGGCACCCTCGTTATCGTGTAACTAAAGGTTCAATCTTTCTTGATGATTTAAATGTCCTAAAAATGAGTGTTGATCAACGCTCAAAAGCAGGATTATTTCTTGGAATGCAAAATCCAGTTGAAATTCCGGGGGTTATTAACTCCGATTTTTTAAGAGCTTCCGTAAATGCTCACAACAAAAAGCCAATATCGACATATAACTTTTATAAGGTATTAGACACATCGACAAAGGAATTAAGGATGCCTTTTGATTTGGCTACTCGGTCCTTAAACGAAGGCTTTTCTGGAGGAGAAAAGAAAAGAAACGAAATACTTCAGCTCCTCATGCTTGAACCAAAAATCGCGTTGCTTGATGAAATTGATTCTGGATTGGATGTTGACGCTATGCAAACTGTCTCCGATGTGATTAGAAAAGAACAAGAAAAAGGTATGGGCTTTTTAATTATTTCTCACTATGCAAGACTATTTGAATTAGTACAACCTACAAGAGCCATTGTTATGATTAATGGAAAAATCGTTATTGATGGTGATCCGTCTTATATAAAAAGGATTGACCAAACTGGCTATGAATTTATAAAAACTGAGCTAGGAATTGAAATCGATAAAGATGAAATTGATATGAACAAAGTATCTCTTGGCGAGTGCGGAATAAAGGAAATCATACGGTAGATGAAAAAAGAAATTATTCTTTGCGAATCAGAGATGACTAAATATGAAACTCGCAGCATCCTTTTAAAGGAAAATGAGCAGGTTCAAATTACAACCAACTCAAACAGCGCTAATTACATTTTCGTCAGCGATTTTTCTAATAGTTCGGTATTAAACATTTGCCTTAAAGAGAATTCTAAGATGCAGCTTTCTTTTTTGGCAAAACACAATTTTGACAAAGCGGAAATCAATGTAGATTTAGAAAAAGGTGCTTCTTTTACGGCTTATTTTGCAGATTTTTCCAAAGATAAAGAAAAACTAAAAGTGACAATTAACCTTAAAGGAGAAGGTTCTACTGCCTATTGGCATTTAGCCTCATTATCTGCAAATAATGATAATAAAGATTTTAATGTTAATATAAATCATATTGCTTTCCAAACAACTGCCCTTAGTGATAATTATGGAGTATGCAAAGACCAATCAAAATTAGTTTTTTCAGGTTGCTCAGCTATTCAAAAAGGTTCGCATGGAAGTCACACTAGACAGAATTCTAAAATCATGGTTTTTGATAACAGCTGTGATGCTATTGCTCGACCGCTATTAAAAATTGATGAAAAAGATATTGAAGCCAGTCATGGAGCGGTAGTTGGTAGAATCCCAGAAGACCATCTTTTCTATTTAACCTCTCGAGGTCTTGATGAATCTGAGGCAAAGCGCTTAATTACCTACGGATATTTGAAACCAATTACTCGCGGATTTTTTGACGAATCAGTTCGTGAAGAAATAATTTCGCTAATCGAAAGGAGGATGTAATCATGGGATACGATGTTGAAAAAATCCGTCTGCTATTTCCTATGCTTAAAGAATCCAAAATAATGCAGGGCCATCACCTTGTATATTTAGATAATAGTTCGACAACATTTAAACCAAAATGTGTGATTGATGCGATTACCTCTTATTATACAGATTTAACCTCAAATGCCCATCGAGGTGACTATGATCTCCTCTATCAAATGGATGTTGAAGTATTGAATACACGTAAAGCTGTTTCCCGCTTTGTTGATTGTGATATCAATGAAGTTGTGTTCACTTCAGGCACGACAATGTCATTAAACCAAATTGCCTATGGATATGGTTTAAAGTATCTCTCAAAAGGAGACGAAATTGTTATCAGTGAAGAAGAACACGCTTCTAATGTCCTGCCTTGGTTTGATGTTGCCAAAAAGAGCGGTGCTTTAATTCGTTATGTGCCCATAACCAAAGAAGGATATATTACTGAAGAAAATCTACGTTCTGTCATGAGCAAAAATACAAAAATTGTCTCCCTTGCTCATGTGAGTAATGTTTTAGGAAATATAAATGATGTTGAAATGATGGCGAAAGTGGCCCATGAATTTGGGGCGATTATCGCCATTGACGGAGCGCAGTCGGTACCTCATTTGAGAACTGATTTCAAAGCTTGGAACATTGATTTTCTTTCATTCTCTGCTCATAAGATGTGCGGACCAACTGGAATTGGATGTCTCATCGGAAAGAGTTCGCTATTAAAGAAAATGGATCCATTAATTTCCGGAGGTGGTAATAATATTGATTTCCATTTGGATGGAAGTTTGGAATATTTAGATCCACCCGCAAAATTTGAAGCCGGCACTATGAATCTATCCGGAATTATTGGCTTTAAAGCAGCTATTGAATTTATTGAATCAATTGGAATCGACAATATTCATAAGCATGATCAAGAATTGATTGAATATGCCATAAATAAACTAAGCAAATGTGATGATATTATTATTTATAATAAAGATGCAAAAAACGGAATCATAACTTTTAATCGTAAAGGAGTTTTTGCTCAAGATGAAGCAACCTTATTGAATTCGAAAGGAATTGCTGTTCGCTCTGGTCAACACTGTGCAAAGATTCTCGACAATTATTTAAGATGCAAGGCGACAGTTAGAATGTCGACTTATCTATATACCAATAAGGATGACATCGATTATTTTATTGATGCTCTACTTGAAGGAGGAGACATATTGGATGCCTATTTCTCTAACTAACGACATGATGCGTCAAATCATCATGGACCATTACGCTAACCCCATCAATAAACATCAACCAACTGATGCTTCTTTTACAAAAGTCCATATGCATTCTGATAATTGCATTGATGACTTAGATATCTTTTTGCATGTGAAAGACAACTATGTTGTTGATGCATGTTTTGATGGTGTCGCATGTACGATTTCTACTGCTTCGACAGATATAATGTGTGATCTTTTGAAAGGCAAAAATATTGAAGAAGCAAAATACATTATTGATCAATTCCATCATATGATTCATGAAGAACCATTTGATGATTCAATATTGGAAGAAGCTCTTGTTTTCATTAACACTTCCAAACAAGCCGCTCGAGTTCGATGTGCGACTATTGGTTGGATTGCGGCCGATGAAATCTTGAAAGGCGGAAAATAATATGACGGACAAAGACATAAAATTCCAGTCCGAATATAAGTATGATTTCAAAGACGAAGATGTATCGATATTAAAAACCGCTGTTGGTTTATCAGAAGATACAATTCGCCAGATTTCAGCAATCAAAGATGAACCAGAATGGATGTTGGATTTTCGTTTAAAAGCTTTGAAATCTTTTAATGCAATGCCACTGCCAAGATTTGGGCTTGATTTGAAATTTTTGGATTTCTCTTCATATACATATTTCACTCGTATTTCGAGCAAAGATTCTCAAGATTGGAATGAGGTCCCTGAAACAATTAAAAACACTTTCGAAAAATTAGGAATTCCCGAAGCTGAGCAAAAATTCTTGGCCGGGGTTTCTACTCAGTATGAATCAGAAGTTGTCTATCACAATATGCTAAAAGAAATCAGTGACAAAGGAGTAATTTTCCTCTCAACCGATGCCGGTCTTAAATTATATCCTGAACTATTCAAAAAATATTTTGCTTCTGTTGTGCCCATTGCCGACAACAAATTTTCGGCTTTGAACAGCGCAGTTTGGTCTGGTGGATCTTTTATTTATGTTCCAAAAGGAGTCCGTCTCGATAAGCCACTCCAATCCTATTTCCGCATCAACAATGAAAAAACCGGACAGTTTGAAAGATCTTTAATCATCGTTGATGAAGGAGCTGAAATTAGTTATGTTGAGGGTTGCACAGCTCCCTCTTATTCAAAAGAATCACTTCACGCTGCCGTTGTAGAAATTGTTGTTTTAAAAGGCGCAAAATGTCGTTATACAACAGTTCAAAACTGGTCGACCAATATCATAAATTTAGTTACTCAAAGAGCAATCGTTTATGAAGACGCCCAGATGGAATGGATTGATGGGAATATTGGTTCCCAAATGAACATGAAATATCCTGCCTGTATTTTAGCTGGTGAAAGAGCTAAGGGCACAGTTATTTCAATTGCAGTTTCTGGTAAAAATCAACAGCAAGATGCCGGGGCTAGGATGATTCATCGTGCTCCAAATACTACATCTACCATTATCTCAAAATCAATTGTAAAAAATGGTGGGTTAACGAATTATCGGGGAACAGTGCGACACGAAAAGGGTGCTTATAATTCTCGCTCCCACGTTGAATGCGACACCCTCATGTTAGATGATCAGTCTTTAAGCGATACAATTCCAACGAATGAAGTAAAAAACAACACCTCATATATTGAACACGAAGCCACTGTCAGCAAAATTAGCGAAGATCAATTATTTTATTTGATGTCGCGAGGAATCAGCGAAAAGGAAGCTGTACAAATGATTGTCATGGGATTCATCGAACCATTTTCTCGTGAATTGCCTATGGAATACGCGGTTGAGCTTAATCAATTGATTAAACTAGACATGGAAGGCAGCGTTGGTTAATGAGTGATTATGAAATTATTGTAGTTGGTGGTGGACACGCCGGCTTGGAAGCCGCTTTTGCTGCTGCTCACAAGGGGCATAAAACACTTCTTGTCACTTTAAATAAGAAATTGATGGGAAATATGCCATGCAATCCTTCAATTGGAGGATCGGCAAAAGGCATTGTGGTTCGTGAAATTGATGCTCTTGGTGGAGTAATGGGAAAAGCAGCAGATCATCATTATTTACAAATGAAAATGTTGAACACTGGGAAAGGTCCAGGAGTTCAATGCTTACGTTCACAACAAGATAAGCTTGAATATCCTGAATACATTCAGAGCTTAGCTATAAATTGCCCAAATCTACAAATTATCGAAGCAATGGTGGTAAGCCTTTTACATGATAATTCTCATGTTTATGGGGTTAAATTAAAAGATGGAAAAGAAATTTCTTGTAAAGCAGTAATATTAGCGACCGGAACTTACATGGAGAGCAAAATTTTTAGAGGGCACGAAGTCAGAGAAGAAGGACCGGATGGTCAAGAACCTTCAAAAGGTTTGTCCCCATATTTGAAATCTATGGGAATTGACATTATTAGACTGAAAACCGGTACTCCACCTCGAATCAAAAGCGAATCAATTGATTTTTCCAAAGCTAGCATTCAACCTGGAACAGAAGGAGAATTGGCTTTCTCATTTGAGACCATAAATTTCGTTCCATTTGAAGAGCAAATTCCATGTCATTTAATTTACACTACACCAGAGACACATAAACTTATTCGCGAGCACCTTAATGAGACATCGCTATTCAGCGGACTAATCACCGGAGCGGGGCCAAGATATTGCCCTTCCATTGAAAGCAAACTTATTAATTTTCCTGATAAAGACCGCCATCAGCTCTTTCTAGAGCCAGAGTCTCGATTTACTAATTCAATTTATATTCAGGGCTTCTCAACATCAATGCCGACCAATATACAAGAAGAGATGGTCAGAACTCTTCCCGGTTTTGAAAATGCGCAGTTTTTAAAGTATGCATACGCGATCGAATACGATGCCATTCAAACCCATGAATTCGATGCTACTCTGGAAATCAAAAAATGGCCTGGTCTATTTATTTCTGGCCAAATATGTGGAACTTCCGGATACGAAGAAGCCGCTGCGCTAGGTTTAATGGCGGGCATTAATGCTTCGTTAAAGATTGAAAACAAAGCCCCATTAATTTTAAGAAGAGACCAAGCTTATATCGGAGTAATGATTGATGATTTGGTGACAAAGGGGGCTAATGAACCTTATCGCTTGATGTCATCTCGGGCTGAATTTCGTTTGCTATTAAGACATGATAACGCAGACATACGCTTAACTGAAATTGGATATCAACTTGGCTTAATCTCGCAATCTAGGTATGAAAGTTTTATCAAAAAATTGAATGCCATTGAACAAACAAGAATAATTTTGCAAAAGAACTATATTGGAGCTAAAAAATCGGTCAATGAGTTACTCGAATCAATTGGCTCAGTTCCCCTTAAAGGCGGTGTTCAAGCCTATGAACTTTTAAAAAGGCCGGGAATAAAATTTAGACATCTACTAAATTTGGTTTCTGATTTACAATCTTTAAACCTCTCCAAGGACGTTATGGAAGAACTCGAAATAATCACTAAATTCGAAGGATATATTATGAAACAAAAACGAGAAGCAGATAACGTTCGCAAGATTGAAGAAATGAATATTCCTTTAGGAATTGACTACATACACATGGATGGCTTGCGAATTGAAGCACGACAGAAATTGAATTTATTTAGGCCGCTCACCATTGGGCAGGCATCGCGCATCTCGGGGGTTAATCCTTGTGATGTAACAATCTTGATATTGAATGTAAAAAGGAGTCTAGGACATGAATAAAGAACAATTAAGAAAATTCTTGGAAACGCGTTACATATCTTGCACATCAATGCAAGCTGATGAACTTGAAGAATTGATGGAATCAACATTAAAAACAAATGAAATTTTCAATTTGACCGCCATCACTAATCCATCTATTTTCATGGAAAAGATGGTGCTCGATAGCGCTCTTGGCCTTTTTGATATAGATTTAAGTGAAAAAAAAGTTATCGATATTGGAACTGGCGCTGGTTATCCAGGACTAGTCCTCTATATATTAAACCCTCGAATGAATTTGACTCTTCTCGATTCGACAAAAAAGAAAATCAGCTATCTGAATGACTATGTTTTAAGCAAAAAATGGAATGTTAATTGTGTCTCAGAACGTATTGAAGATTATGGAAGAAATCATCGTGGAGAATATGATTTCGTTTTCGCTAGAGCTGTCTCCTCTTTAAATATTCTTTTAGAATTAGCGATGCCACTTCTTAAACAAGGTGGTGAATTAATCGCTATGAAAGGCCCTGATTGGGAAAAAGAATACGCTGAATCCAAATCGGCTTTAAAGAAAATGAATTGTCATTTAAAAAAAGTTTATGAAGAAACTCTTCCTGAATCTAAAGAGAGCAGGGCGATTGTTATTATTAAAAAAGATCAAGATGCGCCTTTAAAATACCCTCGAGATTTTGCTGAAATCAAGAAAAAACCCTTATAGGGTATGTCTTTCTTTGCTTTATTATTAGGATAGTTATATAATGTTCCACGAGGAACAAACAATGACAAAAATTATCGCTATTGCAAATCAAAAAGGCGGGGTAGGAAAAACTACAACTGCCATTAATCTTTCATCTGCTCTTGCTCATTTCGCAAGGAGAGTACTACTCATCGATATGGATCCTCAGGGCAATTCATCTCGTGGGCTTGGCATCGATATTACTTTAATCAATAAGTGTGTGTTTGAAGTTCTTACCGGTGATTCTGATATTAACGCTGTCATTAGAAAAACTATGTTAAAAACCCTCGATTTGCTTCCTTCAAAGCTGATTTTAGCTTCCGCCGATATGGTGGCAAACAAAACAGATAAGCCGTTTTCGCTCTTAAAAAGAGCGATTGAACAAATTAAAAAAGAATACGATTATATCATAATTGACTGCCCTCCTAGTTTGGGTTTTTTAACGGTTAATTCTCTTGTTGCTGCAAATTCAGTTTTGATTCCGGTCCAATGTGAATATTTTGCAATGGAAGCGGTTGCCCAAATTTTATCAAGTGTCTCAAGGATTCAAACGACCTATAATTCAAATCTTGGAATAGAGGGATTTCTAATGACAATGTATGATTCCAAAACAAGATTAGGAACAGAGATTACCACCCAAATTAGAGGACTATTTAAAGAAAATACTTTTTTAACTCAAATACCAAGAAACATCTCGATTCCAGAGAGTAATGCTAAGGGGTTGCCCGTCACTGTTTACAAGCCAAACAGTAGTGGTTCTCTTGCATACTTTTCTTTAGCCAAGGAAGTAATCGACCATGAAGAAAGATAACAGTTCCAAAATACTTCGCTCTTCGCTTTCCACTTTGATGAAACGCTTTTCGAGCACTGATATCATTTCTTCATTAGAAAAAGAATATTCAAGCTCTACACCTGGATATATTCGCGTTGGGCTGATTGATGATAATCCAATTCTTAAAAAAGCTAGAATCAATGAACAACAACTCGAGATCATCATTAACCAGGTAAAAGAAAAAGGCATTGCCTCGCCTTTGTTGGTTATCGGAAGAGAAGATCGATACGAAATACTCTATCCTCGTATTTACTATATAGCTGCTCTTAAATTAAAGCTCGAGACCATCCCCTGCAGTATTGTAAAAATTGAAGAAGAAGACATGCTGGTCTTCTTAGCTAAACGTTTAGAAGAAGATAAAAATAGCAATATTGTGGAAATGTCTCTAATCTTAAATCGTTTACAGAAGCGCTACCACTTTACTCAAAGCGAAATAGCTGAAATGATGCAACAATCGAGATCTCAAATCACAAATATTACGAGGCTTATCAAAATGCCTGATTTTGTTCTTCGAGATATTTCTAACAACATTCTTTCTTTTGGCCACGCTAGAGCCCTCTCCACCCTTTCAATTGAAAATATTAAAAAAACCTTGCCGATTATTTATCGCGACAAGTTATCGGTTAGGGAAGTAGAACGATTAGTTTATTCAATGAAAAAATCGCCTTCTTTGCTTGAAGAAGAAAGAAAAATCAAAGCATTATTAAACTGTCAAGCAAGTATAAGCCCAAAAACAATTTCGCTTCGTTTCGAAACTGAAGAAGAACGTGAAAAATTTATTAACTCTCTAACTTTTAATAATGTATAATTGATATTACTTCAGGGCAACGATCAACGTGACCGGCGGTAAACCCCGCGAGCTGAAAAAGCAGGAACTTGTGTGATTCAAGTGGCGACAGTAAAGTCTGGATAAAAGAAGTTTTTTGGCTCTGGAATAAGGAGCCTTTTATTTTATGTCTGATTGGGATTTATGGAGAATAGTCATTGCTTCAGCTGGCTTAATAGCAATCTTAATTTTTGTTTTGCTAAAAGGCACAGAATCTAAAATTAAGGGCTTAAACACAAAAATCCTTGCAAGAAGTGGCGTTTTTGCGGCGATTTCTATCATTTTATATATTATCCCATTCTTTAATTTCAATATTCCTTTTTTCCCACCTTTTCTAAATATCCATTTTGACGAAGTGCCGGCTTTGATTGCTGGATTCGCATATGGACCATGGTCAGCAACATTGGTTGTTGTTGCCAAAACCATTGTTAAATTGCCAATGACTTCGACACTTGGAGTTGGCGAATTATCGGATTTAATTATCTCTCTTGCATTCGTAATTCCGGCCTCAATTTTTTATCGAAGAAAACGAAAGGTTAGTTCCGCTCTAATCGGCTTAACAATTGGAACACTATGTCAACTTATCGTCGCTTCTTTTTTCACAACTTTCGTCATCTTAGACTTTTATATTTTCGTTATGGGGTGGAGCGAAGAGATGCTTCTTGGCCTTGTTCAATTAGCTAACCCCGCTGTTACTTCGTTAAGATGGCCATACTTTTGGTTTGTCGCTATTCCTTTCAACCTTATTAAAGATATATCAGTCGTGATTTTGACTTTTCTTTTATATAAGAGGATGCATGTCTTAATTGATAAAATTGGAGCACAAAAAAACTAGGCAACGAAGCCTAGCTTTTTTATATAAGTTATTCCTCAACGGAAATTGCACCAACAGGGCAGACATCAACTGCATCTTCGTCTGCGACACCGTTGATGGGTGTTGCTAGACCGTCATCGTCCATCTTAATATCATCGGGGTAGGTACCTGCGCAGGCTCCGCAACCGATGCATAAGCTTTTATCGATTTTAATCTTCTTTTTGGCCATCGATATGTCCTCCTAATTGTATAGAAAGATTATAAAAACAAAATGAAGACTTTGCAACAAATAGACCTTTCTTTTTTCACCTTACCTTTATATACAGAACATTTTTTACCGAAAAGAACAAATATATTAAAAAGGGTCTATAAATTACTCTTTAATTTTAGTAAACTAAAAGGCATAAGGTTTATGGAAGAAACGAGAGTTGCAAAATACAAGAAATATCGCCAGTCATTAACAAAAGACAATTCTCCTGTTTTAGAAACCACAAAATCAAATAAGAAAAAAGATAGCCCCGAAAAAGCTTTAAACACCACTTCTACTCTCCCCATCGATCAAGTTATTGACACCATTGAAGAGGATAAGAAACAAGTGGCTTTTTTAAAGAAAAGAGCAATTAAAAAGATTTTGATTATTTCATCATTTTCTTTTGGTGCTTTTCTTATAGTTGCGGGACTTGTATGGTTCGCTATTGTGGCGTTCCGTTAAAAGGGGGACATTATGACTAAAATAGCTGTAGCGATTGATGGACCAGCCGCTGCTGGAAAATCGACAGTGGCCAAAAAAGTTGCGGAAATTAAAGGTTTTACTTATATAGATACCGGTGCGATGTACCGCGCTTTTACTTGGTATTGTCTTGAAAAAGGTATTGATTGTCAGGATGAAAAGGCCTGCGTAAGTTTAATTCCTGAAATTCATATTGAGCTTAAACCTAATCACATTGTCCTTTGCAACGGACAAGATGTTTCAAAAGAAATACGCGAAACGAGAGTTTCTTCTCAAGTTTCTTATATTGCATCTTATAAAGGTATAAGATTAGCATTAGTTGAATCACAAAGAAAAATGGCCGAAAAGGATTCTGTTATCATGGATGGAAGAGATATTGGTACATATGTTCTGCCAAATGCAGAAGTCAAAATATTCCAAATTGCAAGTGTTGAGACAAGAGCAGTCCGTAGATATGAAGAAAACCTTGGCAAAGGTATCAAATGTACTCTAGAAGAGATTGATGCTGATGTTCGCAAAAGAGATTATATTGATTCTCATCGTGAATTCGCCCCTTTAAAAGCGGCTCCCGATGCAGTTTTATTAGATACCTCTTACATGACAGTCGATGAAGTCGTTAAAAATGTTCTAGATATCATCGACGAAAAAATGAAGGAGAAAGAAAAACATGCTTAATGGCATTGTTGCGATTGTTGGATCACCAAATGTTGGTAAATCAACAATTTTTAATCGTATCATTGGCGAAAGACACGCCATCGTTGACGATGAAGCCGGAATTACTCGCGATCGACTCTATGGAAAGTGCGAGTGGTTAGGACATTCTTTTTCCGTTATTGATACTGGTGGTATTGAAGTCGAAAATCGTCCGTTTCAAGAACAAATTCGTATACAAACTCAAATCGCAATTGATGAGGCTGATGTCATTGTGTTTGTCACTGATAGTCATCTTGGTCTAACCTCGGATGATCGCCTTGTGGCAAAAATGCTTTATAAAGTCAAAAAGCCAGTTATCCTTGTCGTTAACAAAATCGATGAAGGAATTCATATTTCGGACACCCAAGATTTTTATGCTCTTGGACTTGGAGAGCCAATTGCGGTTAGTGGCTCTCATGGTATTGGAATTGGTGATCTATTGCAAAAAATCGTCCAATTTTTACCTGAAAAACAATATGAACTTCAGGCTGATCAAATCACTTTTTGCCTTGTCGGTCGTCCCAATGTTGGAAAATCTTCCATTGCTAACTGCCTATTAAATGAAGAAAGAGTCATTGTTAGCGATATTTCCGGCACCACCAGAGATTCAATCGATACCCCTTTTTCGAAAGATGATAAAAATTATGTCGTAATTGACACAGCTGGATTGAAAAAACGTGGAAAAATTTATGAAGCAATTGATAAATATTCCGCTATTCGAGCGCTAAAAGCAATTGAAAGAAGCGAAATTGTACTTCTTGTTGTCGATGGACATCAGGGAATTATTGATCAAGATAAGCATGTCATAGAATACGCTACCGAGCTACATAAGGCTATCATAATTGTCGTCAACAAGTGGGATATTGTTGATAAAGAGACCAACACCATGAGCGAGTTCACAAAAACTATTCGTAATGAATATAAATTCCTTGATTACGCGCCAATTTGTTTTGTTTCCGCGCTGAAGAAACAAAGAATTGAAACAATTTTTAAGGCATTAGATTTAGTTCATACTGCCTACTACACTAGGGTTAAAACGAGTATATTAAATGATGTCATTCAGGATGCACAATTGATGAATCAAACCCCTGATTTTAATGGTGGCAGATTAAAAATATATTATGCATCTCAGGTTTCTTCTGCTCCACCTACTTTTGTTCTTTTCGTCAACAATACTAACTTTATGCATTTCAGTTATCAAAGATATATTGAGAATCGTTTACGCAATACTTTTTCATTTGAAGGCACCCCAATTAATATTTTGTTAAGAAATAAAAAGTAAGTCATTGAGCGTACTTTTTGTTTATTTTTGCTTAGTTGTGCTAAAATAAGAGTCTAGAGGAGATAATTATATGAAGAAACTCAACAAACGCGACCTAGTTGAAATCGTTGCCGAAAAAGCACATCTTTCAAAAAAAGATGCTCAAGCGGCAATTGACATTTCTTTCAAACTGGTAGAAAAAGCCGTACTTAAAGGTGAAGAGGTGAATATCTCTAACTTCGGTGTTTTTTCCCCAAAAACCCGTAAAAGTAGAGAAGGCACCCACCCTAAAAAACACAGCAGAATTGTGATTGCTGAATCCAAGACTGTGGTGTTCCGCCCCTCGAAGAGTTTAAAAGCAAAACTTAACAAATAAGATAAGTTTTTTTGAAAGAATGAGACAACTCGTTGTCTCTTTTTTTCTGTCTTCTTATAATAAATATATGAACAACCAACTTAATACTTTTCAAAAGCTTCATGAAGTTTTCGCTCATCACGGTTTTTCTCTATATGTTGTGGGGGGAACAGTGAGAGACTTTTTGCTATCGTTGCCTCTTTCCGACTTAGATGTTGTCACTGATGCAACGCCAGAAGAGATGAAGACCTTTTTAGGATCTTATGATTGCGATTTTACTTTTGAAAAATATGGCTCAATAAAAGTTGGGTTTGAAGGTTATTTTTTTGATGTTACAACCCTTCGAAAAGAGAAAAAATATAAAGACGCTCGACATCCTACCAAAATAATTTTTGTAAAGTCATTAAAAGAGGATTTCATTCGAAGAGATTTCACAATTAATGCTATGTACATGGATGAACATTTTCACGTATTTGATTATTGTAACGGGATGAAAGACATCAACACAGGAATTATTAAGACAATCGGAAGACCTTCCTCTCGCATTAAAGAAGATCCCCTTAGAATCATTAGAGCCTTGCGATTTGCAATTGACTTTGATTTTGTGATTGAAAAACATTTAGATCGTGCCATTAGACGTAATACCAAACTGCTTTCTCAGATTAATCAAAACAAAATTAAACAGGATTTGCTCAAAATCAAAAGTGGTAAAAAGAAAATAATTGAGAAAGTTTTTAAGGAATATGATATTTATCATTTGCTAGATATGATAGAGTAAATGCACAAAAAGAATATGGTATCTGAAGCTATTGATTTCCGTTTCCTCCTCATGGAAAACTATAAAAAATTAAAAATCAACGAGAAAGAGTTGGTAACTCTTTTCATGATTGATCATTTTATTACTTTAGGAAATCCATTCGTCACCGCAGACCTGCTTTCTTTAAAAATGTCCCTCGATGTTAAAGAAATAGATAAAACTCTCGTTTCTTTATTAACTAGAGGATTTATTGAATATATCGCCCAAGGGAAAAAGACCATTACGACTCTTAATCCATTGAAAACCAAGCTATATCGCGAATTTCAAATTTCTTTGACAAAAGAAGATGAAGTGAAAGCATCGAAAGAAGTGGAAACAGAACTCAACAACATTTTCCAAGAGTTTAGCAAAATGTTAGGCCGCTCTTTGGCACCTGTTGAAATATCAAAAATTCGAGAATGGGTTTCTTATGGTTATTCTGATGAGCTAATAATAAATGCGCTTAAGGAAGTTTTAAGCAAAGGCAAAAAGTCGCTTCGTTCAGTTGACAAAATATTACTTATTTGGTCTTCACGAGATGATCGGGAGAACGAAGGTGTATCCTTGAAAAGTGAAGAATGGAATAAGTCTCTCGAAGAGACAATTCGTATTGCCAAGACCCCTTGGATAGATAAAAACGATGACTAAGAATCAATACAAGCTATTAGAAGACTATCTTAATAGTCTTTTTCCTAATGCTGGTTGTGAACTTATTCATGATAAAGACTATGAATTTGTTATTGAAGTAATGTTGTCTGCTCAGTCCACAGATATTGCTGTTAATCTTGTCTCAAATAAACTATTTAAAAAATATCCAACTTTATTATCTTTGGCTCAAGCTAATATAACTGAAGTTGAAAAAATACTTCACCCGCTTGGACTTTTCAAAAATAAAGCTAAAAACGTTGTTGGTATTGCTCAAAAACTTATTGAGAAATTCAATGGGGAGATACCATCCGACAAGATGCTTCTACAAGAATTACCGGGTGTAGGAAACAAAACAGCCGGAGTAATAAGAGCTGAGGTTTTTCACATTCCTGATTTGCCTGTTGATACCCATATTTTAAGAATATGTCGACGTCTCGGAATATCGAAACCTTCAGACACTCCCCTGGTTGTCGAGAAAAAGTTAAAAAAAGAATTTGCTCAGTCGCGATGGATATTGACTCACCATCAACTCATTCATTTTGGTCGCTATTTTTGCACCGCAAGAAAACCAAATTGTGAAAATTGTAAACTTAATACTTTTTGCACGATGAAGTAGATAAAACTTATTTTTTAAAATACTTTTCTTCAATAGAGGGAAGATAATCTAAACGAGGATTGAACCCTCTTTTTATTAATAATCCATTTTGGCAAACAGTGGTGAAGGGAATCGACTTTCTCTCTTCTTTTTCATAAAAATCAATTAGGTAAGAGGCATCCAGCAAGAATACTTGATCATGATAAGCAAACTCGATTATGAAAAACGCAATTCCGCCAAATTTTAAAACATTTTTTAAATGCTCTATTTGATGAGATGTGATATTTGAAAGAGGAAAACTGCTCTTGTTTTTGGTACTCTTGGCTTCAAAATCAATATATCTTCCCCTATACACTCCGTTATAATCAGTGGTCGATTGTTTTTCAAAAAAGGCATCGACTATTTTTGCTTTTCTAGAATAATCTACCTTCGCGACATGAATTGGAGTGGGTCGCTTGGTGATTAACAAAACTCCATTTCTCAAATAATACTCGTTGGATAGGTTAATATCTTCTTCTAGACTCATACCTCGATTGGCAGAGGAATAGGAAATCTCTTGAGCGCTTTTTTTCTTCGCTTTTGGACTGCATACGTATTTCTCTCCATTAGGGTATTTGATCATCATGCTAAATATCTTCTAATCTCTTCATCATAGTTATCAATGTTGATTGTTTCGCCATTATTGAGTTTCTTTAACAACTCATTAACTGGGGTTGGCAAATGGCCATATAAAGGAAGAGCCTTTTTGTATTGTTCGACAACAAGTGGAATATTTCTAAGAAAAGCATCATATAAATTCGCTAAATTAATCGCATCGATAGCTGGGTCATGGGCATCGCCAGCCAATGGGAGACTGAATAATTCACAACAATGTACAAGACTATAAGGATTACCATTATTATCGCGTAAAAATTCATTAACGAATGTCGCGTAGTCAATATAGTTCTTTTGAATTTGGCTGCAAATTTCTTTAGGGTAATCCAAACTATGAGTAATCGATTGGCTCAAGATTCTCATATCATGGTTTCCGAAGGTAATAAAAGAGCTCTTTTTAAAAGATAATCCAGCATATTTTTTTAATTCTTCCATCGCTTTGGCAAACGGAACACCTTTTTCCGCTAAGATATCATCGTTGATACTAGTCAACTCAGTAACATATTTGCCGACTTTGTTTTTGGCTTTCACATAAATTTTAAAAGGGGGTTTGCGATTTTTTATGAAACCTTTTTTGTCTAATGTCACAGCGACTGCGCCGATTGCGATCATCTCATGACTATATTGGGTCCCTTCAAAATCTAAAAATACGATTTTTTTGTGATGTTTTAGTAATTTTTCTAATTTTTTCATTTTTCTGTAGCGATTTAGTTGTGCATTGATATATACTCTTTTTTCATTGAAAAAAGATTGAAATACCATCTAATCTACTATATTATAAATGAAGAGGTTTACTAATGGCAATTAAACTTACTCTATGTTCTAAAGAAATTCTCGATACAGTCTTTACAGGAGCGGTCCATGGATACAATTCCTTGGAAGTTGATTCCTTTCTTGACAATGTGATTCGGGACTATCAACTTATCGAATCGAACTACTTGGTTTCACAAAAAGACATTGAATCTATGCAAAACAAGATCAGTGAACTCGAAGAAAAAAACAAATTCTTGGAGATTGATAACAAGCGATACGAAGCGAGATTTGAAGGCATTAAGAACAATGATAAAAGTGTATCTGCTGATAATATCAACCTTGTAAAAAGGATTAGCGCCTTAGAAAAATTTCTTTGGAAGCAAGGCTTTAATCCAAATTCCGTCAAATAAATTTCGATCCGGATAATTGCTGACTTCGGTTAGAGGAAAGTCCATGCTCGCACAGGCTGTGATGCCTGTACTGATTGTGCTAGCGGAAAAAATAACGCTAGGTACGCAGGAGTGCGTAACGGCGGTGAATCACCTAAGGGAAACTATGGTGTGAAACCTGAAAGTGCCACAGTGACGTAGCTTATTGGGAAACCATAAGGTGGAACGCGGTAAACCCCACAAGCGAGAAACCCAAATTTGGTAGGGGAAGCAAGAGATGATAAACGAATTATCTCGGGCAAGCATTAGCTTAGATAAATAATTATCCTAGACAAAACATGGCTTACAGGATCGGAAACTCACTTTAGGAGAACAAATGAATCTTCCAACAAAAATCACCATCACACGTATTTTCGCTATCGCACTGATGATTGTCGCTTTATTTGTGATGTCTTTTTTTCACTTTGATACTCCAAAATTAGGAAATACGAACATTAATCTCGTGTTTTTAATTCTTTGTGTCTTCTTTTTACTGGCCAGCTTCACCGACTTTATTGATGGGTATTTAGCCAGAAAAAATAACCAAGTGACTGATTTAGGAAAATTTCTCGATCCAGTTGCCGATAAACTTTTAGTAAATTCAATGGTGATTTTCTTAATTGCACCTACTCTTTTTGCTCCTTACGCAAACGAGCAAATACTTACGTTTAATATGTGGTGCGCGATAATTCTAATTGGCAGAGACATCGTCGTTGATGCTCTTCGTTTTATCGCTGCTCAAAAGAAAATTGTTATTGCCGCCAACATCTTTGGCAAAGCTAAAACGGTCTTACAAATGGTAGCAATTACCTTTGTGTTATTAAACGGATTCCCCTTCAATTATTTTGATGCTGGTTGGCCA
>Ga0265294_10003051_pt1 | contig 21729 bp, 13 predicted proteins | sample MunlanPumphouse3_FD_192504 | JGI IMG/M metagenome (GOLD analysis project Ga0265294, IMG submission 192504) | Groundwater microbial communities from a municipal landfill in Southern Ontario, Canada - Pumphouse #3 | ecosystem: Environmental > Aquatic > Deep subsurface > Groundwater | place... | reverse complement strand
GGCAACTATCATCAGTGTAAACTCGTTGAAAAAGTCTTTTTGTGATATTGCAGCTACCGCATACTTAATAGAAGGCAGCGCAACGGGCAGATAAGCAAGAATATACCAAAGCAGGCGAACGTAACCCCTGAAAAAAGATTGTTTAATAGCATGATCAAACAGAAGACCTCCTATAAAAAGGATAACTGTAACAAGTAAAGGCATGTAGGTTTTCCATGAAGATTCACTCTTAACAGAATCCATACTAATCTCTCCGCAGCTGCAGCTTACCTCTTCATTACAAATACTCTCTATATTTTTAACTGTATCTTGTGCCATATTAAAATCTAATTTTACATGGCAAAGTTAAGTGTTAAATCCCGCAACTAAGTTGCAATAATTTCAAGAGCATTGGGCGCAAAGCCCCTTCATTACAAAATTAATGTTTTCCAGGAGGAACTTTTCCGGTAATTGAACAGGAGGAATTGATATACTTTCCAGACAATAGGTTTTATGACAACTTGTGCAGTTAAAATGTACATGAAGCTGATTTAATGTGCACTGACAATCATCGCTGCAAACAGAGTATTTGGTTGAGCCCGAACCATCATCAATGCTATGAATTACAAGATGGTCATGAAACAATGTAATTGTTCTGGATATTGTCGATTTATCAACCGTTTCCAATACAATTTCAAGATCTGCTAAACTAAATGCCTGTGGATACTCCACCATTGCCTTAAATATCAACAGTCGTACTGCAGTCGGTTTAACTCCCCTATCTAATAATTTCTGTTCAAGATCTTTCATAATTTGCTTTATCTAATATCATTACAAATTTAATATATATTGAATAGAAATCATAATCGCATAAATTGCAACTTAAAGTTGAAATATTGACGATATCAGATGTTTAAGGGAAATTCGATTTTGAAGTTTGTTCTTTTGGAATCCGACTGCACGGATATTTTGCCTTTATGTCGAATTACAATTTGCCGGCAAAGACTTAACCCTATTCCCGAACCGTGAGCCTTAGTTGAATAAAAGGGGATGAATATTTTATCCTGTACTTCAGTTGAAATTCCATGTCCGTTATCAGAAACAGTAATCCTTACGTTGTCACCAATCTTTTCAGCTCTTACCTCAATTTTAGGTTCTTTTATCCCTTCACAAGCCTCCATTGCATTCTTCAAAAGATTCAACAGCAACTGCTCTACCATACCTTTATCAGCATTCAAAATCAATTGTTCAGGATAAACTTCATAAGAAAAATCAATCCCGTTTGTTGAAGTAAGTTGTTGCAGTGAAGTCAGCATCGGTTTTAGAGCTATAGGCTGTAATGTAGGCTGCGGTAGCCGGGTAAGTTTACGATAATTCTCTACAAATGAAAGCAATCCCCTACTTCGCCTGTGGATGGTTTCCAAAGCCTGTTTCATTATTTTGTACTCCTCAGTCTCATTTTCCTTGTCAACTTCACGCTCAGCAAGCGTTTCAGAAAGAGATATAATTGGTGCTATACTGTTCATAATTTCATGAGTAAGTACACTGATAAGTTTCTGCCAAGCCTTATTCTCAGCCTCCTCCACCATGGAATCATGAGTTCGTGTTCTAAACATCTCCAAAGCCTCGTTCATCTCCTCCATTAATCTGTCGAGCTCATCATTAGAATGAGAAGTATTGAAATGTGTAGTATAATCAGCATTTCTTATCCCTCCAATCATACGACCCATCCTCTCAATCAGCTTTTTACGATCATAATAAAGAGAAACAGCAATAGCAACAATTCCAATTAAAATAAAAAGAGTAGAAAAATAAAAACCATTCCAGAATAGCCAAGCGCCGCCTAATGATAACAATACTATTACCGCTATTTTCAAAAAGAATATATGTTTGGATTTGATCTTCATTTATAGACCATACTTTTCTATCTTCCTGTAAAGAGTAAACCTCGATATCCCAAGCAATTCGGCTGCATGATTCATATTACCTTCGGCTTTAATCAATGCATTTTCAATTGCTTTCATTTCAAGCTGCTCCAGATTAAGATTAGCCTCCTTAAGCTTCCTTGAAGGAGGTGGCTTCAAAATAAAATCGTCAGATGTAAGAGTGAACCCGGATGATAAAATTACTGCCCTTTCTATTGCATGTTGCAGCTCACGAACATTTCCCGGCCACGAATATTCATTCAGCTTTTTGATTGCAGACGAAGATATATTTCTGATATCTTTCTTATATTTCTTTTTATACCTGTCAAGAAAAAAATCAGCAAGAAGCTCAATATCACCTTTCCTTTCTCTGAGCGGAGGAATATGAAGTTCAACTGTATTTATCCGATAAAGAAGATCCTGACGAAAATCACCAGTTGCAACCATCTTATGAATGTCAGCATTAGTTGCGCAAATCAATCGTACGTTAATTGATACAGGTTTAGTAGATCCCAATCTTATAATTTGCTGCTTTTCAATAGCACTCAACAATTTTGCCTGCATTGCAGGTGATAAATTACCAATCTCATCGAGAAAAAGAGTTCCCCCGGCAGCAATTTCAAACCTGCCCGGTTTCTCATTCCTGGCATCAGTAAAAGCACCTTTCTCGTGACCAAATAGTTCGCTTTCAAACAATTGTTCAGGAATACTCCCGAGATCAATATGAACAAAAGGCTTTCCTGTACGCGGTGAAGTCTGATACAGAAGATTGGCAAACAGATCTTTGCCTGTGCCGTTTTCGCCAAGTATAAGTATATTAGCATCAGTATCTTTTAACTTCTCAACCGTTTCAAAAAGCGACTGTATAGCTTCACTCTCACCTATTATTTCAGGATAAGCACGATTGCTCTCAAGCGCCGCCACTTTTTGTTTAAGATTAGTGACCTCCTTGCGACTATTTCTAAGTTCAACAGCAGAAGAAATTGTAGCCAGTAATTTCTCCCTCTCCCATGGTTTAGGAATAAAATCAGTTGCTCCCGCCTTAATCGCCTGAACAGCCTTTTCCATATCCGCATAAGCCGTAATAAAGATAACCACCATATCAGGATCAGCCTTCTTTATCTTTTTAAGCCAATTAAAGCCCTCCAAGCCGCTGTCTGCATCTTTGTTGAAGTTCATATCCAGCAGGATCACATCTGGCTCAAAAGTCTGCATAAAATGCTCAATCCGCTCAGGCTTGGATGTTACTTTCACCTTTTCCACAAAAGGTTGCAACAGCAAATTCAGTGCGAAAAGTATGTCCTCGTTATCATCAACTATTAATATTTTGCCTTGCTTTTGCATTAAATGAAGATTATTATTCTTGATTATTTTCCAGAAACATCCAAACTTCAACTTTGAAATATCCTGTCTGTTTAAACAGTTTTTCAAAGATATGTAAAATAACTATTGAATGTATGTGCGAAAACGAACTTCTTTTGTGCGGAAACGAACAGTAATTCAAATTTCCAATTCCTCAATATAGCTATATATCAAGTATATACCTATTTGGCACACACTTTGTTTATGTCAAAGTAGGAATCTATTTATAATGAAACAAATTATAGTTTTATTTTTATTTTCATTTTCAATAGGGCAATCCATAGCGCAAGACACGCTTCGTCTTACCCTGGACGAAGCGGTCGCGCTAGCCCGAAATCAATCGCCACAAGCAGTCGCCGCTCGGCATCAATACCGTGCATCCTACTGGAACTGGCGCTCACACAAAGCTAATTATCTGCCCAGTGTAACGCTTAACACATATTCCACGTTAAATCGCTCAATCAGCTCAGTAACCCTGCCCGATGGAAGTGATAGTTTTGTTCACCGTAATCAACTTCTGAATGATGGAGCTATTACCATAAACCAAAACATCCCACTCCTTGGAGGCAGTATATATATGAGAACAGGACTGCAGCGACTCGATCTGTTTACAGATAATACACTGTCCTATAAATCAACACCTGTAGTAATCGGTTACTCACAAAATCTCCTGGGTTACAATTACCTTAAATGGAATAAAGAAATAGAACCTATACGATATTCACAAGCCCAAAAAGCTTACACCGAAACACAAGAACTCGTTGCAGCCACGGCAGCTATGAAATTTCATCAGCTGGCTCTGGCACAAAACAGCTGGCAATCGGCAGCCTATAATTATGCAGCTGCAGATACGTTGTATCAATATGCTAAAGGCAGATATGAAATAGGAACCATCACAGAAAACGAAATGCTGCAACTGGAGATTAACTACCTCTCTGAGCAAACAAATATGATGAATGCCCGTATCGAGATGGATGATATGATTCTAGATCTTCGAAGTTTTCTGGGAATAACTAATAATATTGAGATTGAAGTGCAAGTAAGTGATAACATTCCAAACTTCATGGTTCCGGTGGAAGAGGCTGTATATTATGCTCATGAAAACAGCCCGGATATAGAATATTATACACTCCGCGAACTCGAAAGTGAGAGTGCAGTTGCAAGAGCAAAAGCATCACGAGGATTAAAAGCGGATTTATATGCAGAGTTCGGCCTTTCTCAAACCAACAGTAACTTCAGGGACTCATACAGAAACCCTTTAGATCAGCAATTGGTGAGCTTAGGGATACGTATTCCAATACTCGACTGGGGCGTTGGCAAAGGTCAGATAGAAGTGGCAAGAAGCAATCTCGAGAAGGTGAAAATTGATATGGAACAGGCAAGAACAGATTTCGAAGCCAATGTAATAAAAATGGTAAAACAGTTCAATTTGCAGGCAGATAAAGTAGCAATAGCATATAAAACAGCCGATCGTGCCGTACGCAGAAACAATGTGGCCTACCGTCTGTATCTGCTTGGCAAATCAAGTGTACTCGACCTTAATTCAGCTGTTGAAGAAAAGGATCGTTCTCAACAAGCATATATCAGGGAACTACAAAATTACTGGAGCCTGTACTACGGCATACGCAGTATCACAGGCTATGATTTTGAAACAGGCAGACAGCTTTTAACTGAATATGATAATTTTAATTAGAATAGAACTTGTATAAAAATAAAATTAGATTTGATTTAAAACCTGAGAATGGATAATAAAAATACAAATAATTCATTTCACGAGTCGCGTGATTCCTCCATGGATAAAGCTCTTCCAAAGAGATCCGTCTGGCAGAAGTACAAATACTATATTCTTGGCGGAACAGCATTTATAGCATTTCTTGTGTATGTACTTCTTACAGTTTCAGGAGGTCGTAAATTACGTGTAAACAGCGAAAGAATTGTTATTGCCGATGTAACAGAAGCACCCTTTCTTGATTATGTAGATGCGGAGGGTATCATTCAGCCCATTCTTACTATAAAACTCAATGCACTTGAATCAGGAATGGTCCAACAAATCGTTGCAGAAGAGGGCACTATGCTTCATCAGGGTGACACCATTATGATACTTCAAAACCCTGAACTTGAGCGCACAATAGAAGAGCAACAGGCAGAATGGGAATCGCAACGCATACTTTATCAGGAGAAAAGGCTTGAAATGGAGCAAAAATCCCTACTTTTGAAACAACAAACACTTCAGGCAGAATATGAACTCAGCAGACTGGAAAAAGACTATGCTCTGGGAATAGAAGAATTTAATATGGGTGTGAAAAGCAAAGCACAACTTGATGTACAACATGAAGAATATATCTATAAAACCAAAAACACTGCACTCCAACTGGAAGGATTGCGTCACGACAGTGCAGCAACCATACTAAGACGCGAATTGATGAACAACGACCTGGAAAGAGCACGTAAAAACTCCACTCATGCAGGCAAACGCATGGATAACCTGGTTGTCAGGGCACCAATAAGCGGTCAGCTAAGTTTCTTAAACGTAACACTTGGTCAGCAGGTCAGACAATCAGAAAACATTGGTGAAATAAAAGTGATGGACAACTTTAAAATCAGAACACAACTAAGTGAGTATTATATTGATAGAGTAATGGTAGGACTGCCTGCATCAGTAACCTATCAGGGAGAGAAATACCCGCTTAAAGTATCAAAAGTAGTACCTGAAGTAAGAGACCGCCAGTTTCAGGTTGAACTAATTTTTACTGAAGAAAAACCCGATAATGTTAGAATAGGCAAAAGCTATCGCATACAGGTAGAGCTTGATCAACCCGATAATGCAATTATAATTCCAAGGGGCGACTTTTTCCAGGTAACAGGCGGACAGTGGATATATAAAGTAAATAGTTCAGGAGATAAAGCTATTCGAACACCTATAACCGTGGGCAGGCAAAATCCTGTACAGTATGAAATCATTGGAGGTCTTGAACCCGGAGAAAAGGTGATTACAACAGGCTATGCAAATTTTGGAGATGCTGATGAGCTAATTATTAAATAATTGCACCTATGATTAAACACTATCTAAAAGTAATTTCCAGAGAAATCCAACAAAATTGGTTTCGCTTTCTGCTTAATACACTTGGTATCTCTGTTGGATTACTTATTTTCTCGTTTACCTATTTTCTTTTGCTCAAAGCACGTGGAAAAGATGTTACTTCTTTTAAGAATCATGATAGAATTGTGCAGATTACAAATAGTGATAGTAGCGGAGAAAAGACTTATCCGGTTACAAATGACGATATAAATCGGATAATGAGACTTTGCATTTCTGATTTTGAAACAGTAGCAACTATTTCGCCTGTCCCTTTTGATGGTTATGTGAATGTTGAAAGACCAACCGGCGACTTTTTACCACACTCTACCTCATGGATCAGGTCGGTAAATGATGAATTTTTTGATATATTCAATGCCGAATTCCTGCAAGGAAACAATTTGTATTGGGAGAATAAAACTGCGGTACTAAGTAAATCTTTTGCAGAAAAACTATTTGGCAATGAGAATCCAATTGATAAGAACATCGAGCTAACAGATAAGACACATCATATTTTTGAAGTATACCGCGTCGTAGGTGTAATAAAAGATATTTATGTGGATGCCATGGGTGCTGATATTTATATTTCAGACTCGGAGGTTACAACTTCACCACGTGTTTTTGCCTTGCTAAATAATAAATCAACAACTGAAATAGTAAATCAACAATTGAAAAATATTCCAAGAGTTAATGGTTTTGATAGTCAATTAATTCCAACTGCTAAACCAATATCTCAAAAGAAGAGTTTTTTAAATCAATATGATCCATTTGCAGTTGGTTTAGTTTTGCTGTCACTTTTGGTCTTACTTTCTGCAATAATTAACTTCTTCAATATATTAGTCAGTTCATACATTACCAGGAATCGCCAGTTAACCCTTAGAAAAATAGCTGGTGCATCCCAAAAGTACATTTTTCGGCAATTAATATGCGAAATAATCCCTGTATTGTTTATATCTTTATTAATGTCAATTTCTTTTACAGAAATATTATTATCACAGTTTACAAAATTACAAATACAAAACTTTCCAGGAATAAATCTATATCCTCAGCAAATTTATTATATCCAGCTTTGTACAACAGGTTTTATCCTAATTTTATCAATCGTTTTAATTGTTATCTTTCTCAATAAAACAAAAAAAATGCTTGCCGCTGAAGGGATGCGGGGTTTCATTACAGTAAAACCCAATAAAAAGATCCTGAGAAATATCTCATTAGGTGTTCAACTCTTTTTTGCGTTTTTCTTGTTAAGTAGTACTATTCTTCTATTCAATTATTATCAGAAAATAAACTCAGAAGAAAAGATTCCACTAACACGTTCTGATTTAAACAGAATATTTGCTGTACCATTATTGGATTTTACTCTTCCAGATCATCATCAGGAAATTATCAACAAAATTAAAACAATAAATGTAGTAGAAGAAGTATTGCAAATAGGCTCGTTTATGCCAATAGGCGAGTCTTTTGATAATGAGATGCAATCCTATTTTACTGTTCAAACATCTTATCTTTTACCAGACAGCATACAGTGTCCAATTACTATTATATGTGCTGAGGACAATTACTTTTCATTTTTCAATTTAAATATACAAGGGATTGATATTTCCACATTAGCACCTAATGACGCTATTGTAACTCAAAGTTTAATGGAAAACATTAAAAGTAATTCTGATACAGGATCTATTGATTTGGGATGCGGAATTTATCATATAGCGGGAGTAGTGGAAGAAATGCCATTTGTGAGGTCAGTAAAGGGCGGTGTATGGATAAAGCCCCCAATACCAGATATTACACCAGGTTTATACGTAAAAAGTTTTGATGGGAGTGAAAATTCAACCAGAAAAGAATTAATGTCGATCATTCGTGAATTTGTTCCGGAATCTATTCCCTACAAAATAGAAAATCTATATGAGAATCAAGAGCGAGTTAACGGTTATCCATTAGCTTTTTATTCCATAATAGGGATTATTTCTTTTTTCAGTTTGATTTTAGCTCTTTTCGGAATATATAGTGCTATTACTGTGGATACACGTAGAAAACAAAAAAGCGTTGCAATTAGAAAAATCAATGGAGCGGGACGAAAAGATATCTATTGGCTATTTGGAAAATTATATATAATCCTTTTAGGTGTCTCCTTTATAATTTCATCTGCAATAATTGTATTGGCCTGGAACAATTTATCTTTGGATATACCATTGAAATATAGGCCTAATATTTTATTCTCACTAATAGCTACTTTAATTATTGTAGCCCTTTTTACCACTATTGTCATGCTGAATAAACTCAATAGAATTTCAAAAACAAACCCAATAGACGTGGTTAAATATGAATAACATTTTAAACAAAAAATAAGACATAAAAATTATAACTATGATCAAAACATCCAACTTACAGAAAATCTTTCGCACAGAGGAGGTAGAAACATGGGCCTTGACTGAGGTCAACATTGAAATCAACAAAGGTGAATTTGTTGCCGTAATGGGTCCTTCAGGATGCGGTAAATCCACTATGCTCAATATCCTGGGACTGTTGGATAACCCAACCTCAGGAGAATATTACCTTAACGGAAAAGAAGTTTCTAAACTAAAAGAGAATCAGCGTACAAATCTAAGGAAAGGAGTTATCGGATTCGTATTTCAGAGCTTCAACCTCATAGAGGAGCTTAATGTGTATGAAAACATTGAACTTCCCCTACTCTACATGAAAATGCCTGCTACAGAACGAAAGCAAAAAGTAAAAGAGGCAATGGACAGAATGGCAATTTCTCATAGAGAAAAGCACTTTCCACAACAACTATCAGGTGGTCAACAACAACGTGTGGCTATTGCCCGTGCGGTAGTAGCCAATCCTGATCTAATTCTTGCCGATGAACCTACCGGTAATCTGGACAGTAAAAATGGAGCAGAAGTGATGAATCTGCTTACAGATTTAAATCGAGAAGGAACAACAATAGTAATGGTAACTCACAGTATGCACGACGCAGGTTATGCCGGAAGGATAATCAATTTATTCGATGGAAGAGTTGTGCCGGAAGTAGTACTTTAAAAAAACAGGATGAAAAAGCTTAAGACTTCGTTACGAGCACTTCATAAGTTTCGCTTTTATACCATTGTCAACATTCTGGGACTGGCAATCAGTCTGGCATGTGTAATTATCATTGCCAGATATGTACATCAGGAAACCAAAGTAAATAATTTTGCTACTGATCTTGATCGTACATACCTTCTCTCAATTGAAGATCCCGAAAACAACAGGACACGTTTTGGTGGGTTTGCGACAAATGACATCAGTACTATAACTCTACCTCCACTGTTAAGAGATCCTTCTATTCAATATATTTCGACTTTTATTGCTTTTGATGAGGATTATATTATTCAGAATAACAATCGCATTAATGTAAAAGCAATAGCTGCAGACAGCCTGTTTTTCAAGATACTCCCATACCCATTATTGCATGGCAGCAAAGAATTTACCTCTGCAAGTGATGTAATTATTACAGATAAGTTTGCGCAAAAAATGTTTGGCAAAGAGAATCCTGTTGGAGAGCGATTTCAATACTCAGCTGGTGATGAACTTGAAATCATTGGTGTTATTGGAAGTCCTGCTTCAAAATCCTTCCTCGATTTCGATTTACTTATCAATAAAGAACAGCGTCAGTTTATGGCAATACAGCCATATACAATGGCAATGCTTTACCCTAATAGTGATGCTAAAAAGCTGAATGAAAACAATAAAGAGTTGGTTGAACCCCGACTGTTTGCTCCCGGTACAGTTAGTATCCAATTGTTTCCACTTAGTGAATTTTATTTCGATAACACCCATGAATTCACTAATCTATCGCGTGACACAACAGTATCAGTTTTCAATAAAGGGAATCGTAACTCCGTGTTGGTTCTATTGTTTGTAGGATTATTAATACTGTTAATCGGTATTTTTAATTTCATTAATATCTACACAGTCATTTCTCAAAAACGTGGAAAGGAATATGGTGTTAAACGATTGTTTGGTGCTCAAAATTATCACATTTTCTTTCAAATATATCTAGAGGTACTTGTAATTACTGTCATCTCAATATCTTTAGCATGGCTTTTTATCGAAACAACTGAACCTGTATTGGCATCATATTTCGGTTTTATAGTAATGCCGAACCTTAAATTCAGTATTTTGATCTCTCTGATTTTATTGCTTGTGCTTCCTTTTGTAGCCGTGCTCTATCCATACTTAAAATTCAGTCGCCCTGAACTTATAGATTCACTCAAATCGACTTCCAAAAAGGAATCATTAACATCACGTAAAACAATCCTTGCCATTCAGTATATTCTCTCACTTGCATTGATTGTTGTTGCACTGTTTTTTACGAAACAATTAAATTATATGCTCAAAACAGATCCGGGCTACAATACCAAAGATGTTATTATGGCTCGTATGATGCATCGTGATATGAATGCTTTTAGAGGAATAGATATGGATTCATATTTTATGAAAATCAATGAGAATTCAGCTCTGATAAAAGAGAGAATGAATCAGTCGCCACTATTCAATAACTGGGAATTCGGAATGCCAGTCTATAATCTTGAAGCAAGGACTGCTATAAAGCGAACCGACCATCAGAATTACAGTCAGGTAAACACTTTAAGAATGTCACCTGATTATCTTGAATTGGTTCAGTTCGATCTGATTAAAGGTCGATTATGGAATGACTCAGATACAGGCTCAGAACCTATTTGCATCATTAATGAATCTGCTGCAAAACTATTTGGTATAGTAGATATTCAGAATGTTAAACTTGAATTTCAATACGAAAGGGATAAGATTGACAGACCACTTTATCAGGTTGTTGGTATAATAAAGGATTTCCAAACAGGACACCTCTCTAAAGCCACAACACCGGTAGTAATTCTATATACCAAAGAAGGATTTCATTTCGATTATCTCATGGCGCGTTTTTTGCCGGGAAATATAGATGCGGCAATCAGTTATTTACAAACTCTGTACAAAGAGATAAACAACGGAGCTGAGTTCAACTACAGCCTGCTTGAAGATGAAATTGAAAACCTGTATCAGGAAGACAAAAGAGTGAAAAGAGTATATGTGCTGTTTTCATTAATTGCAATTTTCATTTCCTGCCTTGGACTCTTTGCCATCTCCCTGTTTGATATTCAGCAGAGATACCGAGAAATAGCGTTACGTAAGATTAATGGAGCAACGAGAAAAGATATTATGAATATTCTGCTTAAAAAATATATGTTGCTCCTGTTAGGGTCATTTATAATTTCCATACCCCTATCCCATTTTGCTATCTATAAATATCTTGAAAATTTTGCCTATAAAGCATCTGTCTCATGGTGGTTATTTGCAATTGCAGGGATTATGGTGGTTGGAGTATCTCTTTTAACACTTACATGGCAAGTTAGAAAAGCGATGAGGATAAATCCTGTGGAGGCTTTAAAATCTGAATAATTAAATCTTGAATACATGTTTACTCACTATCTCAAAATAGCCTGGAGAAATATTCTCAAGTACAAAACCCAAAGCATAATAAGTGTTTTGGGGCTGGCTATTGGATTTACTGCGTTCGCATTTACTTTGTCGTGGATAAGATATGAAAGAGGATACGATAAACATATAGCTAATGCTGACAGAATCTACAGAGTACTGGTTAAAGATTCTACTGCTTTAGGAGGTGTTGCAAAATATTCACCAAACGCATTGGCCGGGTATTTAAAGGAAACATTTCCTGAAATTGAGGCTGTAACAGGTATATACTCATTTAAAAATGATTTCAAGGTTAATAATAAAATTTTACTCACTAAATGCAATTACATTAAAGCTGATACTTCGTTTTTTCATGTTTTTTATCCCGATATAAAAATAGAGTATCCTGAAGTGATAGACAAACCTTACTATATCTTTTCAGAAAGCACTGCTTCAAAATTAGGGATTAATTACACCGACATCGGCAAAAGGATAGATTATCTGGATATCAACCTTTTGAGCATAGTCCCTGACCAATCAATACAAAGTAACATACCATTTGATATTGTATATATAGAAAAACAAGATCCTGATTTCGACAACGCCTGGGGTTATTATTCAGAATTCACTTATATTCTCGTCAAAAAGGACGCAAACATTACCAATTTAGAAAACAAACTTAGTGAATTAACTGAACAAGTATATTCAAATGAATATACTTTTTCAAACAGAAAGATTCCATCCAAATTAGTTCCATTAAGAGAACTTCGTACAACACACCCAGACAGTGAAGTTTCGATTAAATTTCAACATCTTCGATTATTTGCAGTAGCATCAATGCTTGTAATCTTCTGTGCTTTTTTTAATTATCTGATGCTGTTTATCAATAAAATAAAACTACGCAGCCGTGCCTTAGCATTGCATAAAATTAATGGAGCTTTCACCTGCCAATTGCTATTACTATTGTTTTGTGAATTTCTGTTACTACTCTTTACAGCATTACTTTTAGGATTGGTCTTTACAGAAATACTATATCCCTCATTTGTGAAATTTTCCATGACAGAAGCACCAAAGTCATTCTTTATATTAGATGCTATTTTATTTGGATTTGCAATTCTAATCTTATCAATACTCTTCGCATATTTTCCAATAAAATATTTTGTAAAACATTACATAAAAGAAACAAAGGATAGGTTTACCCTAACAACTTTAGCCCTTCAACTAATCATCAGTATTCTACTTATTTTTTCAACAACAATATTCATTTACCAATACAACTACCTAAATAGCAATTATATTGGCTTTAACCGATATAATATCAACACAATCTTTACCCAACCAAATGATCTGCCTATAGATGAAATTAAAAAGATTCCCGGCGTTGTAGATATGATTCGTTATGGAGGTGACTTTTTGCCTAAAAGTCATACCCGGATAATTTCAACAGAAGGTTCTAATTTAAGATACCAGTTATATCAGTTCGATATTTTCGGTCCTGAATTTGTGGATTTTTTTGATATAAATATTGTTGAAGGAAGAAATATACATGAAGGAGAAATAAACGCCTTTTTAATAAATCAAACAGCATATCGTTTGCTTGCCCCGAACGATACTACTGATATATTACAAGCAAATGGCAGACAGGTGGTTGGCGTCGTACAGGATATGTATATAGACTCACCATTATTACCTGTATTACCTTCAGTTTATGGAATTCACGATCCACAACCCTGGGAGTTAGAATATCTGCAAGGTGGCACTAAAGCTTATGCTTACAAATATGATAAAGAATTGAGGTTTGAAACGGAAGATGCAATCAATAAATTTATAACTGAAGAAGTTGGCAACTCCGCTAGTTTTATAAACATGGAAGAACTGTATTCTGAATATACAAAATCCGAAAGATACTTGCTCACATTATTAATAATTATGACCAGTGTTGCCATTCTTATAGCCATTTTCGGAATATACTCCATAGTTACACTTGCATGTAATCGTCGCAGAAAAGAAATTGCCATTCGCAAAGTGAATGGAGCAAGCATAAAAGAGATATTTATGCTCTTTTTCAAACAATACTTTTGGATTACAGTTGCGGCTTCAGCGGTAGCCTTCCCAATTGGCATTTATATAATGCAACGTTGGCTGGAGCAATACACACGAAGGATTTCAATGGAATGGTGGATATTTGTAGGGATATTTGTTCTTGTTCTGCTCATTGTAATTGTAAGTATGATTTTTAGGGTAATGAAAGCAGCACGGGAGAATCCTGCAGAAGTTGTTAAATCGGAATAAAAATTTTAAATCGAAAACTTATGAAAACAAAAATGTTCCTTACTATTGTTTGTGTATTAATAACGATAAATACATTAGCGCAAACAACATCTTTTGATTATGTGATCAAAGGGAATGTCACAGGTCAACAAACGGGCAATATTTACCTCTTTGGAGCAGGTGGCCGAGTTGGGGATGAGATTAAAATTCCTTTTGAGGATGGAGAATTTGAATATAAAGGAACATCATCTTTTTTATATACCGGATTAGTATCAATAGATGATTTTAACAATTTACATGAATTAGTAATTGAGCCGGGGGAGACTATCTTAGAAGTTAAAATAGACTCTATTAATAAACAGTATAATATTATAAGTGGAAGGTACAATTTGGATTTTCAACAAGCTAATCGGGATTATTTAAATTTCGTAAATCCATATCTAGAAAAATTGTACTCAGAAAGTACACCCGAAACTGATAAGGAATTAATTAGTGACACTCTTGACCAATTTGTATATCAATTAGTAATTAACAATTGGGATAATTATGCAGGGATTTATTTTTTTAACCGTTTTGAAAAGATTGATCTGTTTACTGAAATAGACAAGTCTGGATTTATTAACAATCATACTGAACCTTTACTCAGGCAATCATCTGAGTTCAGAGAGTTAACCTCTAAATGGATTAAAGAAAAGGACTCAATTAATTTGCTTAATCACAAAGCTTACAATTTCAAACTATCAGATAATAAAGGAGAAATTATTGAATTTAATGATATAGCTGAAGGTAAGGTCACATTTGTTGAGAAGTCAGGATCCTGGTGTGGTAATCTTACAAATACAACAAGAAGCTATAAGCCAATTTATAAAAAATATCATGATTATGGATTCGATATTATAACCTTTGTGAATGAACTAAAGTATGACAGATGGCTGAAATGGACAGAAGAAGAAAATTATCCATGGACAACTGTAATTGAGTTGGAAAGCAACGATTCACTTTTCGAACATATACTGTTTGACACTTATATGTTTCCGGCTAATTATCTTGTAAATGAAGAAGGCATCATAATTGCAAAAAGTTTGTCTGCAGAAGCATTGAATGAAATGCTAATGCAGAAATTTGAACCGGAAAATTATCAAGATTATCTGAATAATAAATGGGTCCTTCCAGAGTCAACTTATATTCTAGATAAGGAAAATGAAATAAAATCCCTCAAAGAACTGACAGACATTTTACAAGGGAAGCCATTATATTTGGATTGTTGGGCTACCTGGTGTGCTCCATGTTTTGAAGAGTTCAAACATAATGAAGAACTTAAAAGTTTTTTAAAATCAGAGGGTATCGAAATGGTTTATATTAACTTTGATGATAATATCGACGAAGCAAAATGGCTTAATTCAATAAGAACCAATAATCTGACAGGCTACCATTTACGTGCTAATGAATCATTAATAAGAGATCTTGTAAAAAATGGATTTAATAATCGTTTACCTTCTTATATGATTATTAATAAAGAAGGAGATATTGTTGAAAGTAATGCTTTTAGACCTAGTGATAAGGAAAAGCTTTATGAACAATTTAAAAGTCTATTGAAAGAGTAAAATGAAACTTCTTAGATCTTCACTCCGTTCATTAAATAAGTTCCGTCTTTACACTTATGTCAATATACTGGGATTGGCAATGAGCCTGGCATGCATTATCATTATTGCCCGTTATGTGCATCAGGAAACCACGGTGAATCATTTCGCCAAAGATATTGACAGAACTTTCATTTCTTCAATTGAATTTAAGAGTAGTCAACCTATATTTACTGAAATTGAGCATGTTGGAAACACATTCAACTATAAGGAGATAATGGAAGATCCTTCAATTGAAAGGGTTTCGCATTTCAAGGACATAGAAGATTCTAGGATTGTAATGAAAGAGAATACTTACATCGTAAATTCTATAGTAGCAGATACCAATTTTATTAAGATATTGCCCTACCCCGTTATATTGGGAACAGCCGAATTTAAGAAGCCCAATGATGTTGTACTTAAGAAAAATCTGGCAGATAAAATATTCGGCAAAGACAACCCAATTGGAAGTGTAATTACATTTACTCAGGGAGAGCCTCTGCAAATTATTGGTGTTATAGGAGAACCATCAATCAAAACATCGTTTAATTTCGATTTGCTTGTTAATACCGAACTAAAGGATTATTGGTATCGCTCAGGCCAGGAGCTTGTATTGCTCAAAAACAAGGCTGCTGCTGAACATATAAACCAAAAACATAGTGAGTTTACTCATGTTCGGACATATAATGACCAAGGTAGGTTTCAGCTCTATCCTTTCAATAATTTTTATTTTAATCAAACACATATTCTTTATAAATACGAAAATCCGGTGTTTATAAGAAGTGATTCGCGTAGCCTGAAGGTGTTGTCTATTGTTGCTATTTTTCTTTTAATTGTTGGAGTTTTTAACTTTATCAATATTTATCAGGTGGTAGCCATGAAACGAAGCCGTGAGTTGGGAGTTCATAAAATATATGGTGCCGACTCTTCTCATATATTCATATACATCTATCTTGAGAGTCTGATAATGACAATAGTAGCTCTATTTTTTAGCTGGTGGTTTATTGAGCTTTTTGAAGCATTGTTGAACAATAGGCTGGGATTCAAAATAATAGATAACATTCGGTTTAACATCTTTATATCGGGAGCTATTATCTTGTTCTTACCCTTAATAACATCGATTTATCCATCTTTAAAATCAATTGATACCAGAGGATTATCAACTGGGTCTCGCAAAATATTTTTATTTATCCAATATATTATAACTTTTGGTCTATTGGTGATATCTATGTTTTTTGTAAAACAGTTAAGGTTTATGCTTGATGCTGATTTGGGGTATAATACCGAAAACGTAATGATGTGTACACTGATGAGTATGCCAGTGCTAGACCATTCATCATCTGAGTTAATGGCTGAGTATGCATATAAATTAAGCAACAACCAACAGCTTGTGAAGCAGAAAATGGATAAATCTACTCTCTTCACTGAGTGGGCTCATGGAGGGCCATTATATAAGTCTGAGGCAAATTACCAAATAAGTCTTGCAGGTAAGGAAGAATACAAACAGGTGGCTGTGGATTTTATTGATAATCCCAATATGAATATGTTTGATTTTCAGCTTGTGGAGGGACGTCTTTGGGATTCTACCGATGTTTTTTATCAATATAAATGCATCATTAATGAATCTGCCATGAAAATGTTTAACATTAAAGATTTTAGTACAGACTACCTGCAATTTCAAACTAGGTTGTGGACATCTTCACGTACTGAGCTTGATATGAATATTAACCCCCCATACGAAATAGTGGGTGTTATAAAAGACTTTAACACCGGACATCTTTCAAAATCTACACTACCCATGGTTTTTGTGTTTAACGATCGTCCAAATCCTTATAGCTATTTAATGGGGCGCTTTATACCCGGAAAAGAGAAGGAAGCTGCCACTTATTTAGAAGGATTGCACAAGGAGATAAATAATAATGCAGAATTCAAATATAGTTTGCTGAAAGACAATATTGCCAAGCTTTACGAGAAAGATAAACAGGTGAGCAACGTATACAGCATATTTGCATTGATGGCAATTTTTGTCTCTTGCCTGGGTTTATTCGCCCTCTCCCTTTTCGATATTCAACAGAGACATCGTGAAATAGGATTGCGAAAAATAAATGGAGCTACAACAAAAGATATTATGTATCTGTTGCTGAAAAAGTATTTGTTACTTCTTTTGAGTGCCTTTTTAATATCTATTCCTCTATCCTACTTTGCCATATATAAATACCTGGAAGGTTTTGCATATAAAGCAACAATCTCGTGGTGGCTTTTTGTTATATCCGGCTTTATTGTAGTTGGTATATCGGTTATTACGATTTCATGGCAAGTAAGAAAAGCGATGAAGATTAATCCGGTAGAAGCATTTAAACTTATTAAATAATCAATAAACACCTATCCAAAATGAAAACAAAACATTTTTTATTAGTTATACTGCTTATAATTGCAGTAGTTAGCCTAAAATCACAAACTAAAACTGTAGATCTTCCCGGTGCAGCGTTTGCAAATTCTCAAACCATTGAAATTGCTAAAGTGATGCTCTCTGACACTGCTACTGTACTTGATATTGATGCATTTTTCAGACCGGGATACTGGATAAAAATTGTATCTGACAGCTACCTGCAGGCAGATGGTAAGAAATATATGATTCGTAGTAGCGAAGGTATTGAGTTGGATTCATTGTTTTGGATGCCCGAATCTGGTAGAGCTTCATTTTCTCTTACATTTGAGCCCTTGCCTTTAGAGACAGAGTTTTTTGACTTTATTGAGAGTGATTGTGATGATTGTTTTAAGATTTGGGGAATAGATCTAAATGATCAGTACTCAGACTTAACAGAGATACCTGAAGAATATTTAAGAGAACATCAGCCTGAAGATGATTTTAAGATAGACTGGAATAAAGGTGATGCAATTGTAAGTGGTATAATAAATAAGCATGTTCAGGGTAGTATCGACTGGAATTTGATTTATTTAAATCCGATTACCGGTAATGAAAAGGAAGTAACGTTAGATATTGATGAAAATGGTGCGTTTAGTGCAAAAATAACTGTAAATAGCCCCACCAATCTATTTTTAAGTTCACGTGCCGGTTACATTCCAATTGTAGTATCGCCGGGAAAAGAGTCTAAGATATTTGTAAATCTGCCGGAGAATTATCGCAGTAAAAGCAGATTACTAATGAATGAAGAACCTTATGGAGAAAAGTATCTCTATGCCGGCTATCTTGCGAAGCTAAATAGTGACTTAGCTAATAAAGATATCACTTACACCAAGCCTCAACAAGATTATATCGATACAGTGGCACAGATGAATGTGAACCAATATAAAGAGTTTATGACCGAGAGATACCTCGAAAACGTTTCTGCTAACAATAATTTAAATATTAGTTCACTTGCAAAAAACATCGCAAATTCGGTTGAAACTTTTTTATTAGTAAATAAACTCAGTTATGCAGATAGTGAACTGTTACAGGCTTATGCTATTAGAAATAAAACTAGCTGGGAAGAGGCTCAAAAGGCTTATGTGGCAGAAAAGAAATTGACCAATTACAACGATTTTTACAATCTTATACCATATAATGAGATGTATCTGTTGTTGCTTCCAAATCTTTCATATTATGTAAGAAGCGTAAGCTATGCACGAAAAGAAATGGGTGATGCTTCTGAGATTTTAAGACATTTATCACAACATGAAGATGTGCTGGAAGAAGAGCGTGAAATCATTACTGAATATTTAGAGTCTCTGGAGCAAAATATGACCCCTGTTGTGAATGAATCTGTAGGAGAGATTGCCAATAAATACAATTCAATTATGGATGAGTATTATAAAAATAATATTGGTGCCGGTTACCTTTCTCAAATATGGAATGCTGATGAGGGGGTAATGTTTGATTTGATTAAAGGACAGACAATGAGCAGAGGATTACAAGATTACAATCCTCTAACAAGGGAACAGATAGAAGATCTGTCTAATGCACCCGGTGTAATAAGACAAATTATTTTAGAGGAAAATGATCAGCTTCTTGCAAAAATAGAGGAGAATAAAAAGAAAACAGGATTTACAGTTTTAACTACTCCAACTACTACTGACGAAGAGTTGGTTATTAAGATGTTTGAACCGTTTAAGGGTAAAGTTATTCTTGTTGATGTGTGGGCTACCTGGTGCGGACCTTGCCGTTCTGCAAACATTGCTATGGAGCCTCTGAAAGCGCAGTTGGCTAATGAAGAAGATTTAGTATATCTATATCTGGCTGGAGAAAACTCTCCTGAGAATACTTGGAAAAATATGATTGTTGACTTAAAAGGGCATCACTACAGAGTAAACGAGGCTCAATGGGACTATTTGAGCAAAACTTTGAATGTAGAGGGAGTTCCTACTTACATTATCATAGACAGAGAAGGAAATCATACTTTCCATTCTGTGGGTTTTCCGGGAGCTGATACTATGAAGAGGGAGTTAATGAAAGCACTCGAAAAAAGTAATTTATAAATTTATTACCTATGAGAACAATATTAAATCTTCTGGTTTTATGCCTTTTTCTTAATTCCTGTAATCAGGAAAGGTCAATTAAACACTCTCCATTCTCGAGTCAAGAAGAACCAAACAGGGGTGAAGTAGCCATAGTGTATGGAAAAATAAGTAATCTGCAAGTGTATCCTCACATAAAGGAGGTTACACTTACGCTGCCGGACTTCTCAAAGAGTGGAGAAGTGCACGTGTCTCCTATTGACTCACTCGGTGAGTTTCGATTTGAAATATATCCAATTGTGACTCGCGAATTTTCTATTACTCCAATTGAAGATAGGCTTTTGATTGCACCGGGTGATACTCTTTTTATAGAGCATGATTTTGCTGATTTTACTAATACGCAGTTTTCTGGCTCGGCTGCAATTGTAAACTGGCAGATAGCACAATTCAGAAACGATTATCTTGGGCGCTATAATTTTGATTATGATTTGTCCTATTTAGATTATAAAGATAGGTCTGACAAACAGTTAAATGAATATTTTAAAAAACTAACTGCTTTTCAGAAAGAGCATAATACTTCAGAGCAGTTTAATACCTGGGCTGAAAAGCAAATACGACTCGACTATTTTAGTGTATTGATTGAATTTCCTTTTCAACATTATATAAGAACTAAGGAGGAGTTTGTTGAGAAAGATGCGTATTATAGATTCCTTCCTGAACTTGAAAATATAATTAATGAAACTATGATATTATTCAGTTATTTTCGAGTAATGGAAAGATATAATTTGATGAAGAAGTTTGATTTTAATCCTGTACCTAAAAGTGATATAAAGCTTACTGAGACTGAATCAATTGACTTGCTATCATCTGTTTCAAAAAACAATTTTTTCTCCCAATTTGCTGTTGCAACTCAACTTAGTATTGGTCTCAAAGCAAACACTACAGAAATAATAGATGAAAATGAAGAAAAGATAAACAAAATAATTACTAATCCTTTTCTTCGTAGTGTATTACAAACCGAATACAACAAAGTTAAGGATTACAAAGCAAAGCCAAAAATATTTTCAGATGCTGTAATGGGTAGAGATATGCTTGAGAAACACGGTGTCGGAGTTCATCCGAAGGACTCTTTCAATATCGTAAAACGGATAATTGATAAACATATAGGACAAATTCTATTTGTCGATATCTGGGCTCCATGGTGCCCTCCTTGTATCATAGAGATGCCTTACAGCAAAACTCTATCAGATTATTTTTCGAACAAACCAGTCACTTTTGTCTATTTGAATATTGGTGGTACTGATGAACAATGGAAAGAAACCATAGATAAGCACGAATTGTCCGGCATACATTCATATTTAACAGAGAAAGAATGGATAGACGTAATGAATCGTTTCAACGCAAAAAGTATACCTTATTATTTGCTATTCGACAAAGAAGGAGTAATGGTTGATTTTGGTAGTCATTTGCGTCCATCTATTCCGGGAACTAAGATTGCAATTGAAAAGTTGTTGGAGTAATAATTGCTATTCTCACACAAACCTCTTATCGATAAACTTAGAATTCAGCA
>Ga0265294_10003050_pt1 | contig 21731 bp, 15 predicted proteins | sample MunlanPumphouse3_FD_192504 | JGI IMG/M metagenome (GOLD analysis project Ga0265294, IMG submission 192504) | Groundwater microbial communities from a municipal landfill in Southern Ontario, Canada - Pumphouse #3 | ecosystem: Environmental > Aquatic > Deep subsurface > Groundwater | place... | reverse complement strand
AACCAGATAGTACAATTAAATTCATTCAATAATGAATAAGCCTCAGCACGCCAGGGCTTTTCGCTTATAATGTAGCTACGTTTTCCTGAAAGAAATCCTTAAACATTTTATGACAACATGCGGTGAACTACATCTTGTCCAACAGAGCTAAGAGACTGAATTTGCGGACAAAAACTATAATGACAAGACAGGATAAAGATACTTTCTCAAAAAGTGTGTAAAGTGCAATTTCTCCTAAATCTGAGTTTGTTAAACTTAAGAAAATTACTCCTAAACAACACACAACCCAAAAAACTCTATCTTTACCCTATTAAATCAGGTAATGCCATAGCGAACAAATGAACCGGTTGTATACATATAAAATAACTAGTGATTATCTTAGGGTAGAAGCTACCTCTGTGAGTCTGTATAGCAGGGATGATAGCGATTTTACCGGCCACGAGCCTTTGTACGCCTTCAACCTGCTAAATATGAACGGTCGTAATGGAGTTTATCCCGAATGGCCCTGCTATTTCGGGAATCCCGTGGTTTCGCGTATGCTCTCACCGGATAATTACATACAAGCACCCGATTTCTCACAGAGTTTTAACAGGTATAGCTATGCATGGAATAATCCTTTGGTGTATACTGACCCTGATGGGGAGTGGATTGTTATTGATGATTTAATAGCTGTAGGGATAAGTGGATTAGTAAATCTCGGAGTTAATATTTTCAATGGCAATCATAGTGGAATGGGGTTTTTGGAAACCCTCGGTAAAGATGCAGCTTGGGTTCAAGACCTTTTTCAAAATGGTATTCACCGAAAGTAAATACCTAAGGTTATCGGCCATCCAAATCTGATTGCCCAATTTTTATTGTTTGGTACACGGTGCCATCCCTGTTATCAGTAAATGTTCCTGTTTCCTGTTCGGTAAGTGTTTGAAAAACTAAGGTGTTTCCATAAGCCGTACCCAAACCAAAATCCTTAGTAGCATACGCTCTCACATAGTAAACAGTTTCAGGTTCTAATCCCTCTAGTTGACTGACATAACTTCCAGCACCTGCACCATCTACCGTTTTGTAATCCTCTATGGTTGGATTTTCATGGGTTCCCCAAACAACTCCCCTTTCAATGACCAGCTTCCCCCCGACAAAAGCAATAGTACCTCCGCAAGTGGCAGAATTATGGGTAATCCCGGTAACTTCAGCGGTGGTTAAAAGATGAGATTCTAAGGTAGGTGTTTGAAAAAATACAGAGTTACCATAAGCAATACCTTTGCTATTGACAGCATACGCTCTCACATAGTAAACAGTTTCAGGTTCTAGTCCCTCTAGTTGACTGACATAACCTCCAGTACCTGAGCCATCAACTGTTTTGTTATCATCAATGGTTGGATTTTCATGCGTTCCCCAAACCACTCCTCTTACGAATACCGCATACCCTTTGTCAGATATGATATCACCTCCGCCTACAGCAGAGTTATTGGTAATCATATAAATTTCAAAGGTGGTTAAAACTGGAACATCGTTGGTTGGTTGTTCTTTTTTACAGCTAATACATGCTGTTAATATAAGAAACAAAGTAAAAACTTTGGATAACTCTCTTTTCATAACCGTTCATTTTAATTTGTTAAAACATCATTGACAGCGCCTTGTTACAGTGCTAATTTAGATTTAATAGGTAGTTGCTAACTCAAGTACACTAATTGTACAAATGGTTTCAACCGTTATTGCGATGACAAATTATGAAAATAATTGAAAGCTCGTTTAGAAAAACGGACAAAATTTTTGAAAAAATTATAAAGTGCAACAGTACATTTATCTTGTCACTGCATTGATTAAAAGACATTTTTTTTGGGGATAGTAGCAGTTACGGGTTCCCATTCGTTGTTTGGCATCGACAAGCTAATTGTTGTGGCCGATCTAACTTTGTTATCGTAGAAAAACATGGATCCATCCATTGTTTTCGATTATGAAAAATACAATGCAGGTGGTATTTGGGAGGGCTTGAAAGAATATGTTACCAATACTGAGTTCAACTACATTCAGAGTATTGAAAATTACATCTTGTTGTGGAATATTGAAAAAGCATTCCGCATAACAAAAACCGATTTAAAGACCCGTCCGGTACATCATCGTTTAAGAAACAGGGTTGAAGCTCACATTTGTATCTGTTTTGCTGCATACTCAGTTTACAAGGAATTTGCAAGATTGATGAGCATACACAACATTACCTTGTCAACTGAAAAAGTCATCAATGAAATTATGGAAATAAGCCAACTGTGCCATGTTCTGTCAAAATCACAGTTTGGCAAGACTAAAATTTTTAATCCTACTCAAAAGCAAACTCAACTACTTGAAATGAAAATTTAAAAGCAGGTCATACCTTGCACAAAACAGGAAGATGTGCGGAAGTCAGGAAAAAGGCAGCCCATATAGGCTGCCTTTGATAGATGAGTTATCAGCGTCTTATCTGTGGATGGCAATACGTTTCGTGATAGTGGTTTTGCCATTTTCAATCCTGAGCAGGTAGATGCCTTTAGGCAGTTGATCTAGCTGTAGTGTTCCTCTATATTGTTTTCCGATGGCTATACTCTGTTCTTCATATACCTTGATTCCTGTATTGTTAATCACTGTAATCTGTAGTTCAGGTGATCTCAGTTGGTTCAACTCCATAAAGATCACACCTGTAGAAGGGTTAGGATACAAGTTCAGACTGAGCGACTGCTGTTCCATCACACCCACCGTATTAATTACAAAGATAGTAGCCGGCTCCGACCAATCGCTTTGACCACACTCATTGACAGCAGCAGCATATACTTTGACCTCTCCGGTGAACTCGCTGTTCCAGCTTAATATAGCTGTACTACCTTCTCCGCTTATAGTAGCTGCTGTTTCCGGCTCTATCATATACGAATAGCTTGTTGCAAAAGCCACTTCTTCAACAGTGATCTCACTACTGATAGTATAGGCGAAGTCTACTGTATCAGGTGCTGAAACTATCATAGTCTGTATCGGTATATCTATCAGTTCAACAACAGCTTGACCATTTCCAGAGTTGACGCATCCGTTGGCATCGGTAACTTCAACTATAGAATAAGTGATATTTTCCTGTGGGTATAGCTGTATGCTATAAGGTGTGGCAGGTATATCGAAGCTACCCTGATCATCGGCTAACACTATTGTCCAGGGTGCAAGGCCGGTTAGTTCAACGGTAAGCTCTGCTGCTGTACCTTCACACAGCTGCTGATTACCGCTAAGGGCTGCAGTAGGCTTGTCGAGGAAATGTACTTCTAACTCACTGCTTGAGTTGCCGCAGCTTCCTATTCCTTCGGCTTCCAATGTAAGTATAACAGTGCCGGCAACATAATCCTCCTCACTTGGGAAATAGGTTGTTTGTAGGTTAGCCGGATCACTGAATTCACCACTTCCGGTGCTGAACCACGTGAGGCTGATATAATCGGTGGCAGTAGCCTGATTCAGTTCTATTTCCATCTCAGGACAAGTCTCAATATTATTGCCAGCAAAAACTTCAGGCATTGGATTGATATTCAGTGTAAGAGAGCTTTCAACAGTAGTTGAGCTACCGTGTACGCTCAGGGTGAGTTCAACACTTTTATCGGATATATCAGCTTCACTTGGAGTATAGATAGGATTCAGTATGTTCGGATTGCTAAAAGTTCCGCTTCCTGATGTAGTCCAGACAAAGCTGTTGTAATTTGTCGCACTCCCATCAAGCTGATAGGATTCTCCGGCACATATGGCAGCATTGTTTCCGGCCCATCCTGTAGTAACTAAGGCAGGAGGGAAAACGATATAATCTATCCATGCACAATCGTCGCCACTGCTCACCATGAAGTCTTTCACATATTCCCATTTGAAAGTATGATTTCCCTGAGCAACAGGATAGGCAACCCTATCCCATCCGATAGTACCAGCCCATTCGCCTACTTTAACATTGTCAATATAGAAACGCAGGAAGTCATAACCTGATTCTGATGACACCTTTCTGTAGAAAGAGATGCTGTCGTTGGCACTTGCCTCGTACTCAAGTATCAGTTGTGATGACTGGCTATGAGTGATATTCCCTGATTTGGCACAGTAGGTTCCTTCATATGCACCCATCAGGGTTATGTTCCAGGGCTGATTACCTCCAAAGGTATATGGGAATGCCGAGAAATTACCTGTTTCAAAGTCGTCCAAGATCAAGCCGATTTTTGTGACAAACGATTTTTCGGCTGTATAAGCACCTGCTTGCAGGCTAAACAAAAACTCTGCTGCCTGACCTATGGGAGCATTGCCACTGACTGTGATATTGAAACTAGCGGTAGCTGAGCTGCCGGCAGCTATATCTCCAACTTCAAAGCTTGCACTATTAATAGTGATATATGGGTTGTCGAATACGATTTCTGCTACTGCATCCATTGCCTGACTCATCCCTTCGTTGGCAAACTGAACGATGATATCGGCTGTCTCGCCTGGGTCTAACCGGCCGTTGCCATTACCTGTAGGATCGGATACACTGTATGTGCCAATCGTAAAAGCAGGAGCCAATGCAGTAAGGTTGAAACTGCTTTCCCAATTATCTTCGTCTGCTGTGATTGTTAATTCAAATGGAAGCTTAGTGTTGTTGGGTACCTCATCGCTGAGAGTGAATGCGAAAGCATCTTCGATCAATACGATCTGATCAGGTTGTATAGTCCCATAGTTTGCCGTCCCATTAGTGATAGTAACGTAGGGTGAGTCAGTAGTCAATGTTACTAGTACGTTGGATGCGGGTTCTACTCCTAAGTTTTTTAACTGTACTCCCAGAGTAACATCAGTGCCGTAATGCACTTGTCCGCCTTCTGCTCCGTTAACCATATTAGACAGATAAGCTACAAAAGGACCTGATGCCGGAATGATCTCAATTTCTTCTATATAGGTGACTTTGTTAAACCCAAAGACGGCAATTTTCAGTACTCCTACATTATTCAGAGGTGGGAAACTGATGGTTGTGCTTCCATCTTGTATCATCCCTGTTCCGATTATTTCACCATCGATGGTAAGGCTTACGATTGCATCTTCGGCATCGGCATCAACTGTGAGTTCGTTCATTCCAAGGAATATTGCAGGCAGGTGGTTAACTGCTATTGGTTCGGGAGGCGCAGTGCGTAGGGTCAATGTGGGGTCGCCAAACAGTATCCATGTGTCGTGTGTGCTTCTTCCTGAAGAGCCGTGCAGGTCAATCATTTTCATGCTACCGTTGATTGAGGTGCCGCCTAAGGTACGCTTGATATTGTTGCCATAACCTTCTACCAGGATAGTAACCATCTCATCTTGTCCTGTCATAGGTGCCTGCCATGGTTGTGATATCCACGACATCATAGTTCCTATGGCTCCTGCTGGTTGTCCGTTATGTGTAGCTCGCATCCATGCTTCGGCAAAGCAATCGCCACTTGTGAATCGCCCGTTGTCGCAAGCTACCGACCATACGATAGGCCATCTGTCGGTATTGGTAAGTGCATTGACGTGCGAACTGGAGTAATTGGCTACACTCCAACTATTTTGTGAACCGTGATTACAGTAATTAATGATAGTGGTACCTGCATTAATGCGTTGTGATATTTGTGCAGCAGTAGTGTTTGGTAATCCGGGTACGTTTCCATCATATTCTCTGTAAACTGTTTCATAGGTGAAGTTAAGCAGGCTGTCGCGTATATAATCCATATGCTGATAGTCCGATTCACCTCCGTTATGTCCACCTCCGGCACCTTCGTTACGTGCTACACCAACTCCGATATTCAGCCATGTAGCACTTTGATCAAGGTCGCGTTCATAGGTGATCACTTTTTGAACCTGCGTTTGTACATGCGTAATATTTTCAGCTGAAAAACGACCTACAAAGACTTCATTATATGAATCGTTGCCGGCTAAATACCCATAATAGTAGTCGGAATATCCTCCCGAGCTGGTATTATTATAGCTTGGGACTTGCTGATGGTCACCAACAAGCAGCAGATGTGTCAGTCCATGAGTGTTGTAATAATTGGTTACATAATCCTTAATAGCTTGTGGAGTAGTACCTAAACTTGCCACATCAACCATTTCGGTTGGCCGACCAATCGTCTTTTTCCAATCTACTAAAGGTTGTACGGCATCCATAAAAGGACCATAGCTGATGATCAACAAGTTGCCTTCTTCTTCAAGGATAGGATAACGGCTTTGCGATGCTTGAAAATTGATAAAATGACGGCTATAAATATTTTTAAATTCAGGGTCTTCCTTGATGATGTCGTTCATGCGTACCATTTGGTTATCACCACCTTCACCTGTTTTTCTTAGCTCAACGGTGATGTTGTGGTATACGCGCAGGATTTTAGTAATCGGATTATATGCAAACGGCATGATGGTTACAGCTTGCCCTCTGAAGTTTCTGAGGATGTAGGGTGTTTGCAGTTCGGCCTGTAAAGCAGGATAAAAAGTATCCGCTGAATACATTTCACCATAGGTGTAAGGAACTGTCTGAGGATCAATCTTTCTGGAAAAATCACCTTTAGAAGGCGCTATATCCATATCTTCAAAATCAGTATATTCCGATTGAGTTATGACGACCTCCATCAGGGCGTGGTCACCTATGATAGAAGATACAGCATATTTTGGAAGGTCAGGTGCACCGGCTTCAGCAAGCGATACCATAGATGGTACACTGATTATGACCTCTTTACCTTTAGGAGTAGTAACATGATTGGTATAAAAACCACTGATCTGAAATTGAATACCGATGCTTTCCTCGCTAGAATACAAAAGCCTTTGTTGAATAGGAGTGGCCTGCTCACTGGAGATAGATATCCAATTATGCCCATAGGAGAATATCGACAATAAGATAATACTTAGTAATACAGTAAATTTTTTCATAGTAAAGAGAAATGGTTATACAAAAACGACTGCACCAAAAATAGCAAAGTTTTACATTATTTGGTGCAGTCTGAACATATCAAATTCAATTAGTTTTATTAATTATTGAATGACAATTTTACGTACCACAGTACCTGCATTGCTTTCAAGTCGGAGGTAATAAATTCCTTTTGCGAAGCCGGAAAGGTCGATATGTTTCATATATTGACCTTGTATTGTCAGTTCCTGTGAAGCCCAAACTTCCTGTCCCTGATAATTGAGCAGCTTGTAAGCAGCTTTTTGGACATTGCCCGTCAGATGAATAGTAACTTGATTAGATGCCGGATTAGGTTGTATCATCAGTTTCAACTCTTGTTCTACAATAAATGAGCAGATATCCACTGTTATTTGCACTTCATCACTACTGGTACAATTGTTAATATCAGTTACTGTTACTGAAACCGTGTGTGTACCAAGTCCTGCTTCTTCACCAACGAATGTATAGGTAGGAGTAGTTACGCCGTCAAACCATGCATAAAAAGCTGCATTAGGTATAGTAGCGTCTAAGATGATAGTTTCATAGATACATATTGTTGTATCCGGGCCCAGATCTACTGGAATCACTGGATTCACATTTAGAGTGAGCTGGCCGGTTTCTTGGGTGCTGCCATCGTTTACCACTACCTGATAAGTTGTTGTAACTGAAGGAGTAGCAACTGGATTGGCCAAAGTGGGATCGTTCAGGCTTTCGGCTGGTGACCAATTATAGGTGTAATTGCCGCTCCCTCCACTGGCGTTAGCTTTCAGTAAAGCTGACGACCCTTCACAGATAACTGCTGGCATTGCTTCGGGATCAACATTTAACTCGCTCATCATCAAGAATGAGGCAGCCCATCCAGACCGCACTACACTATAGTCGGAGATGAACACAAAAGTGATAGCTCCTGTGGCATGGGTTGAGACTAAAGTGCCCGGACTACTAGTGCCGGTAAACGGACTGCCCGCAAAAGCTGGCGAACTGGTGTTAGGGCCGTTATATACATAAAGCTTATCATAGTTGTTTTCTATGTCAAACTCATTGAAAACAAATTTTAGAGGAACACCTTCAATAGTTGGTAAAAAGGTCATTGTCAGATCCTCATTACTTCCATAGTTACCGTTAGGTCCTCCTGAATCGTAGAACATACCTCCGTTTGCTGTAACTGTGGTATTAGCCATCAGATACTCCGGGCCTCCGGTAGTAAAACTCCATATCTCGCATCCCTCAGCAGGGCCAAACTGATTGACAGGTATTATCTTCCAGAAATAGGTAGTATAAGGTTCTAAAAAGGGAGTGTATTGGTTGACACCTACAGTCTCCACATAAGGTGGGTTGGGAGTATATCCAAAATACACCTCAAAGGTAGCAGCATCATTAGAGTTCCAGCTCAATACCGATGACATACCTACATTAGTGGCATTATTAGCCGGCACAGGATTAGTAGCACATTGAGGCGGAGCTGTAGGAGTGTAGCAGCTGATATTGGCTTCCCATCCTGCACGATTAACGCTGATATCGGAAGTGAATTTAAACGTCAGGGCACCTGTTGAATTCAAGCCGGTAACTAATCCAGGACTGGTAGTACCGGTAAACGGACTCCCTTGTATCAATGGTGCTGATTCATCCGGGCCGTTATATATCCAAAGCTTATCATAGTTGTTTTCCAAGTCGAAGGATAGAAAGTCAGCCCGTATCATAGAGCTTGCATTAGTCGGGGAGAAGGTGAACACAAAATCTTCGTTATTCCCATAATTTCCGTTAGGTCCGCCCGAATCATAAAACACACCTACACAGGTAGTAGCCGAACCGTTGGTCATAAAATACTCCGGTATCAGTCCTATGACAACCATAGCAATCTGGTTGGCTGTATATACACCCGATGGGCCGGCAATAGCGTCAAGCGTCAGGTTAACAGGATGGCCTATAGGTGAATTAGCAGACGCAGTGACGCTGAATGAAAGCTCTACCTGATCCTGACCGTTCAGACTTGAATGGCTGACCGTGGCAGTGTTTACTAATAGCAACGGATCGGAAGAAACCATATTCATGATAATATCGGACACACTACTATTACCTATATTATTGAGTATCACTTTGATATTGGCTGTCTCACCCGGATCTAATATTCCATCCCCATTACCCGCACTGTCATCAATCAACACTTCCGCTTGAATGCTGAGTATAGGGGCTTGTATAGTGATACGCAGGTTAGACTGCCAGCTATCAGATCCATCGGTAACAGTAAGTTGAAACAGTGCAATATGTTGGTCGGGGACAAAATCAGCGATCTGGAATGTAAAGGCATTGTTCAAAGTTGTAGAAGCGCCTGTATTCAAAGCTTCAAAATTTTGGGTAGCCGAACTGGTCAGACTGACATATGAATCGCTTCCGCTGAGGGTAGCTGTCAGTGCTGCTGAAGGATCGGCACCAACGTTCTTGAGGGTAATATTGAGAGCAATAGCCTCACTGTAATCGGCTAATCCGTTGTTGTTACCACTCTGATCATTAATAGTATATGAATCCAATACTACGTAAGGGCCTTCAAGAGCGGCTGCCGGTACCTGTACCATATATGGAATATATTGTGGTTTAGTAACCACTATATCAACATCTCCCGATGATAATATCGGATCGAGGATCACTTCTGCTATCCCTGAAGGACCTACCAAAGCTGATCCGTGCAATACGCCGTCTTTTGAAATACCAACATAGGAGCCAGGCAAGGCTTCTACTTCGTAGGTGTTTAACCCAATAGGTAGTATGGGAAGATGGCTTACTGTGTTTTCAATACCTTCCACATTATAGCTTACAAGTGATGGGTCGCCTAAAACGTTGTATGCCTGCCAGTAATAAAGAGGACTTGAATGGCTGGGATAGCCTTGTATGTTTACCTCGGTTACTGCAAGGTTTCCTACTGCTATTCGGCCGCCTGTAGTAACATAGTCTGAAACAAATGGAGCGTCATAAGCTCCAAGGGTTGTTTCTTCAAAAGTAGGTACATATCCGTTGTTATCACCTTGCAATGGAAAAGCGCCCACCGACCAATAAAAATCTTCGTACCAGTACGAACTTGGTGAAGAGCCTATATAAGCTACCGATCCTTTGTTGGCTGCACGCATCCAGGTCTCACCTATACATTCGGGGTATCCAAAATCGGCTGCCAGACAGCAGTTGCCCACAGCAAGCGGATACATATCTTCGTTGACAAACGCATTGACAGCTGATTGGGTAAGTGAAGGATCGCCCCACAAGGTTTCATTGCAATGTGCGGAGTAGTTGATATAGCCTACCGCTATACGTTCGGGACTATAACAACCGGTATATGGTGAGCTGAGATATGTGTAAATATCGGTATAGCCATGGGCAGTATTGAAATAATTTTGAGTACCGTAATTGATTGTTGCCTGACCGATCTTTGGATTCCAATAGCTGTCTGCACCGGCAATCAAAGTGATCTTACTCAGGTAATCAGGGTTGGCAAACTGATACTGTTCATAATAAAGTGTCTTATCTATTTGAGGGATCAGTTGCTGAGTATTGGTAGCCGAGAAGCGACCATAATACATTTCCGGGAACATATCTCCGTCCACGCTGGCATAGTACAGGTCGGTCATTTTATAGGATGACGAGCCTTGTACAGCCGGTATCTGAGGTGTGTCGCCAACAAAAAGTACGAAGCTTGGTGCCGGGTCTTCGGGAGTGCCTGCATTGTATTGGGCGTGAACCCAGCTCTGAATCTGGTTATAGCTGGAGCCGATTTGATCGGTATAGCCAACTATCACTTCAAACCCTTTTTTTGTTTTCCATTCAATAAATGGCTGAAGCTCGTTCTCAAACATACGTGGAGAAACGATCAGATATTTTACCGGATATTTGGTCAGATCGGGATGGGCAGGATAATCACGTGTTCCGTTGTTTACCAAATTGTTTTTGATCACATCAAAATAAGGCGAATAGGTGGAAGCTTTGATATACTCAGTCAAGCTGCGATCAGCATTGGTATAACTTACTTCCACTTCTATATCGTTATATACCCGTATGATACCTTGTACCGGATTATAACTTACAGGAGCTATCGTAAGTCGGGCTATCCGATAACTACGCATAACGCCTAATACTTCTATAGTAGCTAATTCGTGGCTGATGAACCCATCTTTTTGATAAAGTTTCTCATCAAACTCAAATTTCACATCGTCTATAGATTGATCTTTCCTCAGGGAAGGCTGTGCAGGCATAATAAAATTTTCAATGCCATAGTCGGTTAGACGGTATTCGGTTAAAGTTGCGTTCAGCACTTTCACTTGTACCTCAGCTCCAAAAGGAATTTCTATCAGGCTTTTTGACGCAGGTAATTTTGGGGTACCTAACGCTCCTGTGAAATAGGCGCCGGGTATTAGGATTTCGTTGAAAATACCACGCTCCGCTTCTACACCAAATGATTCAATAGCTGAATAGGTGTAGGTGATAGTGGTTTTATCAAAACTGTCTTCTGTTACTTCAACCTGACTTGAAGTCCGGCCTAAAGGAATGGTTTGTGCGTGAGTGGTTATAATGCTAAGTAAAATTGCTACAGCAATCGCCACAGAATTAAGCCAATACATTCGATTGGCTTTAAGGAAATTCGTTTTCATACTACCTTAAGTTTGTAATTTATCTGTTTTGTGTGTCCCTTATAAGGGATGGATTTATAAATGCCAAAATTAAGGTTTTTTAACGTATATACAGGACAAAAAAGTGAAACTGTTATGTTAAAAACAGAAAAAAATCAAGACGATAAATGAAAGGAGAACTTTTTTAATGTGGAGATCGTGTCTCAATGGTTTCTTGACTTGATGCAGCTAAACCTTTTCATTACAATCTTACACGGGAAGCTGCATTTTAAAAGGAAGAAAAACTATCAGCTGTCATATTCATGTTAATACCCTTCAAAGGTTGTCGCAAAGTAACAAATTGAACTTGCGGCTCATTAATAGTATCATCAACACAGTTGACTCAAAAACAGGAATGATGTACGATACTATCTTATACTTTATCATCATTCATAAAGCCCGAACTTATCAGGTAAAACTGTTCGGCTGAATCAGCATGTACCCAGTGCGATGCACCTTCTATGGTGATTATTTCGGCATAGGGAAAGTTCCATCGTATCTGTGGATAGTCTTCTGGCAATATATAATCTGAAGCACCTCCTCTGATGAATAAACTAGGTTTTGTGAATTTAGTGGATGTTTCTATGGCATCAAACATCTGGGTAAGGTTTTGTCCAATACCTTGCAGATTCAGTCTCCATTCCAACTGTTCTTTGTCGCGCCAGTGCAGATTTTTCATCAAGAACTGGCGGATACGCAATTCTTTGATTTCCTTTTGCAGTTCATGGTCTATGGCTTGCCGGCTATTGAGTCGATTCAGGTCGACAGCCTGCATAGCTTGTATGAGTTGTTGATGATACGGGCGGCTTCCATACGCTTTCAAACTGATGTCAACAACCACAAGCTTATGAACTGATTCAGGATATTCCAGCGCAAGAAACATGGCGACTTTTCCTCCCATGCTATGTCCTAAGATGATTGGCCGGGATATAGATTGGTCTTCCATCATCTCTAACAGATCGTCTGTCATGGCAGGATAATTGAATATCTCGCTATGTGGCGACAAACCATGATTGCGCTGGTCGGGTATGAATACCTCGAATCCTTCGTCGGCTATACGGCGGGCATAACTTACCCAGTTATCCGAATTGCCAAATAAACCATGTAGTATGATTAATGGTTGATAACCGGATTGACCGTATTTTCTGAAAAATAGTTTCATACATCTTTCGTTCTGCAAACATCCTGAAAAGTATATGCCAAATAAACCATCAGTTTGTTAACTGAGTTCTGACTTATAAGCGGCAGCTGTTTTTAGACTTATTTATAAGCCGGTAGTCCGGTGATCTCGTGTCCGGTGATGAGCAGATGCACATCGTGAGTACCCTCATATGTGATGACCGATTCGAGATTCATCATGTGGCGCATCATAGGAAAATCGTTAGTGATTCCCATAGCACCTAATACCTGCCTCATTTCACGGGCGATATTCAATGCGATCTCCACATTATTTCGTTTTGCCATAGAAATTTGTGCTGGGCTGGCTTTGCCTTCGTTTCTCAGCACTCCTACGCGCCATGCCAATAATTGTGCTTTAGTGATCTCGGTTAATGCTTCGGCCAATTTTTTTTGTTGCAGTTGGAAGGCAGCTATAGGTTTTCCAAACTGATGTCTCTCTAATGAATAGCGCAAGGCTGCATCATAACAGTCCATTGCAGCACCTATAGCGCCCCATGCAATGCCGTATCGGGCTGAGCTCAAGCAGCTGAGTGGCGCTCTGAGGCCTTTTGCAGCAGCTAAGATATTCTCTTTTGGTATCTTCACATTATCGAAAACTAACTCACCGGTTACCGAAGCCCGTAACGACCATTTCCCACGCGTTTCAGGGGCGGTGAATCCTTCCATACCTTTCTCTACCAACAAACCTCTGACTTTGCCTTCTTCATCTTTTGCCCATACAACAGCTATATCGGCAATGCTTGAGTTAGTGATCCACATTTTTGCCCCATTAAGCAGATAATAGTCGCCCATATCTTTGATACGGGTGATCATACTCCCTGGATCAGAGCCGTGATTAGGCTCGGTCAGACCAAAACATCCGATCATCTCCCCCGATGCCAAACGAGGCAGAAACTTCTTCTTCTGTTCTTCGCTCCCATATTCATATATAGGAAACATAACTAACGAAGTTTGCACACTGGCCATAGATCGCACTCCCGAATCACCCCTCTCAAGCTCCTGCATAATAAGTCCGTATGCGATATAATCCATGCCCGACCCGCCATATTCTACCGGAATAAACGGACCAAAAGCGCCTATCTCACCTAACTCTTTAATCAAAGGTAATGGAAAAACAGACCGTTCATAATAGTCTTCAATAAATGGTTTGACAGAACGATTAACCCATTCGCGTACCGCTGCCCGAACTATTTTATGTTCTTCGGTGAATAATTCATCTACTAAATAATGGTCTGGCGGATTATACTGTTTAGTGGCCATAGTATGTGTTTTTAATTATAAAATGATCTCTGGGTTGAGGCAGCTAAATTACTGCTTTTATCCTTTGATTGACAGCTAAGTTGAACAGCAGTTTTTGGAAATGGGCTATACTGTTGATTTACAATATTTTTACATTTCAACGATACAGATCATGCTGTCTAAACCAATTTCAGATAATCCGAAGCATTTATTTTGTTTAGAATATTGTTGTAGAGTTTTCTATGCAAACAATATGTAGAGAAATGTATATATGGTTTGATGAGCTTAGATAATTTTTTTGTTTTTCTTAGCAATTTTGCCGGCAGATCCATTTGTCCCAGGCTTTGTAAAGTCCCCAGACCAATAAGCCGCAAAGGATTCCCAGTATAGCTCCTGCCAGGCTGTCGCTTGGATAATGAACACCCATATATATACGGCTGTAGTTGACTAAGGCTGCCCATGTCAGAGATACCGGTATGATAGGTTTCCATTGGCGGTAGAATAGAAAAATAATAAAGGTAATGAGTGCAAAACTGTTTGCAGCATGTGAAGAGACAAACCCAAACTTACCGCCGCATCGCCCGTTAACCAAATGTAGGAGAGGCCTCAGATCAGGTTCGTGGCATGGCCTCAACCGTTGAAAGACTAACTTAAACATATGTACCGACAATTGGTCGGAGAGGCTTATCAATACAGCTATAAACAGTAGGATACGAATAGTGTCCCAGCCATAGCGGCGAACGATAAAATAAGCCAAAATTGCATAAAGCGGGATCCAGCTGAATCTACCGGATACAAACAGCATTACCATGTCTGTCCAGGGATGATGCCAGCCGTTGATCAGTAGCAGTAGCTTGGTGTCTGCATCAAGCAGCCACTCCATAATGGGGTAATTACTCATTGGTCAATAGTCCGCGTTTCAGTTCGTAATAGGTTTGGTTGTACGGATCGCGTTGAATGAGGATATCTAAGTTACGTAGGGCTTGTTTAATTTTATTTTTTGCTTTCATTTTTTCATACTGTTCCATATGCCATGCATCGCTTCGGCATTTCATTCCTTCTGCTTCGGTCTCATACCTGATAAAGGCGTTTGCGGTAGTTTCAGTACTCCCAACAATGAATAGAACAGGTATCTCGAACCGGGTATATTTCTGGTCTTCACAGTGATTCCACATGCCTTCGGTAGCATTATAAAACTGCCTAAGTTGATCGTTGATCTTGGGATGAAGCGGGTTGCGGATGCGCAGTTCGCTCATGTTATTATCACAGTCAACGGTGAAGATCAGTATGGTTGTTCCTATGATGCATTTTTGTCGGGCTTCTGTTGGATAATCCACGTATTCGAATAAGTATTTTTCAAAGGCCCCCGAACCACCTCTGAAACGATAATCGAGTAGGTGCTGGATAGCCCGGTTGCGTTCGCGGACTGAAAGCTGTGATAGGCTATCAGATTGCCCGCTCAGTTGAAAGATTGTTAAAATACTAAAAGACAGAAGGATAAATTTTTTCATGACATATGCAATTCAGGGTGTTTAATCGAATTGATGTTGTACGGGATCGTCTAAATATTTCCAGATGAGGTCTTTTAGTTGTTTGATCCCTTCGCCGCTAACCGAGCTGATAAACAAATTTGGTATATCAGGTAATATTTTTTGTATCTCGTCTTTCAGTTCTTGGTCGAGCATATCGCTTTTAGTGACGGCTAAGATCTTTGCTTTATCCATCAGCTCAGGGTTATAGGCTTTTAGCTCGGCTATTAAAACTTTATATTCTTGTTGAATATCGGAGCTGTCGGCTGGTACCATAAACAGGAGTATTGAATTACGTTCTATATGTCGAAGGAATCTCAGTCCAAGTCCTTTTCCTTTCGACGCTCCTTGTATGATACCGGGTATATCGGCCATGATAAACGATTTATAGTCGTAATAGGGTACTATGCCTAAGTTTGGCGTCAATGTAGTGAACGGATAGTCGGCAATTTCGGGTTTGGCAGCTGATACTACGGAGAGCAGAGTCGATTTGCCGGCATTTGGGAAGCCTACTAATCCCACATCGGCTAATATTTTTAGTTCTATAGTGATCCATGTTTCAGTGCTGTCTTCACCTGGTTGTGCATAGCGCGGGCTTTGATTGACGGCTGTTTTGAAGTGTGTGTTTCCTAATCCACCTCTTCCTCCATGGAGCAGTATGGTTGTTTGCCCATGATGGAGTATTTCGGCCATTTGCTCACCTGTTTCTGCATGGCGTGCAATTGTTCCAAGTGGCACTTCGATGATGATATCTTTTCCATCTGCTCCGCTACGTTGCTGTCCTTTCCCGGCTTCGCCGTTTCCGGCAAACAGGTGTTTGGTGTATCGAAGATGGAGCAGTGTCCACATCTGGGCATTCCCTTTAAGTATGATATCGCCGCCACGTCCGCCATCGCCTCCGTCGGGACCTCCTTTAGGGACGAACTTCTCTCGTCTGAAATGTACCGAACCAGCTCCGCCTTTTCCTGAACGGCAGAAAATCTTTACCTGATCGACAAAATTAGTGTTAGCCATCACGGTGTGTATTGGATGGCAAAGATAATAATTCCGAAGGGCTGTGTTTAATCAATATTTCGTACCTGTCTCAACCCTTGTTTGATCTTATCTTGCAGCCGGTCGTTCACCTCCTCCTCGCTACCTGCCCCGTCCACATCGAAGAAGATACTTTGTTTCTTATAATATTCGATCACGGGCTTGGTTTTTTTCTCGTACTCATCCAATCTGTTTAGTATCAGCTCGGTGGTAGTGTCGTAGGCACGTCTTTTTTCAGTCTTGCTACGGTCATGTAAGCGTTTGATTGCATCTAAGGTTGAAAGGCGTATGTTTAACATCAGGCTGACTTTTGAGTTCATACGGCGTAGCAACCCGTCTAAGATATACGCTTGTACGATAGTACGCGGGAAGCCTTTGAATATGAAGCCATAAGCTGTTCGGTTACGTTCGATCTGCCTTTCAATGAGTTTGATAGCTATCTCGTCGGGAGCAATCTCACCTTTGTCTAAAAAAGGTTTGGCAATACGTCCTAACTCGGTATTGGCAGCTATCTCTTCACGCATCAGCTTACCGGTAGAGATATAGATCAAGTTGTTGTTGCGTGCTAATATTTCTCCCTGAGTTCCTTTTCCTGAGCCTGGTTTACCTAATAAGACTACATTGAAGTAGTCGTGTTTGATAGTGCTTTCAATGGTATGAGATAATTTTTCAAATATCTCCTCCACATTACCTACTCCATTGATAGGATGATAAATATTTTTTGCTTTGTAGAAATTGATTACCGGTTTTGTTTTGTTTTCATATTCCTGTAGCCTCACTTTAATGATATCTAAGTTGTCATCGGCTCTTCCGCTTGTTTTAGCTCGTTCCAACATACGAGTGATCAGCTCGTCTTCCGGCACTTCAAGGCTAAGCATACAAGTCAGGCTGCTGTTGAGTTTTAAAAGTAGTCCTTCTAAAATATAGGCTTGTACCACTGTTCGGGGGAACCCGTCGAACAGTATTCCGTGAGAGTCAAGGTTCATGATGACTTTTTTCTCGATGATCTGTACAATGATCTCATCAGGTACTAATCCTCCTTTTTCGATAATGCTTTTGGCTTCTTTACCAAGAGCTGTTTGTTTGGCAATTTCTTCGCGGAGTATATCACCGGTTGAGATATAGGTGAGATTGTATTTTTCAAGCAGCAGCTTTGATTGGGTGCCTTTGCCTGCACCCGGAGGTCCGAAAAGGGCAATGTTAAGCATGAAATGATGAGTTGGTTATGTCGTTACGATTTTATAAATGTCTGGCAGATTGCGTGCATGTTCGTTGAAATCCAGGCCGTAGCCGATAATAAAATCATTGGGGATCTCCATGCATATATAATCAATAGAAAAGTTGTATTTGAATGCATTAGGCTTAAAAAGCATGGTAGCTATTCTCACTTCAGCTGCTTCAAGCTTTTTTAACTTATCAACTGTGAACAGTACGGTGAGCCCACTATCTACTATGTCTTCTACTATGATTACTGCCCTTCCGGTCATGCTGTGATCCAATCCTATCAGCTCACGTACTACCGAAGTAGAAGCAGTACCGCTATAAGATGATAGCTTGACAAAAGATATCTCACAGTCGATGGTGATATTCTTGAAAAGTTCGGCTGCAAACATAAAAGCTCCGTTCAGGACAACCAAAAAAAGGGGATTCTTTCCGGCCATGTCCCTGTTAATTTGTTCGGCAACCTTCTTGATTGACCTTTCAATCTGATCCTGAGGAATGTATATCTCAAACTCTTTGTCGTGAACTCTGATCCTGCTCATGCCTTGATTAATTTTTCGGCTTGGATGATAATAAAGACCTACAAAGGTACGGTTTCGCCTTAAATTCCAAGAGTTTTCCCGAATAATTTTGTCGGAGGCAGTTGTAGGTCATGAGTACTTCCGATTCTCCACTATTTTTTTCTGATCAAACTAATACCATCCCGAAGCGGAAGTATGAGTTGTTCCATCTCTTTATCGGATGCAGCTAATTGGTTGAATAGCCGTATAGCAGCTGTCTCACGATCTGTTATCTTCTCATCTATAACTTTCATGCTCCACAAGGTATTGTCGGCAACTAATAATCCGCCTTTTCTTAGTAATTGTTTGAGGGTTACGTAATACTCAGGATAGGAAACCTTGTCGGCATCCAAAAAAATCAAATCGAAAAGCCCTTGCAAATTGGGGAGTATCTTTTTTGCATCACCTATGATCAGCTTTACTTTGTTTTCGAACCCGGATTTCTTCAAATAGGTATGAATCAATGGTTCATATTCTTCATTGGCTTCTATGGTGATGATCTCGGCTTTGGCCAGTGTGGCCTCAGCCATTGTTATCGTTGCGTATGCAGTAAACGTACCTATTTCCAATATACGTAAGGGCTGCAACAGCTTACAGATAAAAGCCAGAAATTTACTTTGTAAAGGGCTCGACGCCATGTGCGGACACATGGTATGAAGCCAGGTATCTCTGTAAAGCTCTTCCAAGACAGCGGATGACGGGCTGTTCAGACGGTCAAGATATTGCTCTAAAGAAAAATTCATCGTAGTGAGCTGTTAAAAAGCATGACAGCCTCCGATTGGGAAGCTTGAATCAACTCCACATCATTCGTGTTAAATTCCTGCTCGGTACGCGATAATTCCAACAGCTGAGGATGTAAAACAATAAAACCTATCTCGTCCACACTTACGCTTTCGCACAACAACTCGATAGACTGACTGCTGCCAGCTTGTAATTCGGCGAACAAAACTGGCTGTTCGCGATAAAGGAACTGTTTGTTTTTATCTAACAGCGACACATGTAACCAGAAATTAGTTAGCTGTTCGGGTTCATTATTGGTAAGGGTAAAAATCAACTGTACACTTTGCATATACTGTCCTATATGTCGCAGCTCAAGAGTGAAAGGCAATAATGTATGAATAATGCTGTCGGTTGAAACAGGCATAAGAGTATCAGCCTTTATCAGGCTATCTGGCTTTTCAGTGATCCTTTGCTGGGCATATAGCATATCTGCCTGAAAAAGGATAATCCATGTGACGGATAAAAAGAGGTAGGGTAGTAAACGGTTTTGTTTCATGGAATGAGTTGTGTTCCCTAAGGTTGTGTTAGTATAAGTGTGCTGAATAGCTTAGGATTGAAAACTTCATTGGCTGTTTCAAGCAGCTCTTCTTTACTGATGGAGTTGATACGCCTGATAGTTTCCTGTATAGGTTCTATTTTTTCTTTCAACAACAGATTGCGACCAATGGAAAGGGCTTCGTTCAATCCTGATTCCAAGCTGATTGCCAACAATACTATCAGTTGTTGTTTGGCGCGTGCTAACTGCAGTACTCCTATAGATTCATCACGAAGCTTATGCAGCTCTTTATGAATCAGTTTTAATGTTTTTTCTAGTGTTTTTGGATCGGTAGCCACGTAAATCCCCATCCATCCTGTATCGGAATAAGAAGTATAGGATGAGTAGAGCGAATACGCAAATCCATACTTCTCACGTATGTTGCGGTTGAGGCGGGAGTTGAGCATAGGTCCGCCTAACATATTGTTCAGCAGTTCTAAGCTAAGACGTCGGGGATGATCAGAAGGATAGGCCGGTACTCCTGTCAGGCAATGGGAAAGAAAACTGTCCCGCTCAATATGTAATGAGCGAGGAACATAGTGAGATATAGGGTTACGCTGGGAGTGTTTTTGATGTGCTGACTCCGGCTCAAAATACTTTTTTGTGAGTGCGATAAGCTTCTTGAATGGAATGTTGCCTACAGATGCTAATACCATTTCACTTGTATCTAAATTTTTACTTATGAAACGCAATAGTTTTTGCCGGTTTAAGCTCTGAAGCGATTCGGGTGTCCCTAATATTGGCCGACCTATTGGATGACCCTGAAACAATAAATTTTCAAACTCATCGAATATCTCTTCTGATGGGCTGTCCTTGTACGAATTGATCTCATCTATGATGATTTCCTTTTCTTTTTCAAGGTCTTTAGGTGGAAATGTGGAATGAAAAGCAATATCCGCAAAAAGTTCTAAAGCTCTGTCGTAATAATGAGGCAGAAAGGTGCCATGAATGCATATTTCTTCTTTGGTAGTATAAGCATTCAGGTCGCAGCCTACATTTTCTAAAAAACTGATCACATGAAAAGCATTGCGTTTGCCAGTACCTTTGAAGATCATATGCTCAATGAGATGAGCCATGCCGTTTTCATTCTCTTCTTCATCCCGCGATCCAATGTTGACCATTAATGCGAGATGAGAAACAGCCGTAGAGGTTGACCGATGAACGAGCCGTATGCCATTCTGCAAAGTATGGTAATGGTATGAGTTGGTTTGTGACTGATGTATTATTTCCCGTGTGCTTTTCATCTTTCATGGAAAGAAAGGAGCAAAACTAAGCATTTTCGGTGAAGCTGATTTTACAGAGCTATCTTTGTTGGCAAAAATACAATATGACGCTTTTACTTGATTCTATAAAACAACCAACCCTATTGGTTGATGCCGCCAAGACAAAAAAGAATATAAAACGCATGATGGATAAAGCCACTGCCAGTAAAGCGGTGTTGCGTCCTCATTTTAAAACCCATCAATCCGGATTGATAGGAAACTGGTTTAAAACCTTGGACGTTGATCGTATTACTGTTTCTTCAGTTGAGATGGCAGCTTATTTTGCGCAGCATGGCTGGAACGATATCACTATTGCTTTTCCAGTAAATATACGTGAGATAAGAAAGATCAATCATTTATTAGCTCATGGCATTCGATTAAATCTGCTTGTTGAGGCACGAGATACTGTCAAACTCCTTTCGGACGCAATAGAACATGAGACAGGGGTTTTTATCAAGATCGACAGCGGAAATAAAAGGAGCGGTATTCCAATACATGATACAAAATGTATTTTGCAACTGAGTCATCAGGTATTTAAAAGTGATAAACTGCTTCTGAAGGGCTGGCTTACCCATGCCGGACACACTTATAAAGCAACTTCGATTAGTGCAATACGCTCTCTTACGGAGGACACAGCACAACGGTTAAAAGATATACGCACACAGTTTGGTGAAGACGGGTTGCTGCTAAGCTGGGGCGATACCCCAAGTTGCTCTGTATTAGATGAGATAGTAGGATTCGATGAGTGGCGACCGGGTAATTTTGTTTTTTACGACATCATGCAGTATCATATTGGCTCATGCAGCCTGGCTGACATAGCAATAGCTGTGGCCTGTCCGATTGTTGCTGT
>Ga0265294_10003048_pt1 | contig 21735 bp, 14 predicted proteins | sample MunlanPumphouse3_FD_192504 | JGI IMG/M metagenome (GOLD analysis project Ga0265294, IMG submission 192504) | Groundwater microbial communities from a municipal landfill in Southern Ontario, Canada - Pumphouse #3 | ecosystem: Environmental > Aquatic > Deep subsurface > Groundwater | place... | reverse complement strand
GAAGATGAAGTCTTTAGCCTATGGAAAAATTGATGCTATATTTAATAACTTAATAAGCGGACAAAAATATATTAAACAAGGCGCTTATTCAAATATTAAAGTTCTTGATGAAATCGATGATAAAATTGTTAAAAAAGAGGATTTAAGAGTAGGAGTAAAAAAAGAAGATGCGATTTTATTTTCTATTATAAATAAATCTATGGAAGCAATTTCAAGACAAGAAAAAGAAGAAATTATTAATAAATGGTTTGCCGCTAAACTTGAGTCAAGCCCTAATGAAAATAGTGTAAAATTGTCAAATAATGAAAAAAAATGGTTAGAAGAAGATAATGTTGTAAAAATATGGGTTGGGCTTACTCCCCCGTTTCAAATGTATGAAAATAATAAATTTGATGGTATTTCAGTTGAATATATTAAAAGAGTGTTCAAAAAACATAATATTAAATATAAATTTATCTCTGCACATAATTTTCCTTGGAAACAAGCTTTAGAAGATATTAGCAATAAAAAAGGGGTAGATCTACTTTTGACTGCAAAAATAACACCAAATAGAGAAAAAAATATGCTATTTACGGATAATTATCTCTCTTCTCCTTGGGTAATATTTACAAGAAATGATTCAGATTTTATATCAGGAATGGAGAACTTAAAGGGAAAAGTAGTTGCTGTTCCCAATGGGTTTGTAATGCATGAGATGTTAAAAAGAGATTATCCCAATATTAATCTTAAAGTTATTGAGGGTGTAAATTCAATGCAAAAATCTGTAAAAGCTCTAGCTGTGGGTGATGTAGATGCTTATATAGAAAACCTTACTATTGGTAGTTATCTTGCTAAATCTTTATCTTTGGATAATATAAAAGTAGCGGCACCTTCTGCTTTTGGAAATCACGAAAATGCAATGGCTGTAAGAGATGATTGGGGACCTTTAGTTTCAATTATTAATAAAGAGTTAAGAGCTATGAGCGTTCAAGATAAAGATGAAATCTATAATAAATATTTATCTATGGAGTATGATTATGGCATAAGTATCTGGGATATTATTAAATGGGTTGCTATTGTTAGTTTAATATTTATTACTATTATGACTTTTATTGTTAAGTCAAATCGTAAGTTAAACAAAGAGATAAAAAAAAGAAAGAAGTCAGAAAAAATATTAAAAGTAACAAATGAAAAATTTAATGCTCTTTTTGAATTATCTCCATTAGGACTTGTTTTAACAAATATGAATGGAGATTTTATTGAATTTAACAAAGCTTTTGAAAAAATCTGTGGATACAGTAAAGAAGAGTTACACTCTCTTAGTTATTGGAAATTAACTCCCAAAAAGTTTAAAAAACAAGAAGATGAACAATTAAAATCATTGAGCAATACTGGTTTTTATGGACCTTATGAAAAAGAGTATATTCAAAAAGATGGCACTATTATCCCTATAAACCTTAATGGAATTGCCATTACTGATTCTGATAATAAGCAATATATCTGGTCTATTATAGAAGATATTACAAATAGAAAAAGAGATGAACAAATAATTCTTGAACAATCTAAAATGGTAGCTATGGGTGAAATGATAGGAAATATTGCTCACCAATGGCGACAACCACTATCAATTATATCAACCGCTGCAACAGGAATGCAAATGCAAAAAGAGCATGACCGTTTAAGCAATAGTGATTTTAATAATGCCTGCGAACTTATTGATAGAAATGCACAATTTCTTTCTAAAACCATTGATGCTTTTAAAGATTTCATAAAAGGTGATGAGAAGAAAACTCTATTTAATTTACATGAAGAGATAGATAATTTTTTATCTTTAGTAAAGGCTTCTACTTTGTCGCATAATATTAATGTTATTTTAGAAGAAAATGGTGATATAAACATAAATGGTTATGGAAATATGTTAACTCAAGTGTTAATAAATATTTTTACGAATGCTAAAGATGCATTTGCAAATAATAAAATTAAAGAAGATAATAAACTCATAATAATATCAACATATTGCGAAAAAGATAGAGTGATTATCAGAATAAAAGATAACGCAGGTGGAATACCTATTAATATTTTACCAAGAATTTTTGAGCCATATTTTACAACAAAGCACAAAAGTCAAGGAGCAGGTTTAGGGCTTCATATGACTTACAATTTAATAATAAATAGTATGGGCGGAACAATTGAAGCTTTTAATAGTAACTATACATATAAGAGTAATAAATATAAAGGAGCTGAATTTATTATTATGCTTCCACTACAATAGGCTCTTGCTGTAATATTAAGATTATTATAAAAAACATTGCTCTATGTCAAAGTAATCTTTTTGTTTGCTTGATACAATTAGTTAAATATAAAGGATTTTTTTATGAAAGAGTGTCATTCTTTAAAGAACAATTATAAATTTACTCCAGAAGAAGCTGATATTTTAAAAACTTTGCAACCTCGTATGCAAGAACTTTCTGAACAATTTATTGATGAGTTTTATGACTATATTTGGGGTTTTGGAAAAACTGCACAGTTTTTGAAAAACAAAGAGATAATTGCTCACCACCGTACTAAAATACAAGAGTGGTATATTAATTTGTTTTGCGGAAAATATGATATGCTCTATTTTACTTCTTTGTATAAAATAGGGGAAATTCATGTCAAAATAGGATTACCCACACACTATGTTAACTCTGCATTTACTTTTGTTCGCACTTTTGTGTTGCAAAATATTGAGGATAATTTTGAAAATAAAGAAGCCCATGTTAAACAATTAAAAGCAGTGGAAAAGATTATTGATATGAATTTAGATATTTTAACAAGTTCATATAGAGAAGAGGAGATGAGCAAATTTTTATCTCTTTCACGAATTGAGAAAAACATTTTATCGAGTTTGAAAAAATTCAGTTCTTATAGTAACTTCTTTTTAGCAGGAGCTTTAGCGTTAGTGGCATTTTTTGCTGTGGGGCTTTTCTTATATGACATTTATCTGCTTTTTTTCTCAGACATTGGAATAGAACAAGGGATATTAACAGTTTTAGGAAGTTTACTTGTTCTTTGGGCTGCTATTGAGCTTATTAATGAGGAGATAGAACACTTAAAAGGTAAGGGTTTTGCTATAAAAGCGTTTTTAATGCTTGCTATGGCAGCACTTATTCGTAAAATTCTTATTTATTCTCTCTCTTCTGAAAAAGCAGAAGAACTTTTAATTATTGGAGCTGTAATAGTTGCTTTAGCAATTTCCTATAAGTTAGTGGCTGAGCCTAAAAAAGAGAAAAATATTTAGTATTATTAGTTGTAATTTAGTAAAAAAGATATATTATTTTGTATTAAAATAAAAGGAAAATTATGTATTGTAAAAGTTCAGATAATTTTGAAAAAAGTTGTATTCCTAAAACGGTAAATGCTCAAATTGCTGTTTTAACGCCTAAAGAAGATAAAGATTTTATTGTGCGAAAAGTATTATTGGCAAAAGAGGGTTCTATGCCTAACCATACCAATGAGATTCAACACCAACAATATGTTTTAAAAGGTGAAGCTAAAGTTATTGTAGGAAATGATGAATTTCATGCAAAAGCGGGGGATTTTATCTATATTCCTGCAGGTGTGAACCATAGGTATGAAGCGTGTTATGGAAGCGAATATGAGTTTTTATGTATGATACCTACTAAAGAAGATAAAATTCAAATGATTTGAGTTTAAAGCTAAAGTGTAAAAGAAAAAGATAGTAGGAAATAAAAAAGGGAGTGGTTATTGCCACTCCTCTTTTTTTACTTCTTTTTTTTATAATTCAGTATTTTTAGAAATGGTACAGATCTCTCCGTCTTTTAAATCTCTTTTTCTGTACGCAATAACAATGGTTACAAAGACTAACACCGTTAACACATAAACCCATGTAGGAATTGGTAACGGGTCTCCTGTTGCGTAGGAGTGCATTCCTGATAGGTAGAAGTTTACTCCAAAGTAGGTCATTAGAATTGTTGAGAACGCTAATAGTGAAGCCACACTAAATACAAACGCTGTGTTAAAGCCTTTGATTAATCTAAGGTGCAACACAAAAATATACGTAACAATAGCTACATATGCCCATGTCTCTTTTGGATCCCATCCCCAATATCTTCCCCAAGACTCATTTGCCCAAACTCCACCTAAGAAGTTTCCAATAGTAAGTGCTGCTAGTCCAATAATAAGAGAAACTTCGTTGATAGTAGTGATGTGTTTAATTGTTTCATCAATATGTTTTCTTTTGGGTGATCTAAAAATAAATAGCAACATTGCCATAAATCCTAGAATTGCTCCTAGTCCTAAAAAGCCGTATGAGCCTGTTAGAATTGAAACGTGAATAGTAAGCCAATATGATTTAAGAACAGGCACTAAGTTCGTGATTTGTGGGTCAATATGGCTTAAATGTGCGGTGAACATAAAAATTCCTGCAACTATTACTGAACCACTTAGTGCTAAAAGAGATTTTCTAAAGAAAACAACTCCTGCAAAAATAGCTGACCATGAAATATACAGCAGTGATTCATAGGTATCTGACCAAGGTGCATGACCACTAACATACCATCTTAAGCCCATTCCAAAGGTGTGTACGGCAAATAAAATTGCTAAAACAGTAAAGAAAAAATAGGTTAAATATTTTGATTTTAGTTTTTCATTAAATACTGAAGCAAACGCTACAATAAACAGAATAAACCCACACAATACATAGGCAAGTGTTAATTTTGGGAAAACATCTATTTTTTCAAATAAAAGTTCGTATTTCATTTGAGTATCACTAGGCACAACTTTTGCACCCACTTTTTTCTGATATTGAGCAATATGATCTATAAATTCGTTTGCCATTTCCCAGTTTTCTACTATGGTGTAGTTTATAAGCCCTTTTGTCATGGTTTCAACTGCCATTTTATTGTCATCTTCAAACTCTTGAATTGCCATTAAAGGGGTGTACCAAGAATCATTTCCTTTTTCAAATTTTGGAAATATTTTAAACAATTCACCGCTATAGACTAAATAAGCAACATTTAAACGCTCATCTACTTGAATTAAATCTTTTTCAAAGGTTCCTCTTTGGTTGGGATTAATTCTGTTAGCTTCATTTATTTGGTCAATTAAAAGATATTTTCCGTCTTTAAAAACGTCTGCAAAAGAGATATAGTTTTCTGATTCAGGAATTCCAATAACTTGTTTTAGTTTTGGAGTTTTAATTTTTATCATTTTTACAAATCGCCAATATTCAGGTCGTGTAATCATTCCTAATACTATTTGGTCGTAATTCATACCGAACATATCGTTTTTACCACTTAGTTTATTTAAAATTTGTTTGTTTAAAGAACCTAGTGGTTTCATTCTTCCTTGTGAAGTTTGTACTGCTAAACTTCCAAATTTTTCTGCACTTATTTTTGAAGTTGCTTTAAACTCTTTAATATACTCTTCAACATTTTCATACTCTTTGGCATAACCACTAATTGAGCTTAACAGCAAAGAAGCTAAAATAAATGAAGCAATATTTTTATCTTTTAAATATTTGGTGAGTTTCCAAAATCGGCTTTTTTTATCAAAAAAGTTCATAACTAATCCTAAGGTTAATAGAAAATATCCAAAATATGTTGGCCATTTTCCTGGGTCATTGTTAACTGAAAGTATGGTTCCTAGTTCATCCATGTCGTATGAACTTTGGAAGAACAAATAGTTTCCTTCGTTAAGCGTGGTGTTCATAAAAATTCGGTAATCGTAGTTTTCTTTGTTGGCTTTAATTACCGTAACTTCAGAAGCATAAGAAGAGGGCGACATACTTCCTGGGTATCTTTCTAATTGGAAATCTCTTAGATGAATACTAAAAGGAAGAGTGAGTGTTTTTGAACCGTACTCTATTAAAACAGTAGTGTCACCAAATTGGTTTCCTCTGCTTAAACCTACTTGTGCTCTTTGCCCTGGGAGTTTGTACTCTTTGGTTTCATTGTCAATTGTGGCATCTAAAGTTAACAGTCCCATAGTAGAGGTTTCTTGTTTAGCAAAAACATACTCTTTATATTTTAAATTTAATGTTTTGTCTTCAAATTCAATATTGTAGGTGAAATCGTTTCCTAATGCAGAAAATTCAATAGAAAACTCTTGGTAATATGATTTTCCATCATGTTCAATGGTCACTTGCAAATAAGGTTCTTGTGAAACCATTTCATTTTGCGTTTGACCTTCTCGTATGTGCATAATGCCTTCATATCCTGTATATCTTGTAATAATTGAGCCCAATAAGATAACTGCAAAGGAGAAGTGAAATAGAAATCTTGCCGGTCTTTTCCACATAGAAGTTTTATAGATTACGCCCAATAAATTTATAACAGTTAAAAGTAGAACAGTTTCATACCAAAGATGATTGTAAACTAAAACTCTAGCAGTTGAAGTACCATAATCGTTTTCAATAAATGTAGCAACAGCTGCTCCTGTACCTAGTAGTATCAGTAAAATAGCCATTGTCCAATATGAAAAGAGTATATTGCTTATTTTTTTCAAAAGAATCCTTTAGTATTATAATAGTTAATATGTTAACTAATTTAGCGTGAAGTAATTGTGTAGGAACTTAACTTACGCAAAGAAGCGAAATTATATCAAAAGAATCGTTTCAAACTCTTTTACTCTCTTAATAAATCATTGTTTTATCTAATTATTAATATAATCCCTGCATGAACTTAGAAGAACTTAAAAAACAAAAACAACAATGCCTTGAATGGAAAAATGTTAAGCCGTGGTATGACCAATTAAAAAAGTTATTTGAAATTAAAAAAGAGAATCTTTTAGTTGATTATGGCGATTGGTTTAGTGTAGGGAAAAAAGAGGATTTAACGCAAGAAGAACATGAGCTGTTGCTTCAAACAGCACAAAAGCTAATACCTTGGAGAAAAGGTCCTTTTAAACTTTTTGGCTTAGAAATAGACAGCGAATGGCAAAGTAACATTAAATATAATCTGCTTCGACCTCATTTTAATTTAAAAGATAAAATGGTTGCGGATATTGGCTGTAATAATGGCTACTATATGTTTAGAATGCTTGAAGATAAGCCTAAAAAGCTTGTAGGATTTGACCCAAGCCCTTTAGCCATGCTTCAATTTGAGATGGTGAACCACTTTTTAAAATCAGAAATTGAGTATGAAAAACTAGGAGTTGAGCATTTAGAAATATACAACCATACTTTTGATTTGATTTTTATGTTAGGAGTGCTTTACCATAGACCAGATCCTGTTGGAACGCTTAAATCTTTAGCAAAAGGGCTAAACAGTGGTGGTGAAATTATTATTGATACATTTATGATAGAAGGCGAGGATGAAGTTGCGTTAACTCCTAAACACAGATACTCTAAAATTCCAAATATATATTTTATTCCAACTGTAAATGCACTAAAAAATTGGTTGCATCGTGCAGGATTTGAAGATATGGAAGTGTTAGCAATAACTACAACTACGAGTGAAGAACAAAGAAAAACACCTTGGTCGTTTGACCAAAGTTTAGAAGATTTTTTAGATCCAGATGATAACAGTAAAACTATTGAGGGGTATCCTGCACCTAAAAGAGTCTATATTAAAGCCAGAAAAAAAGCGTAGTGCTTTTTTTCTCCAACTTTAAAACAGCTCTACAAACGTACCAAACTCAGGTATATACTCTTTAACTTGACTTCTTCCAAGGTTTTTGGCTTCTTCAAGAGAGTTATCCGCATTTTTAAGAATTTCATCGACAGTTTTTGTCTCATAATCATAGTGTGTGATACCTACGCATATTGTTTTTTTAAGAACATGCCCGTGGTCATTAACAACAACTTCACTTTCTGCAAAGGCTTTCACAAGTTTTTCAGCAACAAAAAGGGCATCTTTTTGATTGGTTAATCCAACAAGTGCAATTAAAAACTCATCGGCTTCAAGACGAACGACTAAGTCGGATTCTCTTACATTATTAAGTAAGATAGTAGAAAGATTAATAAGAACTTTGTCTCCAATGTCGTAATCAAACTCATCTATTACAGCTCTAAAGTGGTCAATTCCTACCATTAAAAAAGAGATGTTTCTGTTTTCCCTTTTAGCCAGTGGCAAGAGTTTATTTAAGTGTTCTACTAAAAACTTTCTATTATAGACATTGGTTAAGGAGTCTTTAAATGCCAACTCTTTAACCAATTCTTGATATGAAACACTGCTAATTAGTGGAGAAACCATATAAAAAAGAGTATTTAAATATTCATCTTTTTTAGTTACTAGTTCATATTGTTCTTTAGTGTCGCACACTAAACAAAAAGTAATAATTAAATTAGGGTTCATATCTATTTTATAATATTTACACAAAGAAGCATTTTTATAAATATCATCTGGAGAGTTTTGAAAAGCAATCTCTTTTGTGTTTTCTACTGTTGAATAAATAGAAATTCTTAAAGACTTTGCACCAAATGTTTTTTCGAACCATTTTTGCAACTCCGTATAGATGAGTTTAACCTCTTTTAACTCTCTTAATTCATCATAAAAATTTAAATAGTTATAAATATCATTGGTTAAATTACTGACTTCTAAAAATTTTTTAATGCTATTTACAATTAAATTATTCATAATTTTCCTTAAAATAAATCAATGCTGCTAACTTGACTTTCATTAAATACCACCACTTGATTTCTTCCTTTGTTTTTAGCTTCATAAAGAGCAATATCTGCATTTTTACACACAGTATCGAATGTTTTTCCATCATCAGGAAAAACAGCAAGTCCAATACTTACTGTTTTTCTTAATTTAGTTCCAGCATATACATCTATTTCGTTTTGTGCAATTTGTTCTCTGATTTTATTAGCAACGGCTAAGGCACTTTCTGTATTGTCAATATTACTTAAAATAACAATAAATTCTTCTCCTCCAAAACGAATAACCAAGTCCGATTCTCGTACATTTTGAATTAAAATATATCCTAACTCTTTTAAGACAACATCACCAATATCATGTCCATATTCATCGTTTACCGATTTAAAATGATCCATATCTAACATAAGGACAGCCAGTTTTTTATTGTCCCTTATTGCTTGAGGAAGTGCTTTTTTAATATATTCTTCTAAGAATTTTCTGTTGTAAAGTCCTGTTAAACCATCTCTAAACGCTGAATCTTTAAGCGCTTGTAGAAGTATTTTAACTGCTATTGAAGGTGCTGCTTCGTTGATATAGCTTTTAATAAAAGAGATATTGTCTTTAACAAAAAGTAACTCTTCTTTGGTTTCTAGTACAAAATTGATAACAATAATAGTGTTTTTATTAATATTAGTACTTGTACAATAGTAAAAATAATCATTGCTTGTAAAACAAGGACAAGGATTGTGAAACTCTACTGAAACTACATCGTTGTTTGTACGCGCACTTCTGCATAATGAAGGATTACTCATATGCGAAGGACAACAAAAATTAAGAGTTCCTACTTGGCTTACTACTTCGCGCGAATCTTCTTTTAAATTGGTCTGATAAATAGTAAAGTTTTTTTGGTGAAATTGGTTTTTTAATACCTGTACAAGACGGTCAAAAATCTCTTCTTTGGTTTGGTCTTGTTCAATCTCTTTTTTAAATTGATAAAGATTTGATAAATTAGTAATAATAAGTTTGGATTCATCCAAAGGTGTTTTATTTTCTTTTGAAGTCGTGTGACCAATAAAATATTTTAATTTTTTATCAATATCATCAAATGTTGCTTTATAACTTGTAAGCAGCATATTAAAATCATCGGTAAATAAAATCATATCTGAAGAGAGTTTATGCGGTTTCTTAACTTGAATAAAACGCCCGTTTATTGCTTCTTTTATGCTTACTGCAATTTTTTCAAAAAGTTGCAGATAGGGGTTTAATATATTTGAAGTAACAAAAATTACAAAAAACATACTTAAAAAAGTAATGGCAATTAAAATATAAATAGATTGAATACCCACTTCTTTTAAGTCTTGAATATCTAATACAATTGAAACAGCCCCTAATGTTTCACCATATTTTACGTTATGACAGTTTAAGCAATTAACACTGCCTTCTGTGTTTGCAAGATAAGGAATGGTAACACGCATGGTAGTTTCATTGGTAATAAAATTTTCATAGAGTTTGTACTCCATTTTGCCAGATCTTATTACTTGGTTATCAATTTGGTCTTTTATTTCTTCATTTTCTCTTCCAACACCATATTGTTCGGTTACGGCATTGGCACGAACAAACCAAAGTTTTTTGACATTGGACATATTTGAAATGGAGTTAATAAAAGTATCTCTTTGATCCATATTACCATTAACCATATGTGAAGTTAAGCCGTTTTTGACTACCTCAGAGATAGATTGAGCAGTGTTTATAGATGAGCTAAGTCCAGTTTCTCGTAAATTGTAAGCAATCATTGAAGTAATAACTATTGCAATGCAAATAATCATTATTGAAAATTGTACAATTATTCTTTTTTTCATTTTTACGATACCTTTTTTGCGACACCCACGAGAATTAGTCGAAGATTTTACTATAAATTTGCTTAATTGTTACAAATAATTTAGCCAATTAACTAAAGAGCTTTTTTCTTGTGACAACCTGCTGTTTAACCCATGCCCAGGGTAAATATCCATCTCTTTTTCCCATGCTAAAATTCTATTTAAACTCTCTTTCATATCTTGGGGACTTGAGTAAGGAAAGTCGGTTCTTCCAATAGAACCTCTAAAAATAAAATCGCCTGTAAACAAAACATTATTGATTTCAATAACACTGCACCCAGGGGTGTGTCCAGGGAAAAAATGAAACTTTACTTTAACGCCATCAAAATCAAACTCTTCATTGGGTTTTACTAGAACATCAGCCGTGCTGGGTGGCATTCCAAAACCAAAAGGGTCATCATGCAGCATAAAAGCATCTTCTTTAGGGCAATAAACTTTAATACCCAGTTCTTTTTGTAAAGAAGCATTGCTCCATACATGGTCAAAATGCCCGTGTGTGTTTAAAATAGCAACAGGATTTTTTACATTTTCCTTAACCCAAGTTGTAGCGTTTACTCCTGGATCTATGATAAAATCTTTACCTTCTATGCTTACAATATAACAATTGGTTTGATACTCGCCCATAGGCTCAATTTTAATATCCATTTTACACCTTCTTTGATAAAATTGCGAATTAGACTATTTAATAAGGCATCAAGTGTACTATTTTAAAACTTTAGAAACTATTTTATTGAAAAAAACTCCTGTTGAGAAGTTTGAAGCTTTTGAGCATTTTTATACCAATTTTTTAAATCATGAGTACACGAAAGAAGAAAATTACAAACCCATAGAGTTTAAAGAACCCTCTTATAGTTCTTTTTTAAATATTGTTTTACCAAAAGATGTAAAAAGACGAAGACATTTTGACACTAAAGAGGGGAAAGCCAACCTTTTACACACTATTTGCCACATAGAGTACTGTGCTGTAGACTTAGCTTTAGATGCTTCGTATCGTTTTGCTTCTTTGCCAAAAGCATATTATTGCGATTGGCTTGAAGTTGCACAAGATGAGATACGGCACTTTAAAATGTGTGAAGAACTTTTAAATAGCTTAGGGTACAAATATGGAGATTTTGAAGTTCATACAAACTTATTTGAAGCCATGAAAAAAACTACAACACTAATAACTAGAATGGCAATAGTTCCTCGCTACTTAGAAGCCAACGGCTTAGACCAAAACCCTAAAATTATGGAGAAACTTAAATCTAATCCTGATGAAATAAATTATGCTATTTTAGAAGCTTTAAATATTATTTTAGAAGAAGAGATTACTCATGTTCAAAAAGGGGATAAGTGGTTTAAATATGCGTGTACTTTAGAAGACTTAGAACCAGAAGCTACCTATTTAAAACTGTTAGAAGAGTTTTACCCAGGCAGTACTCAAAAAAAGTTAGAACTAAATTTTGAAGCCAGAAAAAAAGCAGGATTTTCGTGCAATGAGTTGAAACTTTTAGCGAATAAAGAGGAGTGTGAATAGCATATTTACACTCTTTGGCTTAAAAAATTGATTCCAATCATTGTAAAAATACAAAAAATGTTCTAAACTTGCAAGCAAAAAATGAGTAGAAAATGACCGAAGAAAAGTTTGCCTCTGAAGTTGAAACACTTAAAAAATTTTTTGAAATTCATTGTGAAAAGAAACACAACCCACGCTTAAAATACACTAAAGTATTGCCGTATAAAACACTTCAATATGATGTTGAATTAAAGCTTTGCGAAGCGTGTTACACATTAATTAACTACTCTTTTGAGAGGTTAAATGAGTGTCCTCATGAGATAAAACCCAAATGCCGAAGTTGTAAAAATCCATGTTATGAAAAAACGAAATACAAAGAAGTAGCAAAAATTATGAAATTTAGTGGTATTTATTTGGGTATTAGTAAAATTAAGAAGTTTTTTTCCTAATGCAAGTTAAAACTTGGCATTAGGAACAGGATAATTTTCAATAACAAAGTCTATATCTTTGTCGCCTCGACCACTCAAATTTACTAAAATGGTTTTATCACTTGAAAGAGTTTTGGCTAATTTCATAGCAAATCCAATGGCATGTGCCGATTCAAGTGCTGGAATAATTCCTTCTTTTTGAGAAAGAATATAAAAAGCTTCAATGGCTTCATTGTCGTTACAGTGACCCACTTTTGTTCGTTTAATTTGGTTTAAATAAGCGTGTTCAGGACCTACACTTGGATAATCAATGCCGCTTCCAATAGAGTGAACGGGTGCGGGTTCACCGTTTTCATCTTTTAACATTATTGAGTTAAAACCGTGCATAATACCTTCACTTCCATAGGTTAAACTGGCACTGTGCTCGCCAATTTTATCGCCTTTTCCCATAGGTTCAACTCCATAAAGATTAACCTCTTCATGTTCAATAAAGTGCGAAAAAATTCCCATGGCATTACTGCCTCCACCCACACATGCTAATACATTGTTAGGAAGTGCGTTTTCAAGCTCTAAAAACTGCTCTTTGGCTTCTAGTGAAATAACGCTTTGAAAGTCTCGAACCATCATAGGAAAAGGGTGCGGACCTACTACTGAACCAATACAATAAATAGCATTATCGGTATCTTTTAAATAGCTTTCAAAAGCACTGTCAACGGCTTCTTTTAGTGTTTTAAGACCGTGTGATACAGGAATTACTTTTGCACCTAAAATCTTCATTCGCACAACATTGGGGTGTTCTTTTATAATATCTACTTCGCCCATGTGAATTTCGCACTCTAAACCAAAATAAGCAGCTGCGGTTGCCAGAGCAACGCCGTGTTGACCCGCTCCTGTTTCTGCAATAACTTTTTTCTTTCCTAAATGCTTGGCTAAAATAACTTCTGCCATACAGTGGTTGAGCTTATGCGAACCCGTATGATTTAAATCTTCTCGTTTTAAATAAATTTTAGCTCCACCACACAATTTGGTGAGATTTTTAGCCAAAGTAATAGGAGTAGGGCGACCTTGATAATGTTTTCGAACATATTTAAGCTCTTCCATAAACTTCTTTGAGTTTTTCAACTCCTCATATGCTTTTTTAATCTCTTCAAATGGTTTTTCCAACTGTGGAGGTAAAAATGCCCCACCAAACTTTCCAAAAAAGCCATTTTCATCTGGCATGGAGTTTAAATACGACTTATTCATTGTTCACCTTTTATAAATATTTTATGAAAACCACTTTTTAACTTTTTCAAACATACCTTCAAAACTCGATTCGCTAGGTTTACTCTCTATGCCAAAACTCTCTTGAAGTTTTTCTAAAAGTTCTTTTTGTTGGGCATTTAAATCAGTTGGGTATTTAATAGAAATTTGAACAATTAAATCGCCTTGTCCATAACCTTGTACCGATTTAACCCCTTCATTTTTAAATTTAAACTGCTCTTTGTCTTTTGTTCCTGCAGGGATTTTAAGCTCTAATTCGCCTTTTAAGCTAGGAATTTTAATGCTATCACCTAATACTACTTGGGTAAAAAATAGAGGTACTTCTAAGTAAATATCATCGTCGTGTCTTACAAAATGAGAATCTTCTTTGACTTTGATTTGAAGATATAAATCTCCTCTAGTTCCATCGGGTGCAATATTTCCTTTGTTGGAAACACGAATACGGTTGCCTGTGTTTACTCCTTGAGGAATATCTACTTTAAAGGTTTCTTTAACCTCTTCGTATCCTTTTGCATTACAAGAAGGACATTTTTGAGCTACTGCTTCACCGCTTCCATTACAGTTAGGGCAAGTTTGTGCAAAGGTCATAAAACCTTGTCGTGTATGAACTTGACCATGTCCCTCACAGTAGCTACACTTAGAAAGTTTCCCATCTTTAGCGCCGCTTCCTTTACACGCTTTACACGCTGTTTTATAGGTGTAATCAATATTTTTATTAATACCAAAAACGGCTTCATTAAACTCAATAGTAACTTCAATTGCAATATCTAAATTATAATTGTATGTTTTTCTTTGCTTTCTTCGTGAACCTCCACCAAAAGCACTGCCAAACATCTCTTCAAAGACAGAACCTAAGTCGTCAAATCCTCCGCCAAAACCACTGCTTTGACCTTGTCCTTGAAGACCAGCTTTTCCATATCTGTCGTAGAGTTGTCTTTTTTGTTCATCACTTAAAACTTGATACGCTTCGTTAATTGCTTTAAATTTCTCTTCAGATTCACTGTTTCCTGGATTTTTATCCGGATGATATTTCATAGCAAGTCTTCGGTACGATTTTTTTATTGTAGTTTTATCACTGTTTTTGCTTACTTCTAATAATTCATAATAATCAATTTCTGTCAATTTTATCACCTTGTTTATTAAACTTTTAACCGATTTTATCTAAAAAAATCTAAAGATTGGATATAATCGCCGCATGAAAAAAGGTTTAGAAAAATTTTATGATTTAGTTGAAGCATTTGAAAATTTACCCACTATTGGAAAAAAATCGGCATTACGCTTAGCGTATCATATTACCATGAGCGATAACTTTACAGGAATTAAAATTGCACACTGCATTGAAAATGCAATTACTTCAATTAAGAGGTGCATACATTGTGGTTGCATGAGTGAACATGAAATTTGTGAAATTTGCCTTGATGACACAAGAGAAAAAAGTCGTTTATGTATTGTGCAAAGTGCCAAAGATATTTTTGTAATTGAAGAATCTAAACAGTTTAATGGTCTTTATTTTGTTATGAGTGAGTTAAATGAAAATTTAGTTCAAAAGTTAATTGACTTTATTAAACGAAATAGCATTAAAGAGATTCTTTTTGCCATAACACCCTCTATTTCAAACGATGCATTTATTATTTACATTGAAGACAAACTTCAAAATTTTAACATCTATTTTACTAAAATAGCTCAAGGAGTACCTACAGGGGTTAGTTTAGAAAATGTAGATATTTTGTCTTTAGCAAAAGCCATACAAAGCAAAGTAGGGGTTTAAAGCTTTTAAACCTCTACTTTTTAATGAATGAAAAAGCTTAAAAGTTTTCCCACTCATCATTTTGTTTAATTTTATTGTTGTTACCAGTAGAAGAATTAGATTGTTTTTTTTCAACACTGCTACTTTTTAAAGAGTTATCTTTACTCTGTTTTTGTCCCATTTGTTTGGCTTGAACATCATTTTTACCTATAAACTCTTTTTCATTTGCATTATCTACTATTAGTTTTGCTATTTCATCGGTTGTAACAGCAACTTCATGAGATTGTGAAGCTACCATAGCATTTTGTTGCGTTTGTTGGTCAAGTGAATTTACTGCATCGTTTATTTGCTCAATTCCTAAAAGTTGCTCTTTTGAAGCACCTTCAATATCTGAAATTAGACTAATAGTTTGAGAGATATTTTCATTAAGATTTTTATATCCTTCAATCATATTTCCAGCTATATCTTTTCCTAAATTAGCTTTAGTAGTAGCGTTTCCAACTAGTGCCTTAATCTCATGAGCAGCTTCAGCACTTCTTGAAGCTAGGTTTCGAACTTCAGCAGCTACAACTGCAAACCCTTTTCCAGCTTCCCCAGCAGTTGCTGCTTCTACAGCTGCATTTAAGCTTAAGATATTGGTTTGAAAGGCAATTTGGTCAATTACACTAATTGCTTCATTAATAGCATTAACTTCTTCGTTTATCTCATCCATTGAAATATTTGTTTGGTTTGCTAGTTTTTCACCCTCTTGTGCAGATTGTGTAACGCTGCTTGAAAAACTTGCCATTTTAGCAATACTTTGGGTGTTGTTTCGTATATTTGAAGTAATCTCTTCTAAAGCTGCTGCTGTCTCTTCTAGTGAAGCTGCTGCTTCATTGGAGCTTTCATTTAGTTTATTTACATTGCCTAGTAAAATAGCTGAACTCTTTCCTAGCGTTAATCCATTTGATTTATTTTCAACTAGCATAGCATTTATAATATCTGCAAGGTTATTTAATCCAACAGTTACTCCACTACTACAGCCTATTGTACGGTGAGTAAAATCAAGCTTTGCATATTTTTCTAATGCCAAAGTTATATCATTTACATTTGTACAAATTTTAAGCTGAAGATTGTTCAACATATCATTCATATGGTGTCTTAACTCTTCTAGGTTTTCAGAGGCAACTTTATTATTAAGTCTTTTATGCAAATACCCATTCTCAATTTCTAGTACTAATTCTTCAATTTCACCTAAAAATTTATTATCTGAATCAATAGTTAACTTTGTTCTTGAAATATTTTCATTAACAACCTTAGCCATCTCTCCAAACTCATCTTTTGTAGTGTCATTTAAAAGCTCAATAGTAGAACTCTCTTTGTTTAAATAAGAGAAAAAAGATAAAAGTCCATCTTTGAAAGAGTTTAAAGAACCAATAACTATTTTGGCAATTAACATAGAAATTAGAAGAAAAACAATAGTAGCAACTAATGCTAATCCAATAAGAATTTGATTTAATAAAGTATATGCTTCACTTTTTAAAATCATTGCATTTTTGTTAATTAAAGTAAGATCTTTTTCTATAGTTAGCCCAATATCAACCATTTTGGCAATAATAGATTTAATCTCTTCGCTCATTTCATATATTCCATTTTTTTCATTAGCTATTTTAATTTTAGCAAATTCATTAAAATAGTTAAGATATTGTTTAGTGTTATTCATTATGTCATCGCATAAAATTTGATTACTTTCTAAGAGCATAACTTTTTTGAACTCTAAAATATTAGTATGTAGAGTTTCAAAATCTTTATTAACTACTTGTGCTGTTTTTTCATTTGAGGAGTTTAAAAATTGATAAACTGAAATTCTTCCTTTTAAGACCTGCTGTATAAATTGTTCAGTTTTAATAGCAATGTCATTTCTTCCCTCAACCATATTGTTATAATAAACATACACAACCGCAGATGTTAATATTATTACAATAAATATAATAGGAAACAGAAATAATTTTTTCTTCGTATTTACACTACTCAACATTTTTATCCTTTAAACATTTTTTATTAGGAATATTAACCTAATTCTTTTAATATACCATAAGTTATTTTGATATTATCACAAATTAAATTATTTTTTGTTACCTAAGGAAACATAAAATATTTTTTTAGTGATAAATGAGAAAAGATATTAAAAAAAACTAAAAGCCCGAATATATCGATTGTTGAGACAATGTCATTTGTTGTCATTGGGCAAGTTGTTCCAAATTATACTTTCATATAAATATTTTAAAATTTAAAAACTCCTTTATTGAATTTTATTAAATCTTGTTAAGATAAAAAATAGAATAAGCCTAGTATAATTTTAAAAATTATTTATATAGGGAATAGCAGATGAGAATAGAAAATATGAGACTTTTATCTATAGATGACAATAAAACAAATTTACTTATTGTTGAGAGCTACGCTAAAATGCTTCAATTAAATATTGATAGTTTTTTAGACCCTAAAGAAGCTTTAGAAAAAACACAAACTCAAGAGTACGATTTGGTCATTGTGGATTTTATGATGCCAGATATTAATGGTTTAGAGTTTATAGAGTTATTTCGTAAAACCAATCAAGAGACTCCTATTATTATGCTAACAGCCGTGGGCGATGATATGAAGTTGCAAATAGATGCTTTGCAATTAGGAGCAAATGATTTTTTAAGTAAACCTATTAATGCACCTGCTTTCAAAGCACGAATAATTAATATGTTAAAGCTAAGAAAAGCACAACTTTTAATTAAAGACAAAGCATTGCTTTTACAAGAAGAAGTAGAGCAAGCAACAAAGCGTTTAAAAGAGTCAGAACAAGAGACTTTACAAATGTTGGGAAAAACTTCTGAGTATAAAGACCCTGAAACAAATGCACACACACTAAGAGTTGCTCACTATTCAAAACTTTTAGCACACGCATACGGAATGGACAAAGAGTTTCAAGAAGTTGTCTTCTATGCTTCTCCTTTTCATGATATTGGTAAAATTGGAATACCCGATAAAATTTTATTAAAGCCTGGCAAACTAAATGAAGATGAGTTTGCTATTATGAAAAAACACTCAAGCATTGGGTACGAGATTTTAAAAGGCTCTAAAAGTAAATATTTAAAAGCAGGTGGAGTAATTGCATATAATCATCATGAAAAATATGATGGCACTGGTTATCCTAATGGCTTAAAAGGAGAGAGTATTCCAATTTTAGGACGCATTACTGCTATTGCAGATGTATTTGATGCATTAACTTCAACACGACCATATAAAGAAGCTTGGAGTATTGAACAAGCGTTTGAACTACTAGAAGAAGAGAAAGGAAAACATTTTGACCCAATTTTAGTGGAGCTGTTTTTACAACAAAAGCAAAAGGTTATTGAAATTTATTATGAGTTTAAAGAAGAAGAGACAAAATAGTGTTTAAATTTATTTTAAAGGTTATTAAAAACCCAATTATTGGTCCTATTATTGTCTCTTCTGTTTTTTTATCTTTATTGACAATTTTCTATTTACCACATCTTTTTATTAAAAATGAAAAAAATAAAATCATTAAAGAGTCTTCAACAATAGTTGACCACTTAAAAACATTTCGAGCCTATTATGATGACTTTGTTGTTTCAAAAGTACAAACAAAAACCAATATGGAAATTAATTATGACCATGAAATATCTTTAAATACTATTCCTCTTCCTGCTACAACTATTTATAACCTAAGTCAGAGACTTCCTCAAAGTGAAGGCGTTTTTATTAATTTTTTTAGTGATTATCCTTTTCCTAACCGAGCTAAAAGAGTACTTGAGCCTATCCAAAAGCAAAGTATTGATTATTTTAGAAAAACAAAAGAAGAAGTTTTTGTAAACGAAGATGTACAAAATGGAAAAAAAGTTCTTCGTGTTGCATTTCCAGATATTATGGTGGCTCAAAGTTGTGTTGCTTGTCATAATAACAGGATAGATACTCCTAAAAATGATTGGAAACTAGGAGATGTTAGAGGAGTTATTGAAGTAATTGTGCCATTGCAAAATCAATTTGTTTTAACTGCTTTTCAAACTAAGGGAATTATTGCATTTATGCTTTTAGTGCTTATAGCTTTTATTATACACTATGGAATACTCTACTTATTTAAAGAAAAAGAAGCCAAAGAACAGACACAAAAATTAACCAATGAAGTAGAAAAACAGACCAAAGATTTACAAGAGAGTAACTTGTTGTTAACGGAGTACAAAAAAGCAGTTGATGCTAGTGCTATTGTATCTAAAGCCAATACACAAGGTATTATTACTTATGTCAATGATGCTTTTTGTGAAGTTTCTGGATATACAAAAGAGGAGTTATTGGGTAAACCTCATAATATTGTACGACACAAAGATATGCCAAAAGAACTTTTTACACAGTTATGGAAAACTATTCAAAGCAAACAGATTTTTAAAGGTATTGTTAAAAATAGAACAAAAGATAATGAAACATATTATGTTGCAAGTACAATTGTACCTATTTTAAATAAAGAGGGTGAAATAATTGAGTATTTATCTTTGCGATATAACATTACAGAGTTAGTGCAAACACGGGAAAAAGCCATAAAAGCCCAAGAAGCAAAGGGTATTTTTTTAGCGAATATGAGCCATGAAATACGAACACCACTAAATGCTATTATTGGATTTTCTGAAATATTATCAGAAGCTAATTTGGCAATCAAAGAGAAAGAACACGCCAAAATTATTGTAAAAAGTGCTAAGTCACTGCTTGATATTATTAATGATGTGTTAGATATTTCAAAAATGGAAAGCGGAAAATTTGAATTAGAAAATACAAATTTTTCTTTATTTGATTTAACTGAATATATTGTAGAGCTTTTTTCTATGAGTTCGATTGAAAAAAATGTTAAGTTTTTTTACAGAGTTGATCCTTGCTTACCCTCAATGGTTTATAGTGATTCCACAAGATTACAGCAAGTACTATCTAACTTATTGAGTAATGCTATTAAGTTTACACCTAAAGAAGGAAAAATTTATTTCGATGTAAAAGTTTTAGGTTTTGATGAGTTTAGTAAAAAAGCTAAAATAAAATTTAGTGTTAAAGATAGTGGTATAGGAATGACTAAAGAGCAACAAAGTGTTGTTTTTAAGCCATTTTTACAAGCTGATTCTGGAATTAGCCGAAAATTTGGAGGCACAGGATTAGGTTTAGCTATTTGTTGGGATATTATAGAAGCAATGAACTCTATTATTAAAGTAAAAAGTGAGTTTGGGAAAGGGAGTGAGTTTAGTTTTGAACTTGAACTTGACACCATAGAAAATGAACAACCTAGTTTTGAAAAAACCAATCTAAAATTTGCTATTTGCTCACTAGAAGAAGATGAAGACAAACTAAAAACAAGCGTTAAAAACTATCTTGATAAAATGGGAACAGTTATAGAAATAGATGAAACAACTCAAGAAAATGCAGAGTTTTTGTTTTGTTTTAAAAGTAGCAGTGCAAATGATAGGCTTGAAGCTTTTAAACTTAAAAATCCTAAAGCTAAAGTGGTTTTTGTAGGAGAAAAAAAGTTATTGACTCAAAAAAGTTTAAATCATATTGATTATCATATAAATTTACCTGTATTTGGGTCTAAAATTTATAATATTATTGCAGATAATCCATCTTTGCATAGGAATGTTTTAAAACACTCTCATACAAAAGAGAGTTTTGTTGCAAATGTATTAATTGCTGAGGATAATATAAATAATCAAATACTTATAAAACTATTATTAGAAAAACTCTCTATTTCTACTACTATTGTTTCAAATGGAGAAGAGGCGGTTGAAGCGTATAAAAATAATCATTATGATTTGATTTTAATGGATATTAATATGCCTGTTTTAGATGGAGTTAGTGCTACAAAAGAGATAAGAAAATATCAAAAAGAAGCAAATCATTATATTGTTCCAATTATTGCTTTAACCGCAAACTCTGTTGCAGGTGACAGGGAAAAATATCTTGAAAATGGAATGGATGAATATCTTGCTAAACCTATTGTTTTTGAAACTTTAGTTGAACTATTAAAGCAATTTTTAAAAATAGATGACTCTTTTCAAACACAAAATAATCAAATAGTTGATGCTACTAAAATGGCTGAAATATTAGGTATTCCTTTAAGCGTTGCTAAAAAATTACTTGAAAGATTTAAAAAAGATATAATAAGTGACTTAAAAGAACTATATAAAAATATTACAACGCAACAAAGTAAGGCTATTTGTCATAAGGCACACTATATTAAAAACTCTTGTTTAAATATCTCTTTATCTTATGCTGTAAAATGGCTTGAGTATATTGAAAACAATAGTGAAAAAGAAGAAGAAAATTTATTAGATGCATATAATAA